>Ga0315532_1001906_pt1 | contig 14887 bp, 20 predicted proteins | sample SalMarWE160370MG_FD_203082 | JGI IMG/M metagenome (GOLD analysis project Ga0315532, IMG submission 203082) | Salt marsh sediment microbial communities from the Plum Island Ecosystem LTER, Massachusetts, United States - Salt Marsh Sediment WE1603-70 ... | reverse complement strand
ACGCATCCACTATGCGCGCATCCAGATCTTCCTGCGGGAGTACAAGTTCCAGAAGAACCGGACGCACTTGGACGTCCAGCACATCCTTGCCTTCTTCCGTTCCATCTATCACCTGGGAGTCAAGAGCCGCGGGAGGCTTCAGTACTGGAAGCTCTTGGTGTGGGCGGCATTCCGCCGCCCCAAGGCGTTTCCCCTCGCAGTGACGCTGGCGATCTACGGCTACCACTTCCGCAAGAGCTTCGGATAGCGGCTCTCTCGGGAGCCCTCTTTGTCCAAAGCGGTAGGATTCGGAAAGCGGACGAGCCGCCTTGCAGCCACTCCGGGACGGAGTCCACCACGATACAGCTAACGAACGCGTTCTACATTCAGTCCCCCAGGCTCCAAACGGGCTTCTCGTCAGACCCCTTCAAGTCTCCGGCTCTTGGCTCGGACCCGGGACTGGCTGAGAGTCGCCATGCAGCTTGCAAGAACGGCACGGCTACTCAGCTTCTGAACCTGGGCGTTTTCCAACCGTGGCCATGTAGACCACGTACTCGTCCTGGCCGTCGGCACCGATGAAGCGATCCGCCCCCTCCTGCCAGTAGCCCCCGATGGCGCAGGACCCATAGCCCATCGACTCGGCAGCCAATGCAAGGTTTTGGCAGATGTGCCCAGCATCAAGAAGCATGGACTTGTGAGACATCACGTGGTATCGCCACTCCCCGCGGTATGGGATGCAGCTCCAGATGAACGTGACTGGCGCGCCGGCTACGAAATCCTCTCGATCAGTCAGAACAAAGAGCTCCTCCCGAAGCGAGTCACGTGTCCCAAGCGATAGCAACTGATGCGAGAGTGGAAGATAGCGATACAGGCCTGGAGCGAGGTCAGAAACACGCGAGACATGAAGATACGTCTCATATGGATGCCTTGCCCCAGCCGATGGAACGCTTCGCAACGACCAGGTCCGGTGCTTCGGGATTGCGTAGACGCCCTGCGTCGCCCACAGCAAATACGATAGGCCCTGCAGAGGAATTGCTGAATCGGCGTATGCTCGGAGACTTCTGCGTTGCCCGATCAAGGCCCGGATATCTGCATGCGTGAGACGGGCTTCGCTCGGATCCGGGAGATCGATCAATACAGACATCTTCTCGTTATACGGCTTCTGAAGCGGGGGTGCAGGGAGTCCCTTCCGCTCATCTGACTGGGCCTCCGGGTTGCTGGGGTCCTCGCCAAAAGCGTTCGGATACCCCTTCATGAATTCCCGCAGTTCAGCGATTTGAGGTGACATGTTGCCTCCGTCCGCAATACAGTCTCTCCAGAATAACGACATGTGTTCAATCGGCACAGATCCCGCGGGCGGGTCGGTGTCAATCCTCCCGCTTCTCCATGATCGACCATCAGACACAAAGCATGAGGTCGAAGTGACTAGAAGCCAGGACCACCCTGCCATGGAGCAGTCAACAAGCAAGTTCTACATTCAGTCCCGCAGGCTCCCAAACACTGTTCCCATCACCGGGTAACTCGTGTCTTGCATGGTCCTCGCCCTCCCCAAGCGCTAGTCCTGTCGATCACCACACTGTGTTTGAGCCGGATTCAAGGCCGAATCTCATCTCTCGCAAGAACCCGCCCCCATATCTCCGAAGGCCGCGGCGCATATCTACAACCGCCTAATCAGCAGATCCTCCCAGACATCATCGGGGTAAACATCCACTCGGCCAAACGGTTCGTAGCCGATCGCATGGAAGAATCCGGGCGTCTGGAACGAAAGGCAGCTTCCCTGAACTGCTATGCATCCGCGGGATCTTGCGACGTGCTCTACTGCTTCGATCAGCCGCCGCCCGTACCCCTGTCCTCGGAACTGCTCTGCAATCCAGATCTCCTCGAGGGCCAGCACTCGGACTGGTGTCGACGCGCTGAGGCCGCCGGCTAGCTCCCCTCTCCCATCTCTCAAGATCAAACGCACCTGGGCTCCCCGGTAGTCCTCTCCGGCTTCGATGTGTGCAATGCAGTGCGAGTGAAGCCCGCGGTGGACGATCTGCATCTCGTCCCTGGTCGGTCGGGAGATTAGCTCAAGTCCGCTCTTCCGGTTCTGAGCCGCGCGAAGAGCGACCGTCTCTTGGATGTCCGATGGGCTCGGGAGGCGTTTCGACAGAACGTGCTCCGTCATCCCGCGGGGATATCCGTCATAAACGCCATTCAAGTCGTACCCGATCCTCGGGTAGAAGCTCGCGCCCTGCCAGTTGAACGTCCAGGTACCCGCTCCGACGCAACCCGCCTCGTGAGCAATGCGCTCTGCCTCAAGGATCAACCAACTGGCGATTCCCCGCCCACGGTACGCCTCCGATGTCCAGAGAACTTCAAGCCACATCACACCGAGGACCGAACTGACGTTGATTCCTCCTACGACAGATCCATCCGGTCCGCGGACGGCTAGATCGAAGGAAAGGCCTGGCTCTTGCGTCCCAGGGAAGTGGATTCTACCGTTCGTCTCGTGTTGGTTGTACTCTTCGAGCCTGAGCGAAAGGAGAGTACTCTCCTCTTTCGTCGGAGTGTCGCAGATCGTGAGATGCTCTCGCAAGTTAGGTGACATTGAGCTCTCCTTCAAAGCTCCCGAGTGTACGAAATGCAGCGCGTACACGCACCTCGAGTTGCCGGGGCACGTGACTTCGAGGCCAGTCGCGAAGCTAATCGCTCGCGAGGACAAGAAGATATTGGCAGCCTGCAGAATACGGCGACCATCAAGCTGCAAAGGATTCGGCGGCACGAACGCCTGAAGAGACCTAGGCCCGCGGGGCACCAGGCGCTGAGTGAGAGAGGGGCTCTCGTCAGATGCCCTGTTTCTTCTTTCTAGAACAGCCTTCCCGACATCGCCGAGGGGCGTCAAGAGACTGCCGTCCCCATGAGGCAACCCACATAGCGTTCTACATCCAGTCCCCCAGGCTCCAAACGGGCTTCCTACCTCGCTCTCGGAGAACTTCGTGTCGCTCATGCCCGCCTTCCTCCCCTAAGTGCCAGTCCATGCCGATTCCGACATTCTGTTTGGACCGGGCTACTGGATGAAGGTCAGGTTGCCTCGTGTGGTAGCAGGAGTCGCCGAGGCTGTGCCAGAGGAAGAGCCAGACACTTCGCTCCTTCCGATCTACGACGAGCCTCAACGACTCCCGAATGGCATTCAGTACAGCGACTGACAGAATCGCTTGTCAGCTTACCTTGACGGATTCCCTCAACGTCGACAGCGGGTCAGCTTGCACCGTGCCCGCCATGGCCCTTTGGGTCCCCTCTTCCTAGCTCCCCGGCTCCGATTGCGTCCGAAAGCAGGCCCATTAGGCGATCGAGGGTGATACTATAAGGCTCTATCGGAATACCCATCCAGTCCGCGAGTTCCAGTATCGCCTCGGGACGCTCCAGGCTGCACGTCTCGTAGAAGCCCAGAGCATCTAGGACGATCGCTTTGTCGTATCTGGGGAACGTCTCATTGGCCTTCGCCTCATCCCAGCCGGCGAATATCGCCTTCCAGTATCTGACCCAACCCGGGGTGATCCAGTAGACCTTCTCTCCTCTAGCTATTCCTTCCCTGTCCTCCGCATTCACCAGCATGTCAATGCATCTAGTAGCTTTCGTCCTCGAAATGTTCCCTTCACTCCTGTTGAGCAGATCATCGACATGCTCAGGTGGCGCCTTCTTGAGATCTAGATAGCAGTTGCCGCCGTATACAACAATGATGTTCTTTGAATACTCGACTGCCTGCTCTAACCTGTCAGTGAGCTGCGCTTTGAGTTTCCTGTAGTCCTCATGAAGACCGGGAGCCGTATAGAAGATCTTTCTCGCATTCAGGAACCCGGTTTCCTGCAGATGGTCAAGTTCTGGGCGCAGTGTACCGCAGGATATGACTACGTGGTTCTCAAACGATGCTTCGCAGCCCATGATCTCACCTACCTTGGGTCTGAACTCAGTAGCAAGGATGCTCCGTATCTGGCTAACCTGGCCCTGTGGCCAGCTCACTCGTGGAGTCAGTCTACCCGACCAACTCCCGTAAAGGCGAATGCTGGAACCAGCGTGCGTGCCCAACGTGTGGGAAGTCTGTGGCCGAGGCCACAGTGTGGACGGATCTCGCCGGGTCATCCGCTGTCAAGTGGTGTGGCGATGCGGGACCATCCTCAACAGATCACCCCACGAGTTGCTCAACGACTACCTCTATGGCCAATCGGCTAGCGCGAGTCATGAGCATGATCTCCGCACCCTGATTCCTTGATCAGCCCATCGGGTTGGTGGTAGACGGCCAATCCAGTGAGCCAATCGGCTCAAGCCCGCTCTGACTTGGGCCCGCGATGCGCCAACACCTACGGTACCGAACAACTGCCAGGGATTGAGTCCTGCATTCAGTCCCCAAGGCTCCAAAACGCTGTTCCTATCTCGGTCTCGGAGAACCCCGATGTGCGCATCCTCCGGATCGCTGCTCGTTATCAGAGGAACTTGAAGTCAAGAGACAAGCTCCTCTCTTGCAGCAGGCGCAGGACTCGGTGCCTCAACGCGTCCAGTCTAGACTAGCGCGGTATTCCAACCACATGTCCATGGCAAACGGGGTCGGTTCCTTGTACCTTACGGTGAGTCGGGTCATCCATGCTGGCACCGGAGAACGATTGGGCCAGCCTGAGGAGGGTGTCTGAGCCTTGAAGCTACTGATGATCTATGCTGGCGACTTCGGGTATGAAACGAGCGTGAAGGCGCTCGATTCGGAGGCGGAGCGGAGCGAGAAACGGACGCTTGAGAACGTACTGGTAGGATTCATCCACGCCGAACCGCAGGACGAGGCACAGGCCACCTCAGTGGAGACACACCTGGTCAAGAACCTGAAGTGGGCCGCGCGGAAGAACGAGACAAACCGAATCCTCCTTCACTCGTTCGCTCATCTTGCAGAGGAGAAGGCGTCGCCCGAGTTCACCAGGCACCTGTTGCAGAACACGGAGGAGCGGCTTGCAACTGCGGGCTACGAAGCAACGCAGACCCCGTTCGGCTTCTTCCTCAACCTGCGTCTGGAGGCACCGGGACACCCGCTTGCGCGGATCTTCAAGAGCTTCTAACGACTTGGGCAGGTTGTTGCTGCGTGCGGCGATATGAGAACGGTGCGATGGCATTGCACCACTTGTCAGGACGTGACCTTGCGCACTGGCCCTTACTCACTGAGTCCCGTCCGTTCGGTGAGGTGTCGCGAGACGAACTTCTCACCTACGGACTTGAGGTTCCGCGCATTCCGACGATACCTCCCTCTCTACCGAGAACAAGGGAGCCGGCGGCCAGCGCTGCAGAGACCAGGATGAACACCGGCAAGTAGCCGATTGACTGGATCAGGGCGCCTCCCAGAATAGGCAAGACCACGACAAGGATGTTCATCGTTCCCCGGATTCCCAGGTACACCGTCCTGTCGGCTGACGGCACGAGGTCCAGAAGGTACGGCTCGAACCCCACCCTTCTTCCGCTCATGACGAAACCGACAAGGAGGAATACGACCGAGAACAGATTGGCACTCGTGTGAGAGAGGGCCAAGGCCACGATCGGGATTGTCGCACCCACGATCAAGCAAGCACGTACGACGCACTTCGATCCGAAGCGTGTAGCCGCCCACCCCCATGCGAAATTCGACAGGATCATGCCTGCCATCTGGAAGAGCAGATAGTGGCCGATGTACACATCGCCCACGGAGAGCTTTTCTCTTGCAAAGACCAGGTAGAACGGCATAGCCATGAGTCCGAAGCTGGACAGGTTCTCAACCACGACGAAGCGGAGGAATTCCGGGTTCCGTCTCAGGATTCCCGGGACGCGGCGGATCGCCGGACCTAAGGAGCGGCCATGTTTCTCAGGGATTGGAGACGCTGGCTCCCGGATGAGCCAGAACGGGATCGACGCGATCAAGAGACCGACAAACCCGATGAGGAGGATCGCTGCGTAGGAGGTTGGCGATGCCTCTCTCTGTACAGCGATGATCCGGGAGACAATCAACCCGCCTCCCATTCCGGCGAGACCGGCTCCGAACTGCTTCGCTGCGAAGAGCGCTCCACGCCTCCCCTTCTCGACCAGCTTCCCGATGATGTCGTTGTACGAAATCCCGGCCAGCCCTCCGCTCAGAGAGAAGAGCAGGATCCAGAAGAAGAAACAGGCAAGCACAACTCCCGGATGCGATTCCCCAAGCAGGTACGTGAATCCTGCCATGCCGAGAAAGGAGATGGCTCGAAGGTAGATCCCAAGAATCAGGAACTTCCGCCTGTACCGCTGCGTGGACAGGTAGTGCCCGAACAGGAAGCTCAGGAGGTAAGGCGTGCCGAGCATGATCGCGTAGAGCGCGCCGAACATGACCTTCGAGCCGCCGAGATCCGCAATCAGCGCGGGGAAGACGGTGTTGAAGTCGATCATGGCTAGCGTGATCGCCAGGAAAACCCCGTGCCAGACAAAGATTACGTAGGTCATGGTCCTCAGCTCTTGGGTTCCACTCTCAGAACGGGAGCCGGCAGACAGATCGCAGACCGGCACACCCGGCACCGGCACGCAGACTGTCAGCGCAAGGTCGCTGCCTACCAAAGCCTGCGGTCTGCTCCCGTCCCACCGGGATCCAGCTCCTCATCGTTCGTACTCCCTCCGCGCAGCTTGGACTACTCGTCGACACACATTCGCCCTCCGCGACAGCTGAGGCTGTCAAGGCTACCAGCATCAGGTTGATCACGGCCGGTAGGCTCACCTGAGTCAACACTAAGTAGCTCTGCGACGTATCTGTCTCTCCGGAAGCCTCAGGCTTTCTGGTTTCGACACCATGCTGAGACTGAACTCAGGGGGGCGAAGTCACTGCTCCCCTTAAATGAGCTCTAATAACGCGTCAATCTGTGGCCGGTTAAATCCAATCACCATCTCGCCATCAATGTCGATGACCGGGACCCCATATTGGCCACTCCTTTCCACCAACTCCTGTGCCCGATCCATATCAACAGAGACGTCGACCTCTTCGAAGTCAATCTCGCGGGCACGAAGGTATTCCTTTACCGCCTCGCACCAGGAGCAGATTGGCGAGGTGTAAACGGTTACCTCATGGTTCATCCTTGGCCCTCCCCTTTCAGCAATTCGATGAGGTCAATAAGGTTGCGGTCCAGCTGGTAGCAGTTTCGCGTTCCATGTTTCTCCCGGACGAGGATCCCTGCATGCTCAAGCTTACCAAGGTGATAAGAAATCGCCGGCTGGGAGAGCTCGCTGGATCCCAAGATCTCCTGACACTCCAGTTGCCCCCTGATCAGCATCTCCACAATCCGCAGGCGCGGTTCGCTCGCCAAGGCAGAGAAGATCCCCACCCACCGCTTTCGCTCCTCACTGTCCATCCTTGTCTCGTTGTTTCTCATTGAGGCCATCCACAACATGATATCGGGCATCGCTAGGGTTTCCAAGTATTTGAATACGTAAATAGATGGCGGGGTGATGGGAAACAACGGTGACCCTTCTCGAAGGGACGCGCTTCGCTGGGCATGAGGATAGCGAGCACGAAGTGTACATGGACGCGTCCCCAAAGGTTGGAGGAAACGATTCCGTGCCGAGGCCGCTTGAGCTGATGCTGTTTGCGCTTGGCGGATTCACCGGGATGGACGTGATCATCCACGTAGCATACGCAGACCCTGAGATCTTAGGCAGCACACTCCCTAGTTAGGCTTCGGGGATTCACTCCGTCACTCCGCCTTCTGTACCTCCCTTAGCGCTTCTGACAGAAGATCAGTGGCTTTCTCCACCTCATCCGCTGCCTGCAATGCCCTGTTGTAGATCGAATCAGCCTCCGGCGTGCTGAGCTTCTCAGTCCGTTTCCTGAACTTCTCTCTGTGCTTCTTGTTGCTCTCAATCCATGAGGACAAGAGCACTTCGAGTCTACCCTTTTCGTCTGTCGGGAACCTCTCAAGAATGTCCTCAACCTTTTCCCGGATCGCGGGCTCAGGAACAGCTCCAAGGATCTCGTCAACGTTCTGTCCATCAACGAAGAACATCTGCATCGGTATGCTCATAATGTGGTACTGCATCGCTGTCTTCTGGTTTTCGTCCACGTTCACCTTGCAGAATCTGAACCTACCAGCATACTCTTCTGAAAGCCTATCGTATATCGGTGACACGATCCTACAGGGACCACACCACGGCGCCCAGAAATCGACCTCTGTAGGAAGGTCTGCACCTAGAACCTCTTCCTCAAAATCCCGATCTGTGACTTCGATGACTTTACTCATACTGCCCCTTTCCAACTCCACTGCTGAGCCGCAACCGCGTCAGGGAGATATCACCCTTCTGCGCGATTCAGAGTCTAGAGATCTCGCGGTTTCCATCCTCTTGAACCAATGTCTTGGGACATTCCCTCTCCCCTGCCCGCGAACTCTTCTGGCAACCCGAATGGTACACGTCACCTGGAAACAGCAGTCTGATACGATCTCGGATTGCCCGGCTTCCTACCATATGTTCTCCTCCGTGCTACCTGTTCTAGCCTCGTTCCCTCATGCGTTGGACATATTCGAAGGCGGACATGGCAGCGGCCGTGCCATCGCCGACTGCAGCAGTGATCTGGCAATGCGAATTGCTGCGGATGTCGCCAGCAGCGAAAACGCCATCTTTGGAGGTACCCATCGTTTCGTCAGTGAGAATACAGCCGGCATCATCGAGTTCCAGAACATTGGAAAAGGGCTGGCTGTTCGGCGAAAGCCCAACGGCCACAAAGAGACCATCTACCTTCAAGATAGATCGCTCATCTGTCTTCACGTTGCGCAGTTCGAGTCCCTCCACTGCTTCCGCTCCAAGGACTTCCTCGACCGCGGTGTCCCAGGCGAACTCTAAATCGGGATGCGCAAGGGCTCTCTCTTGAAGGGCTCGTTCTGCGCGAAGTTCGTCCCGTCGGTGTATGACAGTCACCTTCCTTGCAAGCTGGGCCAACTCCAGGGCATCGGTTATGGCAACGTCACCTCCCCCCACCACTGCCACCTCCCGGTCACGGAAGAAGAACCCATCGCAGGTGGCGCAGTACGAGACGCCGCGACCCGAAAGCCTCTCCTCCCCAGGGACTCGCAGTTTGCGATGAACTGAACCGGCGGCAACGATTACGGTTGCGGCCTCGATGTCACCCTCATTCGTAGAAACGGTATACACCTGCCCCTCGGCAATCCCTGTAACCTCAGTGATTGCCACCTCCAGACCGTATCGGACGGCCTGTCGATGCATGAGCGAACCCAGCTCAGAACCGGCGATACCCTCAGGGAAACCGGGGTAATTCTCTACCAACGGAGTATTGACCATCTGGCCTCCCAACGCGCCTCGCTCGACCAGCAGGCTCTTGAGGCCAGCCCGTGATGCATAAAGCCCGGCAGTAAGCCCAGCAGGTCCCCCACCTATAATGATTAGCTCATACTTAGATATTTTCTGCCCCATTCCATAAGATCCGAAGGCATCGACCTTCTAACCTTCCGGCCCCACAGCCTCAGATAGCTGGTCGCTCTTTCCTACTCGTCTCCGCTATCCTGCTTTCAACTAGTCACTCCTCGCTTTGTGCACTACCCACGGTGAGAGTAACCGCCTTGAGCAATCGCAGCAACAGTGCGAGAACCGGGAATCCGATGACCTCCACGCTCGCTTGTGCTGGCCAGACGTGCCTGACAGGCTTACTGGGTTCTTTACAGGTCTGCAGATTCCTTCTGCTTACCGCATGGCGAAACGATCACGCCCATCGAAGCGTGCAGGTTTGGCCCTCCGTCTTGTGCTTAAGGACCCACAGGAGCGTCGGCCCGGTTCTTCAGCCTGCACAGAAAGTCCGCCAGCTCCTTAATCCCTTCAACGTCAAGGTCAAGCTCCTTTCCCTCCAAGCCGTAACGGAAGAGCTCCTCATCCTGGGAAATGGCCGCGATGACCCTACTTGGATCCAAGGCTCCGAGCAGGACGTCCTTGGCTTCGCCCTTCACTTTATTTAAGACATAATAGACCCGCTTACTAATCTCCGCAGCCATCTCGGCAATCCTCTTGGCGACGCCAATCGACTCCTGTGAGGGCTCAACCACCACCAAGATGAGATCGCAGCCCTGCTCGAGTCCTCGGCCGAGATGTTCAATCCCCGCATCGGTATCAGCGATAAGTACCTCATCCTCTTCGAGCTCGAGAATCTCCAGGAAGCGGGCTGAGAGCGCGTTAATTGGGCAGGCGCACCCCTCGCCAAAATCGTAGATCTTTCCCATTGCGAGGAGTTTTATGTTTCCCTTCTCTGTTAGATACCCTGCGGGGAGCTCGTCTATCCCCCATCTTTTCTGGAGGGTTTTCACCCTCTCGAAGAGGACCTTCTTGCCGCCGAAGTAGTTCATGAAATCCTCGGGCCGCTTTAGCCCCAAATGCGTATGAAGCCCGAAGTTGGACTCATCGGTGTCGATCACCAGCACCTTGCTTCCCCTCTTAGCCAGTGCCTTGGCCAGGAGAGTAGAGACGGTGCTCTTCCCGCAGCCGCCCTTCCCCGCGACGACGACCTTCATCTAATCCTCCTCAATGAGGACCGTGGAGTTCAGAAAGTCGACCTCCTTGATCCTGGCCTTGAGGACCCGGTCCTTGCCTAGAAAGGTCCGCAAAAGTATGTTCGCCCCCTCTAATCGGATCAACGCCACTTCCTCAGCAAGCGGATCCTCTTCGCCCTTCTTCTCATTTATAACCCTTGCTAGGCACATAGGTCCCCCCTAAGAGATCCCCATTCCTTTCTGCCGGTCCATGGTTCCCTTTCCTTTGGCCTGGAGCTTCGGCCGAAGCACCTCCAAAACAAACCTTAGCGCCTCTTCCTGATCCCGGTCGGTGATGATCGCCTCAAGCCGCAGCGCCTCCTCATCGCTTAGAGTGAGCATGGTCGCTCCCATGGCCTTAACCTCCTTTACTGATTCCCTCTTCTCCCTGATCTGCTCCTCTTGGCCTGCCTCCCGGCGCCAGGTCCACTTCTGGAGCAAGTCTAATCCTCCTCACATCGCTGAGGCAAGACCGGACCTCAGAGCCAGCGCCTCAACCGCCGGAGTCCTGTACTCATGGCTACTATGCGGCCTGGCTATGTTGTACTCAAGGCGATAGTCCTTGATTACGACCCTTGACCTTCACCTCAGAATCCGTTCCAAACGTGATGTCAGAGCCCCCAGTTCTTCACCCTGCCCGTGGAGCACAAGGGAGGGCTGTTGCTAGACCCCGATTATGGCCGTAACCCGACCTCGCAAGAGGCTTCCGGCTGGCGTAAGCTAACCGGGATCGGGATGAAGCCAGAGGTGATCGTTCGGCTTGCCGGACCCTCAGACGCACGATCTGTCACGGCACTCCTCCTGGAGCTGGGCTGTACCGTCGAGGGCAGCCAGGTACGAGACCGCCTGTCTCGACTCGAAGGTTCGACGTCGGACCGTGCCTTCCTGGCGGAGATAGACAGTCGCGCCGTCGGTCTTCTTGGCATGCACATCGCCCCGCTCTTGCACCGCGACTCATTCGGCAGGATCACGGCGCTGATCGTGACACAGGAGCATCGCGGCCACGGCATCGGTTCGCGGCTTCTCTCCGCAGGTGAGGAATGGGCGTTGTCTCAAGGATGCACACAGATCGAACTCAACAGCGGTGATCAGCATGCGCCGGCCCACGCCTTCTATGAGAGTCACGGGTATCACTCGGATGATCGACGGTTCGTCAAAGAGGATCTCGGCTAGCGCGGTCGTCGCCCGAGCCCGGTGTCGCTTCTGGATGTCGGGCGATTCAGCGTACGAGGCGCTGGACTTCCTCCCAGATGGCCCCGTCCACCGGAACTCCGTCGCGCAGATTCTCGGCTCGAATCGTGAGAAGGTGCTCCCCCGGGTACCTCACGCGCGGCTCGCCCTCCGTGCGAGCCGCGCGGAGATCCATCAGCGTACGCTCGATCTGCTCCAGCGCCGGAGCGTCCATCAGGGATTGGCTGAATGCCACGAACACTTGTGACACTCCATACTCCGCCGCCTGGGTCCCCACGTCGCGCGTCGAACGCCCCGCGCCCAAGGTCGTGGCCAGGAGATCGAGCACGAGCGACAGCCCGGCTCCCTTCCAAAAGCCGATCGGCAGGGCCCGCTTGGACTCCAGAATCTCCTTCGGATCGTCGGTGATCTCCCCGGTTCGGCTGAACCCACCCGGAACCGGCAGCTTTTCCCCGCGCCGAACCGCGGTCTCGAGTGTTCCGTAGGAGAACTGCGACATCGCGCCATCGAACAACACGTGCCGGCCGTTGGAGCGCGGGATCGCTACCGCCAAGGGGTTGTTTCCGAGCTTCGGCTGCGCACTCCCCCACGGCGGGAGATTCGGCTCGGTGTTGGTGAAGCAGATCCCCACGAAGCCCGCCTCCGCGGCCTGCCACGCGTAGGTTCCCGCCCGCATCCAGTGATTCGTATTGCGGAGAGCCACGACACCGACTCCGTGCTCGTCGGCGATCTCCACCGTTCGGGCCATCGAGTCCTCCGCGTTGAGCGGGCCGGGCCCCAAGCGCCCGTCCCATCGTTCGAGGCAGCCGAACGATGCGACGTGTTCGGGTGACTGCGTCGGGTCGATCCACCCTCGCTCGATCCATTCGAGAAACCGAGGAAACCGGCTGAGACCATGGGACGCGACCCCCACGAGGCTGTTCTCCGCGAAGATTCGAGCGCATCGCTCCGCGCGCTCGCGGTCGAAGCCTCGGAGGCGCAGGCATTGCTCGAGCACCGCGCGGAGATCGCCGAACGGAACGCGGCATCCCTGATGGATTGTCATCCTAGATCGTCGGCCCTCGAACAAGCATTTCCCAGATCTGGACGGCCGGTGCTGGGTAGTCCTCCAGATACGTGTGCCGTCCCGAAGCCGTTGCAATGAGTCGATCCCAGAGCGATCGTGCGACCTCGTCCAGCGATTCGTGCCCTTCGAGCACGGTGCTCGCGTTCACATCGAAGTACGCAACAACGTCTCGATCCCGCGGGTTGCTGAGCAGCTTGATCACGGGCAGCAACGGGAGACCTCCTACGTTCGTGCCGATGAGGGAGGGGATCCGAGCGGGCAGCCCGCCTCCCACACTGAACGCAAGCAGTTGGGCACCGGCCGCCGCCCAGCCGAGAAGCAGCTGGGGGACATTGGCGGGACAATCCATGAGGTGAAGGCCCTTTCCCGCCGGCCTCGCGCCCCACGGGAAGACCCCGGAGATCGAGCGTGTGCCCGTCTTGATCACGCCTCCGAGCGATTTCTCTTCCAGCGTGGTCAGCCCCCCGGCGATGTTCCCCGGCGTCGGCTGGGTACCGCGCGGATCGACGCCCGTTGCCAGGATGCTATCCTCCACCCGGCTCACGACCCGCTGGATCTCGCTGCGGACCCGCGGCGTCGCAGCGCGCGCCATGAGCAAGTGCTCTGCCCCGATGAGCTCCGTCGTCTCGGAGAAGATGGCGGTCCCGCCTGCTTCAATCAGTCGATCCACCGCTTCCCCGATCGCCGGATTCCCCGCCACGGCCGAAGTCGCGTCCGAGCCGCCGCACTTGATGCCGAGCACCAGGTCGGACATCGAAGCCTCTTCGCGGGGCCGCGAAATGACCGCGCTCTCCTGGAGCTTCAGCCACGCTCGACCTCGTCGCACGGCGGACTCCCAACTGCCGCACGATTCCACCGTCAGCCACTGCACGGGCTTCCCCGTACCAGCGATCTCCTCGGCGATTCCCTTCGCCGGGAGCGAATCGCATCCGATTCCGACCACAAGGACCGCTGCGGCGTTCGGATTCCTCCCCAGACCGACGAGGCACCGATGGGCGGCCTCGTTGTCCTCACCGAGGTGCGCGCACGGCTGGGTATGCAGAAGCGGGAACGCGTCGGGGGCTTCCGATGCGCAACGAAGGGCGAGTTCGTTGGCGCACTGCCCGACCGGAAGCACGAGCAGGGAATTGCGTATCCCCACTTGCCCGTCCGATCGCCGGAACCCTCGGAAACAGTCGGCTTGCATCAGGAGCCGCCTCGAGAGAGCCTGGCGCTGACCAGGTTGTGCACGTGCACGTGGTCTCCGCGAGCGATCGGGCACGACGTACGACCGATGACCTCGCCGAGCTTCAAAACGGATTCCCCCTCGGCGATCTCCCGAATCGCGACCTTGTGAAACGGCTCGATCGACGCTCGAGTCTTCAGCGTCCCGAAAGCACTGAGGCTCCCATCGAGAAGCGTCACCGCTTCGCCGCGCTTTGCGGGGTCAAGCAGAATCGCCACGCTGTCCTTCTCGTCTACTACGAGCGCTCGCGGCTTCCTCTCTGTCGCACCCATGTTCCCTCTTCCCTCGTTCAGCGAGCCGCCTCGACACGGTTCAGCACCCGCGCCTTACGGCACCGATTCTCCCTTCCCTCACTCCGCCAATCCAGGTTCACCGGCCACCGACTCGAGCGTCGGTTCCGCCGGTTCCTGCATCGTGACTTCAGGCGGATAGGACGCCACGATCACCGATGTCAAACGGCGCTCATTCTCGAGGACCCCGAGGAAGGCGCGACTCGTCGCCGCGAGACAGCCGAACGCACGCGTTCACCATTCAGGCCCCGGGGTCCAAACCGCAGTTCCTGTCTTGCTCTCAGAGAGCAAAACCACCAGGCTTGCTGATCACCCTTCAGAAGTGGACCAAAGCCAATTCCGACGCCACGTTCGGATCGGGCTCAGCCGCGAAGGCCGATGTCTCACTCTGCCGGTTCGAACACCCCCCACACTTCGTACACTTCCCGCGCCGGTGGCTCCTTGACGGCGCCTGCCAACGCCTCTTTCAGCTTGGGCCCGGTGGAGGACAACGCGGCCTCCGCGTCTTCCTTCGTTTCCCACAAGCTCAATCCGCCACACTTCCCCGTCGCCGGATCACGGAACATCGTGAGTTCCTTGAATCCCTCGAGGCCTCGGAGGGCCG
>Ga0315532_1001904_pt1 | contig 14890 bp, 12 predicted proteins | sample SalMarWE160370MG_FD_203082 | JGI IMG/M metagenome (GOLD analysis project Ga0315532, IMG submission 203082) | Salt marsh sediment microbial communities from the Plum Island Ecosystem LTER, Massachusetts, United States - Salt Marsh Sediment WE1603-70 ... | reverse complement strand
AATCACATGGGACGAGGCGCTCGATACAATCGCGGCAAAATTTCAGGCCGTAGTCGACGAATACGGGCCGGAATATATTGTTGTAGGGCAAGGCACGGGACGGGACTATGAGAGTCACCTCTACCGCTTTGCAAATCAGCTGGGCACCCCAAATGTCCTGACGGCCGGCCATTTTTGTTATGTCTCAAGGGTCTCGTCCAGTCTAATTACATGCGGCAATCTACCTGTTGTCGACTATTATATCAATGAACCAAAATGCATCGTTATATGGGGTACCAACCCCATGTGGACCAATCCCGACGAATATACGGGCGAAAATTTCATGAGGGCCTTAAAGAATGGGGCCAAGCTTATCAACGTCGATCCTCGAAAATCGTTTTATGCCGGGAGGGCCGATCTCTGGCTTCAGATCCGTCCAGGAACGGATGGAGCCCTTGCCTTCGGTTTCCACCAAGTGATCATTGAAGAAGAACTCTATGACAAAGATTTTGTTGAGAATTATATTCACGGCTGGAATGCCTTTAAGGAAAGGGTCATGAAGGATTATCCCCTTGAAAAAGTACAGGAAATTACCTGGATTGATAAAGAACTGATCCGGGAGGCCGCACGGATGTATGCCACCACGAAACCGGCGGCTATCCAATGGGGCGTGCCCACGGAAGAGAGCATTAACTGTACCGACTTTACACGCACCGCGATCGGACTCATGGGGATAACGGGCAATCTGGACGCCCCAGGAGGAAATGCCCTCTTTGTGAACCCACCCACACGGACAGTTGCTGAATTCAGCCGACACAAGGACCTGTCTAAGGAGGTGCTCGCAAAGAGACTGGGCGGGGAACAGTTTAAGCTCGGCGCCAGGGTGGCCTTTATCAATCCCAAAAAGGCATGGGATTCCATCGTGTACGGAGAACCGTATCAGCTTAAGGCTGGATTGCTATGCGGCACCAATCCGGTGGTAACGAGAGCCAATGCCAGAGAGGCCTATGAGGCACTGAAGAAAATTGGATTTCTGGTGGTCATCGATCATTTCATGACCCCCACCGCGGAACTGGCCGATATCTTCCTGCCTGCCGGCACCTGGCTGGAGCAAAACCATGTGGCCGGTAACTGGAAACGCCACGGCTATGTGTTCGCCAGGCAGAAGTGTTGCGAGATCGGAGAGGCATGGCAGGATCACAAAATCTTTCAGGAGCTTGGTAAAAGAATGGGCCAGGAATGGTGGCCCACAGTAGAGGACGGTCTGGATTATCTGCTCGAACCCTCGGGTCTGACCTTCGAGCAGTTTAAGGAGAAAGGGTACCTTCAGGGTGAAATGGTTTACCACAAATACAGGGAGAGAGGGTTTTCTACCCCTACCCGGAAACTGGAACTATGGTCAACCATTTTAGAGAAATGGGGGCGTGATCCTCTGCCCAAATATGTGGAAGTTCCTGAGAGCCCGTATTCCACTCCTGAGGTGGCGAAGAAATACCCCTACATCTTCAATTCAGGGCTCCGAACCCCGACCTATTTCCATTCAGCAGGCCGAATGATTCCCTTGCTGAGGGAAATCAGACCCGATCCTATAGCGGAAGTCCATCCTGAGACTGCCAAAAAACATGGTATCGAGGATGGGCAATGGATTTACATAGAATCGCCAAGGGGACGTATAAAACAACGGGCAAAACTATATGACGGCATCGATCCCAGGGTTGTGACGGCAGAGCATGGATGGTGGTTCCCGGAGATAAAAGATCCGGGACATGGCTGGGAAATATCCAATGCTAATATCTTGACCGACAATGCCTTTGAGACATGTGACCCCAATATGGGCTCTACTAATGTGCGAGTCTGTTTGTGTAACATATACCCCTGTGAAAATGAATAGGAGGGAAGACATGGAAGAAATATCACTACATTTCTTTGAGGAAGATTGCAATGGGTGTCATGCCTGTGAGATTGCCTGCAAACAGGAACACGGGCTTGATGCAGGGCCACGATTAATCAGGGTCATCGAAAAATCTCCTCTCTTTATCCCCGTCTACTGCCACCACTGCGACGATCCCCCCTGCGGGGATGCGTGCCCTGTTGAGGCGATCACCAGAGACGAGCGTGGGATCGTGCTCATCAACGAGGAGCTTTGTACCGGGTGCAAGGCATGTGTGGAAGCCTGCCCGTACGGGGCAATGCAGTATGATGAGGCTCGAGAACTCGCCGTCAAATGTGACCTCTGTTATGAGAGACTAGAAGTAGGCGAAGCACCTGCATGCAGCTTAGCCTGTCCCGCACACTGCATCGCCTGGGGGGATCCGGAGGATTTTTCTAACTGAATTTACAATGGCCTGCAATTCAATATCATATTTTTCTATCCTGGATAATGGAAGGTGTGAGTATTCGATGTGCAGGCCCCTTTGAAACCAAAAACCAAGCGGCCTTAAGAAACCTCGTTTCAACGGTGCAAGGAACAGATTTTTTTATGCCGACAAAACATTCAAGTAATCTCAAAAACAAAGCAGCGAACAAGCCTGAACGTGGGAAAACACACACATCTACCTGGACAGATCCCAAGACCACCCTTGAATGGCAGTGTGAATCTGCTGGAGAAATGTCCTGGAACGAAGCTTTGGAATATGCACAATCGCTTTTACTGGGCGGCAAGGACGACTGGCGCTTGCCAACTGCGCTGGAACTGGAAACGCTATTAGATAGAATCGCCCTCTATAATACATTACGCCCTGTTATGCGTGAAGAGGTCCCCTTTCGGGATACCTTGTCATATTGGTCGTCAACGACCTTCGCTGAACATACGAACAACGCCTGGATTGTAATGTTCGACGGCGCCTACGTACTTAGTTATTATAAGAGCAACCACTACCATGTCCGTTGTGTTCGGGGATAGGAGATAATCAAATAGCAAAAATCTTTTAAATATTTCTCAGAAGAATTGTATGGGCCAGCACTTTTACAATCGAAGTTACACCCAGATTTATTGAACCAGGGATATTTGAGGTGGAATGGCCAAAAAAATGTAAACCATCCCTTTTGGAACTCTAATGAAGGTCATCATTTGGTTATAGTTTAAACTTTCCTTTGAAATAAGTATCCTTAACAGCTTTTGCCTTTTCTTTTGCCCATGCCTCTAATCCCATTTTCTTAATCAAGCATAAGTTAAAAACCTTCGTGTTGTGAGGAAATTGGGAGGCCTTGTCAGCATAAGGGTGAAGATGGTCGCATGGAAACTCAGAACAATCATAGCAAAAATTGATCCCCCTATCCCTGCTACATTTATAGATACTACATGGCTCAGTCATATTGAGAAAAGCTATTGTCCCGTTTTCATTTCGACATCCTCCACATACTGCCTTTTCAAGTGTAATATTTAATCTTTCGGCTATTGTATTTCGTAATTTTTCGTTTTCATTCGCCAGATACATTGGACAATTAAAACAATCCAGTCCACAGGGTGCTGTCATCTGTGTATAATCCATGACTACCTCTTTTTTTTGTTAACTTTATAGCATACTTATGATCCTATTTGCAATACGGAGAGTATACTCCTTTACAAGCTTTATGATTACTGGTTCTAATGAGAAATAGCTTTTTTTTCGCCTATTGTATTTTCAATTTTTCTCAGAAGTCTTTCGGCCCAGTCTATGAAGTATTTTTCATCAGACTGCGAAGCCTTTTGCAGCAGGGCCTTTGCTTCTTCTTTGTTTTCTTTTCCCTTTAATTCCAAAAGTACTTCAGAAAGGTATATTTTCCCTTCGGCTTTTTCGTTGAAATATCGGGTTTTTTGGTACTCCCGGTAAAATTTGAAAGCCTTTTTTTTGTCTTTATATGGCCAGGGGACAATCGCCCAGAATCGGCCGAGTGCCAGTATGGGGCCAGCCTCGTTATACATCTTATCCAATCCATAGGCCTTCTCAAAACTACTCTGGGTTTTGCTCTTAAGGCCCTCTGCCAAGGCAGTGAATATACTTACACCGTCAGAATAAATCCCTGCATTCAGGCCATAATAATAATGACCATCAGGTTTGTCAGGCCTCTGCTCAATCGCTTTTTCTGCATATTTCATGCCTTGTTTGCCATACTCTGCACAGATTTTTTTCCACCCTTCAATAGCCTGCCTCTTTGCCTCTTCCCCATATTTCATATACACCCTTGCACACTTCCAGTTAGCTTCGTAATCATTAGGGTTTTCTGTCAAGGCCTTGAGGTATACATCAATAGACCGTTTGTAGTTTTCTTCTCCCCCCTGCTCATAGAGCCCATCGGCCATAGATAGGTAATCCTCGGCTATAAGGCCAAGAGGGCGGATAAAAACAAGGACGGAAAACAAAACGAACCATAATAAAAACCTTTTCATGTTTACACCTTCATTTATTTGTATCTATTTAGAAGGATTACGTAATGAGAGTCGACCTTTTAAGGGAGGAGCATAAAGAACGATCCAGCATTGACGCAGATTTTAGGGACCTGTCCCCTTATAACTATAAAAGAAAAGCCAAATGGAAATCGACTTTTTAAGAATACTACTTTATGGGCCTATTTCCCTTTTCGTACAATGGATATTAATTGCTTCGTTTCAGCTCTCCATTCATCCATTTGTGCCCTATTAGAGATTATCTTTAAAATTATTTTTAGGGAGTCTGACAGAGAAGTGACATAAGCTTCTCTTACTTTAATTGAAAAACCCTTCTTAACATATTCCGCTAACGCATGAAAGATAGTTTCAATGAGCTCCTCATCTTCAATAGCTAAATCTAAGGTAAAAACTCTATTGTTTATTGATATGTTTACGTCCTTTACATCTTTCATTCCAAGTTTTCCTCCTTATTTTCTGCTATCGTGCGGTATGAGAACAAATATGGACAACTCCTGGAGAATAAACTTTTATAATTATCACAAAAACCCCCACCTGTCTTGAAAAAAATAGGTATATGCTCAATAAATAAGGGAAAGTGCCTTTGAATACTGATAGATACCCATCTATTGGATTCCCGCTTTCGCGGGAATGACAGGCACTTATCTTATCTCGTCATTCCCGCGAAAGCGGGAATCCATCCCAATTAATATCGGGGTTACCCCTAAATATTGAGATGTTACAAAAATAGGGTTTAACAATATAGTCTATAGCACCTTCAGATTAAGAGGAAAACCGTTAGTTATGGGAGGATACAAAAATTGGAAACCTTCTTATTTTGCAGGTAAAGGAAATAAAAACTGCCTTGTACTCATCCAGCACGTGAGGCAGCAACACCAAAATCAAAGGCCTTTAAATTCGACTCCAAAAATGTCTGTTTTGTTGTATTAGATATTGTTTCCTTGAGTATATCCTCTTTCAAAGGAATAACTTTGCTACCAATCAATGCCCCGAGCATAACCATATTGAGGGATAAAGGATTTCCAGCCTTTGCTGCCAGCTCATCACCATCCAGAGCTATTAACAAGGAAACATTATCTCTGATTAGATCAAGGGCCTCATCAATATCAGGATACACTCCCTGGCCTATTGTTACAGTAAAAGGAGGAAGAGGATGAATATTTGTGATAACTACCGTATTCTTATTGCATTTGTTCAGTGCCCTCAATGTCTCTGATGGCTCGAAACCAATCAAAATATCCGCTTCACCCTTTGAAACAATCGGGCTGCTTGCTCCCATAATAAGGGCTGACTCAACAATACCACCTCTCTGGGCCATTCCGTGAATCTCACTTACTACCGCAGGAATTCCAGCAGATATGCAGGCCTCACCAAGAAGTCTTGATGCAAGAAGATTTCCCTGCCCTCCGACACCAACAAAGACTATTCGTTTTGTTTCCATAGTTAGCTCCTTAAATTTGAAATTTGAAACTTGAAATTCATATTTTGAAACCTTTACATAGTACAGTGTTGCATGAATAATATAGAATCTCGCTGTAAGGAGAAAAAACAGCCACTCAGATTGCTTCTCTGGCAATTATATCGGTACCATCTTATTCTGGGGTTGATCTACTAAATAACTGACATAAAACCAGTTTCTAGTTTCAAGTCTCAAGTCTCGAGTTTCAATGGAAGAATAGCATTCTCAGGACAGACCTGTGCACACACAGCGCAACCGATACAAAGGTTCTCGTTTATCATCGTCTTATTATCAGCAATATACATTGCCGGACATGCCAAAAAATTTATACAGTCGAGATGTTGCTTACATTTATTCTGATCGACATAGAAGGGTCTCGCCTTTTTTGCTTTTTTAATTGCCCTGGCATAGAGAGGACAAATTTCTTCGGATATGATAACCGAGATGCCATCAAAATCTTTTGATGCTTGTGCCGCAGCAATGCTCTTTTTCACCTGAAGGGGATTAACTACTTGCACATGCTCTACACCACAACCCTTTACCATCGATTCAATAGAAAGCTGTGTGGTATCAACACCCAAAGGAGTTGTATCTACACCTGGGTTAGGTTGCTGTCCTGTCATAGCAGTTGTGCCATTGTCAAGAATTACCAGGGTAAATTTATGATTATTATGAACAGCATTTATCAGGGCAGGTATGCCTGCATGGAAAAAGGTTGAATCCCCTATAAACGAGACAACCTTCTGATCCGTGGCCGCTGCAATGCCACAGGCAGAGCCTATTGATGCACCCATACATATAACAATATCGGCCATAGATAGGGGGGGAAGCACACCCAGGGTATAGCAGCCAATATCAGAGGGATAAATGGCATCAGGGCCATACACCTTCTTTATCGCGTAATACATGGCCCTATGGGGACATCCGGCACAGAGATTGGGTGGCCTACCTGGAAGTTCAGGTAAAGCGCTGATGTCCACCATCGCTGGAGAGGTATCAGGTACATTGAAATATGAGGCAATAGTCTTACGGACAAGCCCTGGATCGTATTCATACAGCCTTGGGAAAAGATTATCCCCCTTTCCCTTAATGGGCACACTTATTCCCTTTGATTGGGCTATCGACCTGATTTCGTTTTCCATTACCGGCTCAAGTTCTTCGACTATCAATACTTTTTCCACATTGCTAAGGAATTTCTCTATCATTTTTTCCGGCATGGGGTAAGAAAAACCGAGCCTGAGGATAGCCACTTTATCACCTATTACAAGATCATTAATTGCATCCTGCACATAGTTCATGCTCACACCATTAGTCACTATACCCCATTTTCCGCTGCCAATAAGCTGATTATATTTCGAGTCCTCAGAAAGCACTAATGCTTGATCATATTTCTCCAATAGGATCTTGTGCAGATTTCTGGAAACAGCAGGAATTGCCACGAAATGAAAGGGGTCTTTTTTAAAAAACCCTTTGGATTTTATGGGCTTGATTGAACCAAATTTTACCGCCCCTCTGAGGTGATTGAGCCTGGTTGTAGTCCTTAGAATAACTGGTAACTTCAATTGCTCTGAGATATCAAATGCAGCAACAGTCATGTCCCTCATCTCCTGAGCATTTGTGGGCTCTATCATGGGAAGCCCTGACAGTCGTGCATAGTATCTGTTATCCTGCTCATTCTGGCTTGAGAATAAAAAGGGATCATCAGCATTTATCACAACCATACCTGCGTTTACCCCAAGATAGGCCATGGTCATAAGGGAATCAGAGGCAACATTCATCCCCACATGTTTCATGGTGACTATGCTTCTGACACCTGAAATAGCGGCGCCTGCTGCAACTTCTAATGCCACCTTTTCATTGGTGGAATACTCAAAATAGAATCCAGCTTCTTTAAACATGGCGAAAAAATTATCTGGTATCTCAGAGGATGGGGTACCTGGATAACTGGTAGCAACCCCAATACCTGCCTCAATAGCGCCCCTTGCAATTGCCTCGTTACCTAATAGGAACATCTCTCTGTCTGGCGAATCAATAAGTAGTTTATGCATATCTCGACCTTAACTTAAGGTTAACAATTTTTTGTATCAGAATTTTTATCAATGGCGAAAAATCAATAGGCTTTTTGTAGCAATTGGTTTAAACCACTCACATGGAGTAATAGATTGGTGGAATATTGGAATGATGATTTAATGAGAAAATTTTGCATTTATTAACTCCCTTGTGAATAAGATTCTCACTAACATAGGATCTTACCAATAAACCAATACCCCAGTTTACCATAACCCAATATTCCAGTGTTCCATAATTCCAAAATTCGTAATAGCTCAATAAATCGGGGAAAACACATCAGCATACCACTATCATGGATTCCCGCTTTCGCGGGAATGACAGGACTGAGCTTATCTCGTCATTCCCGCGTAGGCGGGAATCTAGCCGCAATTGCCACCATTTATTGAGCTGGTACCAAAATTCCAATTGTGAGCGGAGCGAACTAAGTTTTTAGCTACAATTTAGCTATTTTATAACTTTTGCGAAACCATACTGTCAAGAAAAATTTTCCTTTCCTTTCCCATAGATTTCTCGTAATTTTGGCTTCTCTATCTTGCCAGTGGGATTCCGGGGTACATCACCAAAAATTATCCTTCGAGGCCTTTTATACCTGGGTAACCCTTGACAAAATTCATTTACTTCGTCTTCTGTCATATCCTTTCCTGGTTTAACTTTTATGATAGCACATGCAATCTCACCAAGACGTTCATCAGGTATACCGATAACAGCTACATCCTGGATTTTATCACTGTTGGCGAGAAAATCCTCAATCTCCACGGGAAAGATATTTTCTCCTCCAGTAATAATAACATCCTTTTTTCTGTCCACAAGCCATATAAAACCATCCTCATCTATCCTGGCCATATCCCCGGTTAAAAGCCAACCATTAAAAAGGGTACTGGCCGTTGCCTCCGGATTCTTATAATACTCTTTCATCACCCCGGGCCCTTTTACCATAAGCTCACCAGGTTGTCCTTGAGCAACACTGTTATGGTTTTCATCCACTACCTGACATTCCCAGTCAAAGCCAGGCACACCAATGGCACCGACCTTGTGAATATTTTCTATTCCAAGGTGAACACAACCAGGCCCAGTAGTTTCACTTAAACCATAATTGGTATCATAGTCATGATGTGGAAAAACTCTTTTCCAGTTCTTTATCAAGCTTGGCGGAACTGGCTGTGCACCAATATGCATCAATCTCCACTGATCTAATGTATAATCAGAAAGTTTTACATCCCCATTCTCTATTGCCAGAAGAATATCCTGAGCCCATGGTACCAGCAGCCAGACAACAGTCACCTTCTCTTCTGATATTGCCTCCAAGATCCATTCGGGTTTTATCCCTTTAAGAATAACTGCCTTTGAGCCAACAATAAAACTGCCAAACCAATGCATCTTAGCGCCGGTATGATACAGGGGTGGGATTAATAAAAAATTATCCTGATGTGTTTGATTGTGATGTCGATTCTCAATGATACAGGCGGCTTCAAGGTTTCTGTGGGTTAAAAGTATTGGTTTTGGTGTGCCTGTGGTGCCAGAGGTAAAATAAAGGCCTGCATTATCTTCAATTCCTATTTCAACATCAGGATTTACAGGAGAATTCGTGTTTAAAACATCCTCATATTTTTGTGCATAACCAGGCCTCATCTCATCTGGCCCCACAAAGATATAATCCTTTATAGTAGAAAGCTCCCTCTTAATCTCCGTAACCCTGTCTATGAATTCCTCCCCGAAAACCATGGCCTTACCTTCAGCAATTCCAGCACATAGTTTTATATCCTGAGCAGAAAATCTGAAATTCAATGGTACTGCCCAGGCCCCGGTCCTTAAAATTCCAAAATACGCAGGGAGCCACTCAATACAGTTCATCATGAGATGAATAACCTTGTCACCTTTTTTAATCCCCCTGGCTATTAGTCCATTGGCAAACCTGTTGGCCTGCTCATCAAATTCTTTCCATGTAATTTTTAGCCTTCTGTCTTTTGCGGGCTCTCGTTCAATAAGGGCAACCTCATTTCCATACATTCTTGCATTCCGTGCTAAAATATCCCCTATAAGCATCTTTTATCCTCCTAAATTAATTTTTTTCTTTTTTTCTTGACAAAAATATTTTATATAAATATGTAATACTTGAAATTACAATTGTAGCTATAAAATAGCTATAACACAATTATGTATCAAAAAGTCAAGGCTATCTTTATGAGAAAAATCTCTACATGGCCGAAAAAATACCTTCCGGATGATCCTTATAACATACACAATCCTTTCCAAGATAATTATTTAAAAAATAAAAATATCTATAAAAGCACAACCGTTAATCAAATATGGTTAAAGGGGGTAATGTAACCCTTTATGGTTACCATTTTAGGCAGGGTATTATTATAATTAATAATTTTAAAGAGGGAGGAATTATTATGCGAAAGGTATTTATTTTACTACTCATTGCAGGGTTTGTTTGTTTTGGTTTGAGCACTTTTGCATGGGCCAAACCAATAAAGGTAGGGGCGATAATCAACCTGACAGGGCCAGCATCTACCTGGGGTCAATTCCATGCCAAAGGTCATAAAGACTACTTCAGGTATGTAAATGAGGTAAAGGGGGGAGTTGGAGGTAATAAAATAGATCTGACTGTTGTTGATCATGCCTATAAAGTCCCTGAGGCCATCAAGTATGTCAAGAAGTTTTGCACCTCTAATAAGATGGATATTTTAGCCACATGGGATGCAGGTTCAGGCATAATGGCAAAACCAATTATCCAGAAGTACAAAACACCTAACATTAATTATTCTACCTACCAGGGAATTCTTAAGCCTCCAGTTGATTATGCATATCTACCCTTTGGCAGTTATGTGATGGATTCCTACGCGGTTTTGGAATATATCCGCACCATTCATGAAGGAAAAGAGGCTCCCAAAGTGGGGCTCCTGACCTATAATAATGCCTATGGAAAATCTATCCATGCCCCGAGTAAGGAATATGCTGCCAAACATGGCATAAACATCGTAGATATCGAGCAATTCCCTTCAAAGACCCTTGATCTTAACACCGAATGCCTTAGACTTAAGAAAGCGGGAGCAGAATATGTCTTCATGCAGTGTCTTCCATCTGCTATCCTTATGGCCCTCAAATCCGCGGATAGAGTAAATTATGATGTCCCCTTCTTTGGAACCTGGACATCCACGGATCCAAATTTCTTTACAAGGGGCAAGGGCCTGATCAGAGATAGGATGCATATGGAGTTCCCAGGGGGACTTCCTGTTGACGGGACAGCCGGAATGAAGGTTATGGAAACATTATGGAAACGGTACAAGACGGTAACCAAATTTGATGCCTCTTATTGGGAAGGCGTTGCCGTTGCCATGGTTATGGAAAAGGCATTTCAGAGGGCTCATGAAAAATTCGGGGAGATAGACAGTGAAACCATTAATGACGCCCTTGAGACATTCAGAGATGAGGATTTCGGCGGTGTTATACCTAATGTTACCTACACGAAAACTGACCATAGCGCCTCATTTACCGGAAGGATCGTGAAGATAAACGAAGATCAAACCTACACACCACTTACTAACTTCTTTGTACCTGGAAAAGAAAGGGTTAAACTGTTAAAAAGGTAATAAATGAAGGCATTTAGAGGTCAACCAAGTATCTTCGCCTCCAGACAGCCTGAAGAAAACAGGGCTGAACTGGAGGTGAAGAACCTATCGTTACATTTTGGGGGTGTTGTAGCCCTTGATAATGTTGATGTATCAGTGCACACAGGGGAACTCTTAGCAATAATTGGCCCCAACGGGGCAGGTAAAACAAGTCTACTCAATTGCATTACAGGGTATTATAAGCCACAAAAGGCTACAATGAGTTTTAATGGACAGAATATCTTTCACATGTCAACCCATCACCTTACAGGCCTGGGCATTGGAAGAACATTTCAAAACATTGAACTGTTCCCGGGTATAAGTGTCCTTTCAAACATGCTCTTAGCCAGACATATCCACACTAATTATGGTGTAGGCTTAGCCTCTGTTTTTACCCCATCTGTAAAAAAAGAAGAAATTAGTCATCGGCAGGTCTTAGAGGAACTGATTGATTTCCTTGAAATGCAAGCCATCAGAAAACAACCCGTTGGATCCCTGCCATATGGCTTACGGAAAAGGGTTGAGCTGGGAAGGGCCCTGGCATTGGAACCAAAGCTATTGGTCCTGGATGAACCCTTTGCTGGAATGACCCTTGAAGAAAAAGAAGATATGGTGCGGTTCCTGATAGAGCTAAATGAGGGGTGGAAACAGACCATGATCCTCGTAGAACACGACATGTCAGTTGTGATGAGTATATCAAAAAAAGTTATGGTACTGGATTTTGGAAAGAAGATAACAGAGGGTCCGCCAGAAGAAGTCCAAAACCATCCTCAGGTAATCAAGGCCTATCTTGGAGATGCAGTGAAAATATAGGGTTTATGGGGTTTGTTGTGTTTCTTGAGTTCATAGGGTTTTAACACAACAAACTCAATAATCTCAATAAACTGCTTGTAACTTCATGGGAGTTAAGGATTGACAAAGATAGAACGCTTAAACGAACAGAGTTTATCTACCCTTACTGATTATACGCTGCCACAGATGTTGGCCAAGCAGGCCCAGGAATTAGGTTCAAAAAGAACCGCCATCCGGGAAAAGAACTTTGGCATATGGCAGACCTATAATTGGAACGATTATCTCCAGTATACAAAAAAGCTTGCCTTAGGCTTGGCATCCCTTGGACTCAAAAGGGCTGAAAACATTGGTATTATCACTAATAATCACCCTGAATGGCTTTTTACCGAACTTGGGGCCCAGGCCCTCGGTGCAGTAACCTTAAATCTATTCACTACAGCATTGGCCAAGGAACTTGCGTTTGGCCTCGCTCGTGTGCAAGCAGCCTTTGTGATAGCTGAGGATCAAGAACAGGTAGACAAACTTTTAGAAGTAAAAGAAGAACTCTCCTTTGTCAGAAAGGTTATATATATTGATCCATCCAGCATGAGGACCTACGCTGATAACCCATGGCTTATAAGCTTTCAGAAACTCTTAGAGCTTGGCATAGATTTTGATAAAAAATCACCACAGTACTTTGCTGATGAATTACGCAAGGGAAAGCCGAATGAGGTAGCCTTGATGATAATGACATCAGGCACCACTGGCCTTCCAAAACTTGCTATGATATCACATGAAAATTTTACCGAGATGGCAAGAAAATGGCTTGAAACTGCCCCAATCGGGATTGGGGATAACTGGATCTCGATTACTCCACCAGCATGGATTGTCGACCAGATGTGGGGCATGGGCATAACACTGTCAGGTGGAATGATCATGAACTTCCCTGAGACAACAGAGACAGTTGTGGAAGACTTTAGGGATATTGGTCCAACCGTTATCATTACCGCCTCCTGGTTTTGGGAAAGTCTTGCCTCGAAGATCAGGGTAAAAATTAGTGATTCAAGTTTCATCAAGCGGTTTGTATATAAAACCTGTATGAAAATAGGTGGGACGGTTGTTGATAGGGAGTCAGAGAAAATGGAAGTTCCTCTCTATTTAAAATTTCTCTACTGGATAGCATCTCGTATTATGTTCCGACCTCTTATGGACAGGACAGGGTGCCTGCAATTCAGAGGCGCCTACACCGGAGGACATCCTATCTCTCCTGATGTCATACGATTCTTCAGGGCCAACGGTATAAATTTAAAGCAATGTTATGGGCTTACTGAGTCAGGCGGTATATTTCAAGTTCAGCCAGATGATGAGGTCAAATTAGAAACCGTAGGGGTACCTCTACCACGAACAGAGGTAAAGATTGGTGAAGATCAAGAAGTCCTTGTCTTCACCAAATCAAACTTTTCCGGCTATTATCAAGACCCAGAGGAAACAGCAAAGTCACTCAGGGATGGCTGGCTCTATACAGGGGATGCTGGATATATAGATGATGATGGGCACCTTCTCATTATTGGAAGAAAGGCAGAGATAATGAAGACAAGAGAGGGTGAGGCCTTTTCCCCTGACTTTATTGAGACACGATTAAAATTTAGCCCATATATTAAGGAAGCAGTAATCTTTGGTGAAGGCCAACCCTATATCACCGCCTTTATCAATCTTGATTTCGGAAATGTTGGCAACTGGGCAGAAGAAAGAAAGATACCATATACCACCTATACCGATCTTTCCCAGCAACCTGAAGTTGAGGAACTTATTGGGGGCGAAATCAGGCAGGTAAATACCCAGTTGCCGGAACCGATGCAACTGGTTCATTTTATTCTCCTCTACAAACTCCTTGATGCAGATGACGAGGAATTAACTCGGACGGGTAAGGTAAGAAGAAAATTTGTGTTTGAACAATATAAAGATCTGATCGATGCCATGTATTCGGATAAAAAAGAGTTAGAGGTTAAAGGTCAGGTAAAGTATCGGGATGGAACCGTTGGTACCATTGAAACCACTGTTAGGATACTCAAGGTGTAACATATCATTAATCGTTATTAGTGAACAAATAAGCTATATGCCATAGAGAGAAAGATATTATCAAAGAAAAATAAATCAACTAATAACCAAATTACGGAGCCTTTTCATGGAATTTTTCTTTCAAATACTGATAAATGGCTTATCCATTGGTTTTCTTTACGCACTTGCTGCCCTGGGCTTTGTCATGATTTTTAAATCCAGCAGTGTGCTTAACTTTGCCCATGGAGAATTAATGGCGATTGGGGCCTTCATATTCCTTGTGCTTTCAACCTGGGCAAAGTTACCTATCTGGTTGGCTTTTTTCATAACCCTTGCGGGATCTTTCTCTCTTGGATTTATTATCGAGCGCTTTTTTCTGCGACCCTTGATTGGTGAGGCCCTCATTGAAGTTATCATGCTGACTGTTGGACTGGCCATCATGTTCAAAGGGTTGATGTTATTCATCTTTGGGGGAGATATACATAGCTATGTAGACTTTCTCCCACAAGCACTCACCTTTCACTTGGGAGCCATTGAAATTCCTGGAGTCTA
>Ga0315532_1001901_pt1 | contig 14902 bp, 7 predicted proteins | sample SalMarWE160370MG_FD_203082 | JGI IMG/M metagenome (GOLD analysis project Ga0315532, IMG submission 203082) | Salt marsh sediment microbial communities from the Plum Island Ecosystem LTER, Massachusetts, United States - Salt Marsh Sediment WE1603-70 ... | reverse complement strand
GATAGAATAAGCATAATGTTTCTGCTTGATTTCATCTTCCTGGAAAGTATATGTACATGCGCCTTTTTTATTATTTGATCTTTTTTCGCATTTGTGAATGCTTTTTATGCAAAATATATTAAGCATACGGCTTGCTGTATTTGTGAAAGGATAACCACTCAGGGAAGAACTATGCGACTACATGTAACTCTTGTGAACCCACCCTACCCGAAGGGTGCACACCAGCATCCTCCATTTACCCCTTTAGGTCTAGGGTATTTGGCTGCTGTTTTAGAGAAGAATCAGTATGAAGTTGATGTAATCGATTGCCAAGCCCTCAAACTCTCATATGAGGAATTTAGAAGCGAACTTAGTAAGCGGAAACCCGACATAGTTGGAATGACTGCCACCACCCTCACCTACAAGTCTGCGTTGCGTATAGCAAAGATTGCTAAAGAAGTTCATCCAAAATGCTTAACTCTTCTTGGGGGCGTTCACGTTACTTTTTGGGATGATAAGGCCTTGCAGGAATGCCCATACCTAGATGTTGTTGTGCGGAAAGAGGGCGAAAACACGATACTGGAGCTTATTGAAAGGTTGAAGGAGGGCAAGGCTTTCCATGATGTTTTGGGTATAACATGCAGAAAGGGTGAAGAAATTGTAAGGAACCCAGACAGGCCCTACATAGAAGACCTTGACAGCTTGCCGTTTCCTGCACATCATCTCTGGCCTATTGACCGACTTCGAAAATACGGAAAGGTAGTGTTTCCCTTAATGACAAGCCGAGGCTGTATATTTTGGTGCGAGTTCTGCTCGGCGGTCAGGATGTTCGGTCGAAGATTTCGGATGAGAAGCCCAAAAAATGTTGTGGACGAGCTTGAGTTTCTTCACAACACTTACGGAGCGGACAATTTTACTTTTTATGATGACGCGTTCACTGTAGATCAATCTAGAGTTGAGGAAATATGCAGAGAAATTCATAGTCGAAAACTTAGGATAACGTGGGATTGCGGGACCCGTGTTGACATGATCACAAAGGATTTGCTTCAGAAAATGAAAGAAGCCGGATGTATTGCCGTATGGTTAGGTGTCGAGTCAGGTTCGCAGCGGGTGTTAGATGCTATGGGAAAGGGTTTTACTCCAAATACGATAAGGAATGCCTTTAAATTTGCAAAAGAAGTTGGATTAATGACCATTGCAAGTGTGGTTTTTGGGTTTCCAGGTGAAACGCGCGAATCTGCGTGGGAAACCATTAAACTTGTTGATGAAATAAGTCCCGATGACATAGGTTATTATATAGCAACGCCTTATCCTGGAACTCCGATGGCTGATTATGTGAAGAAGATGGGTTGGCTAAGGGTAACTGACTTCGACAAGTATGATACAGCGACTCCCATCTTTGAGCTTCCAAACTTGAGCATGCAAGAGTTGAGGGAAATCCGCGAAGAAGCATTTCACAGGTTCTATCTTCGTCCTAGCTATGTTCTCCGCATGTTCTCTAAAGGTGGGATGTACGGTTTTTCGGCAACACGAACGGCTTTTGCGCATTTCCTTAGAGCCACCAAATACAAACTTAAGCGTCCATGATCTACGAAGATGGGTTTCTTAACCTAGATGTAAGCGGTTAATAATCAAAAATAAAACCTGGAAATTTAGGGCTAGCGACTTGATGGATACAACAGCTGTCTAAAATCGTTAATGAATTGGCGCTAAAATTGGCCTGCGAACATACAACATATCTTGGCTCTTAATAAAAACTTGTTTTTGCACTCTTGGCAGCTCCACAGCCGCATCCGCTAATCGCTCAAATCAACATTTCTTGCATTCTTGTGAATGACAAAGTAAAAAGATCAAAAACCGACTCAAATTAAGTATATCTCATTCGATGTATGCACTAGCTGTTATCCACAAAAACCATACAAACAAAATAGTACTATATTATAATTCGCAAAAAAATTTTTGAGAGGGAAAAACTCAGTGGCTGAGAGGGCTTCAGGGAAGCGTCCAAGCTCGTTGACGTCTTGGTAAGGGGTTTTGGTTTGTTTCTCCCCCTTTCATACACTTCCTTGGGTCCCAGCAAAACATGTTGCGCTGGGTTCACTAAAGCTTAAATGTAAGTTATGTTCTACTAAAACAGTATAAAAAAATTGAGGTAAAACATATGAAAATTCAAAGAAACAAAACATTAACATCAATAGCTTTGGTTCTAACATTAACAATAGCTGCTATAATTGTTGCTTTGCCAGCTGCCACCGCACAGGAGCCTCCTAGGAGAAAGACCTATGTCTTCCTTGGTGCTATGCCTAACCCGGTAGGTGTTGGTCAACCTGTGCTGCTCCACGTTGGAATATTTACTGCGTTAGGGAGTGTAGACCAAAGTTGGAAGGGTCTGACAGTAACCGTTACAAAACCTGATGGCAGCACCGAAACTTTGGGGCCACTTAAAACCGACTCGACAGGAGGAACAGGCACCATGTACACACCTGACCAGGCGGGAACACATATTCTGCAGTCACACTTCCCTGAACAGGAGAACGAAGTTACATACTACGAATTTGATCGTGGCGCTATGATGTTGGCAGGTACTATAATGGAAGCCAGCGACAGCGAGGAAGTTGAGCTTATCGTACAGGAAGACCCAATAGCATATTATCCAGGTCAGCCGCTTCCAACAGAATACTGGAGTCGTCCAATAGACGCGCAGCTTAGAGAATGGTCAACGATTGCAGGGAACTGGCTCGGCATGGGTAACCCTAATCTTTACGTTCCTTACAACGACGGACCAGAAAGTGCTCACATACTGTGGGCTAAGCCGCTAACAACAGGAGGTCTCAGTGGAGGTGCCAATGGTCTTCAGAGCATGGAAATTGGAGATGCATACGAAGGCAAATGGCCGTCACCAGTAATCCTCAACGGAATACTTTACTACAATAGATACGAGAGCATTCCTCCCCTATTTACGCAGAGTGGAATTGTTGCAGTTGATCTGCGTACCGGAGAAGAGCTATGGTTCAGAAACAACACTGTACTCACTTTTGGTCAAACATTCTATTTCAGCTGTTTCAACTATCACGGCGTTTACACCTACCTATGGGAAGTAGTGGGCACCACTTGGAATGCATATGACCCATTCAATGGAGAGTGGGTGTACAGCATTGAGAACATGCCGAGCATGGGCTTCGGCATGTTTGGAGGAGTGTCTATGGTCGGCCCAAAAGGTGAAATACTGTTACCTGTGGTTGGGCCACCTTCGTCACCTTTCGGACCCCCACAACCACCATCTTGGTTGGCTCTGTGGAACTCAACTAAATGTGGACAACAAGGGTCGATGGATGTAGGTAGTTGGGAGGAGGAAATGATCAATCGCACGCTTGACGGACGAGAAGGATATTCATGGAACGTGACACTACCAAGTTTACCTGGAAGCGTCCAATTTGCTGCTGATGACAGAATACTCGGTTATTACGTATCCCCCACTCGAGACGAAGCTGTGTTCTGGGCTTTAAGTTTGAAACCAGGGCAAGAAGGAACGTTGCTGTTTAATAAAACTTGGACCCCACCCGCTGAATGGGAAACAGGCAGTCACGTCATACATTTCGGTGGTGCAACTGATAATGGTGAGGATGGCGTTTTCGCCCTGTTTTCAAAAGAGCTTAGAAGATTCTATGGCTTCAGCTTCGACAATGGTGAGTTTCTATGGGAAACTGAGTCGGAGAGTTACTTGGATGCTTACGGCTGGGGCCGTATGGAACACGAATGGCTCTTCGCTTATGACAAACTCTACTCAACTGGTGTTGGCGGAATAGTCTATTGCTACGATGCCAAGACAGGAAAGACGCTATGGACCTACCCTGTAGATGACCCCTACCAAGAATACTTGTTTACTAATAATTGGTGGCAACGTATACTATTCATTACCGACGGAAAAGTCTACGCGGGCCATGCGGAGCACTCTCCCATTGATCCCAGACCGCGCGGTGGACCATTCATCTGTCTCGACGCAGAGACCGGAGATCCAATATGGAGAGCAGATGGTTTGTTCCGTCAAACCCACTGGGGAGGGCGTGGAATAATCGGAGACAGCATAATAGCGACCATGGACACATACGACCAGCGCATATACGCCATAGGTAAGGGACCAAGCGAAACAACAGTCACAGCACCAGGCACCGGGATACCACTTGGATCCAGCGTAATGATTAGAGGCATGGTGACTGATGAGTCTCCGGGCACAAAGGAATACGCTTTGACAGCACGTTTCCCCAATGGAGTTCCCGCAATAGCTGATGAAGACATGAGCGAATGGATGAAATATGTATACAAGCAGTTTCCAGCGCCCATGTACGCAACTGGGGTTTCGGTGCACCTGGAAGCCTTTGGTGCAGACGGCAGCTACATTGACATCGGCAGAGTCACAAGCGACGGTTATGGCATGTATAAGATGATGTGGACTCCGGAGGCTGAAGGCGAATACACTATAGCAGCCACCTTCGAAGGATCCAAATCATACTGGGCTTCATACGCAGAAACCTCCATAGGAGTCGGTCCAGCACCAACACCATACCCAGAAGCTCCAAGCGCCGAAGAAGTCGCTCAGAAGACTATAAGCCAGCTTCCACCCTACCCAGAAGCTCCAAGCGCCGAAGATGTTGCTCAGGAGACTATAAGCCAGCTTCCACCCTACCCAGAACCTGCAGAAATTCCAGAAGTACCTGCCTATCTCACAATAGACTTAGCTATCATAGTAGCAGTTGTCGTAGCCATAATCGTAGGATTATACAGCATCGTCAGAAAACAAAAATAAACCCAAATTCCCTCTTTTTTTGAGTACAATATAGTGGCTGAGAAGGCTTCAGGGAAGTGTCCAGTTTGGTGACGAGCTGGTGGGTTTGATTTGTCCCTTAGAAGGACTTCCTTGGGTCCCAGCAAAACAGTGTTGCACAGGGTTCACCAAGTTTTAAATATATCTTATAGAATAATAAAGCCGTAAAAAAGGAAGTAAAACAAATGAAACTTGAAAGAAACAAAACATCAACAACATTAGCTTTGGTTCTAATTTTGACTTTCGCTACTACGTTTGTTGCTTTGCCTATCGTATCTGCGCATGATCCTCCATTGGAGATTCAAAGCTACCCATATCTCGCTATTACACCTAACCCTGTAGGTGTCGGTCAAATGGTGTTCCTTATAATGTGGATTCATGGAGCTCCACCAACAGCAGCGGGTATTGGCGGTGACAGATATCACGACTACACAATTACAGTCACAAAGCCTGACGGAAGCACAGAATCACTTGGACCGTTCATCTCTGACCCGATCGGATCAGCATTCAGTCTATACACACCTGACCAGCTAGGCACATACAAATTCGTATTCAGCTATACCGGACAAGTAATATCTTTATACAATCCAGAAACCGGTGTTGAAGGCAGTACAGCCATGGGCGGTGGTGCCTTCATCGGCGATACTCTTCTGCCCAGCGAAACAACAGAGTACCTTACTGTACAGGAGGACCCAATAGGGGGGGTGCCAGATTATCCGCTTCCAACCGAGTACTGGACGCGCCCAATAGAAGGACAGAACACAGCATGGGCCAGCCTCGCCTCAAACTGGCTGGAAGGAGGCCACATTGGCACCTATTATGGTTATGCTCAAAACCTTTTCCAGCCAGACGGCACTGCGCCTAACAGTCCCCACATAATGTGGACAAAGCCGGTTGAGTTCGGAGGAGTTGTCGGAGGAACCACAGAAATCCCTGAGGTAACCTTCTACACAGGCGGTGCATACGAAGGCAGATTCACTGATGCAATAATCATGCAGGGAAGACTCTATTTCCATCTACCGCTGAACCATGCTGGTGGCTCGCGTGCAACCGGTGGAGGATATATGTGTGTGGATTTGCGTACTGGCGAAGAGATGTGGCTTTCGGACGAAATCGGGATCCCCTATACTGGAGTATATGGAGGCGCAGCTAGGCCCACAATGAAGGGGCAACTCTATGATTACGAATCAATGAACCAACACGGCGTCGTAGGTGGTATAATTTGGCAAGTAGCTGGCAATACTTGGATTGCCTATGACGGATTCACCGGACAGTGGATATATAACTTAACCAATGTTCCCTCAGGAACAGAAGTCTACACTAAGAGTGGAGAGATAAATCGTTATGTACTTAACGGGGAGAACAATTGGTTGGCTTTGTGGACCTCAGCTGCACTACCAGATTCACCTTTGGTGATGACACCGGGAACTAGCAGCGATGCTTATCAGTATAGACCTATGGGAAAGAACGCTGACATGAGCGAAAATTATCTATGGAACGTGACAATTCCAGATTTGCCGGGGCTATCAAATCCGAGTATCATTATAGCTTTCCCTGGTGACTTAATACTTGGCACAAGCAGTTCATGGCCGTGGCTTGGTGGGGCTCTAACGGTCATGCCAGATCCCTACACGATGTGGGCAATAAGTGATAAGCCAGAAACAAGAGGTGAATTGTTGTGGATCACGAACTATACGGCGCCAGCAAACGACATCGTGCTAACGCTAGGACCAGTGGATCAAAAGAATCGCGTGTTCACTTTGTCAGAGACACAGACTATGCAGTGGTTGGGCTACAGCCTCGACACTGGAGAACCACTGTGGGGTCCAACTGAAGAGGACTTTCGTGCCTTTCAATATTACGCCAGTGGGGAAGGCGCCGGCCAGAAAGGCTTTACTGCTTACGACAATTTTTACACGCAAGGCTATGGTGGAGAAATACAGTGTTACGATATTACAAACGGAAACTTACTATGGGAATACAATAATACTAACAGTGGTACAGAAACCCCATGGGGTAATTATCCTATCTTCATAGCTGCTATTGCCGACGGAAAAGTCTACGCATTCAACAATGAGCACTCTCCCAACGTACCGCATTACAAGGGTTATAGAGTACGCTGCATCGACGCTTTCACCGGAGATGAAGTGTGGACTTTAATGGGATGGGCTGGTCAAACTGGAGGCCGAGGTTTTTCAACCTCTATTGTTGCAGACGGCTTCCTAGTATACTACAATTATTACGACAGCCAAATCTACTCCATCGGCAAGGGACCAAGCGCCACCACAGTTAATACATCACCGAAAATTATTGCAAAAGGCTCCAGCATACTCATAGAGGGTTCAGTTACTGATCAGTCTGCCGGCACGAAACAAGACGAACAGGCTGCACGTTTCCCACATGGAGTTCCAGCCGTGTCTGACGAGAGCATGGGTCCATGGATGGAATACGTGTATATGCAGAAACCGCTGCCTTGGGACGTAACTGGGGTTCCGGTGAAGCTGGAAGCCTTTGGCGCAGACGGCAGCTACATTGACATAGGCACAGTCATAAGCGACGGTTATGGCATGTTCAAGAAGATGTGGACTCCGGAGACTGAAGGCGAATATACTATAGCAGCCACCTTCGGGGGATCCAATTCCTATTGGGCTTCATACGCGGAAACCGCCATAGGAGTAGGCCCAGCAGTAGCACCGGCAGGGCCAATAGAGCCTGAAGAACCAGCAGAAGCACCGTTCATCACCACAGAAACTGCCATCATAGTCGCTGTTGCTGTTGCAGTCGTAATCGGCATCGTTGCTTATTGGATACTCAGAAAAAGACAATAAAACCTTTAACCTCCCCCCTTTTCTTTTTTTAGTATAAAGTGGTGACGCTAACGGAAGTTGAGGAGTAACCTGTATTACACTCAGGTTTGGATGGGCTGCGGGAGCCTCTTGAACTATACTCGATATTGGACGCTTTCATGTTTTTCCATTTTTTTGTCCAAGGCAAGACTTCTGGGGCATCGGCAGACAAAGCCATTGGTTTCCTGTGTGAATGTTATTGAATTTTTTGATGTTTACACTACTAAAATTTTGGTACATATGCTTGTATGGCAAACCTTAAATTTTGAACTATGGTGTACCCTAATTTTATGATGAGATTCTAGTTGTTGAAGGTAGCTAAATTCTCACCAGAAATATAAACCTCAAAAGAGGCGAAAAATATGAAAAAAACTAAAATGACGATTGCTGCAATAGCTTTAGTTCTAACATTGACGTTTTCTGCTGCATTCGTTGCTTTGCCTATCGTATCTGCGCATGACCCTCCATGGACTCTTTCAACCTACTGCTTTCTTAGTGTTCAACCTAACCCCGTTGGGGTCGGTCAAATGGCCTACATTGGTGCGTGGCTTGATAAGGTGCCGCCAACAGCAATAGGTCGTGGATGGGGTATGAGGTGGCATAATATAACAGTGGCAGTTACGAAACCTGACGGAACAACCCAAACCTTGGGACCGTTTGATTCCGATGCTGTGGGAGGAGCATGGACCGTGTACGTGCCCGACCAAATCGGCACATACAGTTTCCAGGCTAGCTTTCCTGGTCAAGTCGTACAACTCGAGAATCCCTACCCTTATGAATTCGGCGGCGCTGCTGGCTTTCTTCCTCTTGGTTACGATTTCATCAACGATACTTATACAGGTAGCACCAGCGAAGTAGTGTCGCTCACTGTACAGGAGGACCAAATAGAAACAGCTTTTTCGGATAATCCGTTTCCAGAGGAATATTGGGAGCGCCCAATGCATTCAATGAATAGGAACTGGTACCCACTCGGCGGAGATTGGCTTGGCCTTGGAGTAACAACATTTGGCGATTCTGGACTGTATGATGGCAACGGGAACTTTAACCCATACACTACGGCGCCGAGCAGTGCTCACGTAGTGTGGGCGAAGCCGATGGCTTTCGGAGGCCAGATTGGAGGAGAATTTGGCGACAGCGAAACAGCCCTTTACGCAACGGGAACGGCATATGAAACCAAATTTTCACCAGTAATCATGTACGGCATACTTTACTACACCGACTATCCAGGGGCTAAGAACAATCCAGGAGATTTGAAAGCCGTAGATCTACGCACCGGAGAAGAGTTATGGAGTGTAGACGCTGCTGCGCCGCTAAGGGTCGGTATGAGATACAATTTAATAACAGGGGACCAGTATGGAGCCCACGCGTACCTATTTACAGCGCCTTCAGGCATTAATGGATGGGTGGCTCCAATGATTCCCAATAAGTGGTCGATGTATGAGGCTTTGACAGGAGAATGGATATTGGACATTGCCAACGCATCTGCTACACAGCTTGGTGATTTTCTTACGACGGGCCCAAACGGGGAGCTATTAAAGTACGGTGTTTCGCAAGATGGCATGTTGACTATGTGGAACGCAAGCAAATGCATCGAAGAGGGCTCTGCTCTGAATAACATCTATATAACTTATAGCGCTTTAGAAATTTGGCGGCCTCCTCAAGGAGCGACGATTGACTGGAACAGAGGAATCGAATGGAGCGTACCAGTAGCCACTGACGTTTCTGGTGTACCTATAGTTCCAGGACTAGGCGTTTCTAGAGTTTCTGACGATGTGGTACTTCTGACTGCAGTGATGGGAGGCTTCATTGCGATCCCTGGTGGGTCCCAGGTAGGTTATCGAGTTGACGCAGGTTATAGCGCAAAGACAGGGGAACTGCTGTGGGGTCCGATAAACCGAACGCTAACACCATGGACAAACGTAGACGTGGCTGCTGCAGGGGAGGGAGTCTACGCTGAATACACACAGCAGTTGCTGAGTTGGACTGGCTACAGCCTCACAACAGGAGAAAAGCTGTGGGGTCCAACTGCACCCAAAAATAGTAGTTGGGGATATTACGATTTCGGTGGCAACGGCGTCATCGGCTACGGCAACCTTTACTCATGGGGTCTAGGCGGAGAGGTGTACTGCTATGATGTCCAAACAGGGGAAGAGAAGTGGTACTGGACCGCTGGAAGCGCCGGAATCGACACTCCCTACGGTGTATGGGCTCTCGGCACTTTTGGAGGGTATGCTCTTGCAGACGGAAAGCTTTACGTCGCGGCAGGCCACGACTACACCCCACCCGTATTTAAAGGCGCCAAGCTATACTGCCTAGACGCCTATGAAGGAACGGAAATATGGAGCTCCTTGCACTTTAGCATTGCCAGCTCGCCCGCTATCGCAGAAGGCTACATGGTTAAGTTTAATGGCTATGATGACCAGATATACTGCTACAGCAAGGGACCAAGCAAAACAGCAGTCACAGCACCAGACACTGGGATACCACTTGGATCTAGCGTAATGATTAGAGGCACTGTTACTGACGAGTCTCCTGGCACGAAGTCAACGCTTCTGACAGCACGTTTCCCAAATGGAGTTCCCGCCATATCAGATGAAGACCAGAGCGCATGGATGGAATACCTATATCAGCAGCAGCCAATGCCAGCAGACGCAACTGGTGTTAAAGTGACATTAGATGCCATCGATCCAAACGGCAGCTTCATCAGCATCGGCACAGCAACAAGCGACATGAGCGGCTTCTACAGTTATAAGTGGACTCCGGAACATGAAGGCAAGTACACTATCATCGCCACCTTCGAAGGCTCAAAATCATACTATAGCTCATACGCAGAAACCGCCATAGGAGTTGACCCAGCGCCATCGCCAGCAGAGCCAATAGAACCTGAAGAACCTACAGAAGCGCCCCTAATTACCACAGAAGTAGCCATTATAGTCGCTGTTGCTGTTGCGGTCGTCATAGGCGTCGTTGCTTATTGGGTGCTCAGAAAACGAAAATAGCCCCTCAACATCCCCCCCCCTTTTTTTTCTTTCAACTAAAATATTTAGTACCTTTCTCTAGGTAAGTTTATTTTTCCCGTTTTCACTAGTAACCTAGTAACGGTATCTAAAACCAGCAGTCTGGAACGATTTCCATGAATTTGTTAACAAACGAAAAACTCTGGAACGCCGTCCTCAAGACGCCACCCGTAAAATGGATGCTGAAAACCACTCTAAAAAAATGCCCAGAATGTAACAGGAGCCCCCTTGAAACCGCGCTAGACAATTACGCTGGCAAAAATCACTTAAAATGCTCATCCTGTAACCTTTACGCTAGAGTCATAGGATTCTGGATACATTTCATACAAACAGCATTAGGCGTTGAAAAGAGCCGTGTTTCGAAACTTTTTGCAGATTCCTACGTTAGAAGAGCCATAAAAAGCATAGTGTCCGGCTTTGCTGAGTTTGGTTTCACGCGTCCCATACAAATTCATGCTCCCTTCCTTGTAGTGTGGAACTTCACATACAAATGCAACCTCAACTGTAAACACTGCTACTTGAACGCCGGAAACATTTCCAAGATGGAACTCTCCACCGAGGAAGCCATAAAGGTCGTGGATCAAATAGCAGATTTTGGCGTGACCTCCTTAGCCTTTTCAGGGGGTGAACCCTTGATGAGAAAGGATTTCTTTGAAGTTGCACGCCACGCGGTTGACGCAGGACTATATGTCTCCTTAGCCACAAACGGAACCCTGCTTAACGAAGAAAACGTGAGAAAACTTAAGGAAATTGGTGTCCATTACGTGGAAGTGAGCCTTGACGGAGCTAACGCCAAGACGCATGATTTCTTCAGGGGAAAAAGTGGTGCCTTTGATCAGACGATACAGGGATTAAAAAATTGTCTGAAAGAAGATATCTGTACCTGTATAGCAGTAACCGGCACCAAAAACAATCTAACAGAAATCCCCTCAGTGCTTGAAATGGCTGAAAACATGGGAATTGACAGATTTACATTATTCAATTTTGTACCGGTAGGCAGAGGCAAAGACATCGTGGCAGCCGATCTTTCTCCCCAAGAGCGAGAGGAGCTTCTAATTTTTCTCAACAAAAAGTTATCGGAGGACCATAAAATCGCCATATTGAGTACAACTCCTCAACTCGCTCGAGTGGCTTTGCAGTCTCAATCTCCAACACAAGATGACATCATAATGCCCCTTGCACACATGCAAGCCACTAAGATAAGCAAAAGAGCCAAGGCTCTAGCCGACTTTATTGGAGGATGTGGAGCTGGACGATTCTACTGCGCCATCTCTCCCGAAGGGAACGTTCAACCCTGTGTCTTCCTTCCACTAGTAGTCGGAAATCTAAAGACGGAACGGCTAGAAGACATTTGGTTCAACTCTCCAGTTTTTAAGGATCTGAGAGACAGAGGAAAGCTGAAGGGACGATGCGGCAAGTGCGAATTCAAGTTTGTTTGCGGAGGATGCAGAGCAAGAGCCTTCGCGTACCATAACGACTATCTTATGTCTGACCCAGGCTGCATCAGACAACTCTCGGAGGGCGACTGACAATTGAAGCGGGTGAAGGTTGGAGTCTTCAGAACCGATAACGGTTTGGAGTCCGCCTTAAGAGAGGCGCTAAAAGCTGCGGATTGGGAGAGATATGTTCGGGGCAAGGTTTTCATAAAACCGAATTTGTGCTCAAAGGAGTACATTCCGGGGGCTGTCACAAATCCTCAGGTTCTCTTTCATCTGGTAAGTCTTCTTCGAGACAGGGTTGAAGAGGTTGTTGTTGGCGAATCCAACGGCTACAACTACTGCTGCGACGATGCTCTGAAAATGACCGGTGTAAAGGAGTTAGTTAAAAAGGCTGGGGGAAAGACGGTGAACCTCTCCAACGACGAAACCGTGAAGGTTCAGAATTCTAAAACCCTTTTCCTGAGGAATTTTAGTCTTCCCAAGACTCTTGTCGAAGCCGATTCTTTTGTTGACGTCCCAGTGATGAAGACCCACGAGTTCGCAACCTATAGTGGCGCCATAAAGAATCTGTTTGGATGCATACCGGATGACAGGCGCATATTTCTTCATCCCAAGTTCGACATGGTTCTACATGACTTGATTGTTCTGCTGGAACCGCAGTTTGTTGTTATGGACGCCACAGTTTCTATGGAAGGAAACGGACCCAACAGAGGAATCGCCATACCAATGAACCTTATCCTAGCGAGTAGTGACCTTCTTGCCATGGACAAGTTATGCTGCGAAATCATGGGCATAGACTGGGCTGACATCAGCTACCTCACGTTCATTGACCAGCATTATAGACAAGAAGAAACAGAGACTCAGATCATCGGCGAAGACATTGAGGCAGTGAAGCGTCCATTTCTGCTTCCGTACTTGGATTTGGCTGTTAGGACTCAACGTTGGGTCTATAAAAACTATTTTCTCACCCGTCTCTGCTTCGGCACACCCTTCTTGAACATGCTACAAGGCTGCATGAACGTCTACCGGAAGGTCAATGAGGAAATCAAAGGAAAAGAGTGGATAGACAAACACTGGGACAACTCGTTGCCCCGTTAAGCTGTCCCCAAAAGATTGTGATACAAATCAATTACTTGACCCGTAATCAGGCGCCAAGAAAACTTCTCTTCTATCAAACTTCTCCCACGCCTACCCATTTCTTTAGCAAGCTTCGGGTCCTGCAGCAGAGTCAGTACTCTCTGAGTCAGTTGTGTTGAGTCTCCGGGGTCTATCAGAAACCCGTTTTCGTTATCTGCTAAGAACTCAGGTATTCCTCCCACCTTGGTGGAGATAACTGGAAGAGCAGTGGCTTGGGCTTCAAGTATCGCGAAGGGAAAGTTTTCGTATATGGCAGGCAGCACAAATATGTCAGAGGCAGCGTATAGGTCAGGAAGTTTTTCGTCCGGAACGTACCCCAGAAACGTCACGTAATCTTCTATCTCCAGTTTTTTTGCCAACTTTCGGAGGCTCTCTTCCTTCTTCTTGAATCCTGTCCCTGATATGGCAAATTTCACATCATTAAACTCTTGGAGGACTGGTGGAATCGAACGTAACAGAATTTCTAAACCTTTTCTGTGGTAGAGGCGCCCCACAAAGAGAACTATTTTCTTTTCCTCTTCTAACCCGAATTCTCGCCGCAGCTTAGCCCTGTCTAGTCTTGGCTTGAATTTGTTTATATCTACCCCGTTGTAGATTACGTGAATCTTTTCCTCTTCGATGCCATAAAGTTCAGTTAATTCATCAACGGTATACTTGCTCACCGCAATCAGCGCATCTGAACGATTCATCAGCTTCTTTTCATAGGACCTAAGCAAATAATTAAATCTAAGCATCGACTTCTCGTTGGGATTCAAATTCTTGGGGTTATCCCGCCTTGTCACTATGGCTTCTCCTTTCCAAGTTGAGTGGACTGCACAAACCAGCGCCTTAGCTGAATCGTTTGGGATGGCAAAACTTGGAACCAAAGGAAGGTTCGCGTGTATGACATCAAAACCGATTTTTTTGTTCAGTTCTTCTATCTTCTTGGAGGCTGAGCGGGCGAATCGCCAATACCTAGTGAGGGCATTTCCTACACCCTTTATGTAATGGACGTCGATGCCGTCAACCATCTCTTCTGAATCTTCGCTGTGCCTAGCTACCACGTGAACGTTGTGTCCAAGTTTTTGGAGGCTATGTGACAGGTAATAGACGTAGGCTCCTGTTCCGCCTGAAATCGGGAAGTATTCTGGAGTTACGAAGCAGACGTTCAAGGCTTCTTTTTCTCTCCTCCGGTTAATGCTGTGTGGATTAAAGAGGTTGCTCCTCCTAGGGTCCACGCAACCGCTCTGGTGAAATAGATCACGATAAGATACATGGCTGTTGGATCGTGGAAAATGATGGAGATTCTTGCAGCTGAGAAGATGTAATGCAGTGTTGTTATGGTAACAAGGGCTAGAAAAATTAATGATGGAATCAAATGGAAGTTTGTGACTACGCTGATGAGAAGTAAGATGGCTGCAATCCCATATAGTATGGGCTGTATGTTCATCCACCAGTCCGTTATCTTGTCGCCCCTCGCTAGCCGCGGATGCTTGAAATATAATTTCCATGTGTTCTGACCGTATTTATACTGCTGTTTGAAAAATGTTCGCAATGTGGGGCGATGAAAATGGTAACATATTGCTTCGGGGTCAAAGGCTATCCTGTATCCTGCTTGTGCTAGTCTTGCTCCTATGTCGGTGTCGTATTGGGTGGGAAGAGCCTCGTCAAAGCCTCCGATTT
>Ga0315532_1001899_pt1 | contig 14917 bp, 13 predicted proteins | sample SalMarWE160370MG_FD_203082 | JGI IMG/M metagenome (GOLD analysis project Ga0315532, IMG submission 203082) | Salt marsh sediment microbial communities from the Plum Island Ecosystem LTER, Massachusetts, United States - Salt Marsh Sediment WE1603-70 ... | reverse complement strand
GAATCTTGACTTTGGGTCAGAGACAGTAAAGGTTAGAGGTAAAGGCTCCAAAGAAAGGATAATACCGATGGGAAGTTATGCCGTTAAAGCACTAATCACATATTTACCCATGAGAAAAGAGGAAGTAAAACCTGGACTAAAGGCCCTTTTTATCAATAGATTCGGAGGAAGACTCTCCGACAGGTCTTTACGAAAAAAAATGAATCAATACCTGGAATTAGCCAACATCCAAAAGGCAGCCGGTCCACACATACTGCGTCATTCCTTTGCTACCCATCTTTTGAACCGGGGAGCAGATATACGCAGTATCCAGGAACTTTTAGGTCACGAACGGCTCTCCACTACTCAGGTCTATACCCATTTAAACACCAGGAGACTCAAGAAGATTTATCAAGCCACGCACCCCAGGGCATAAAAGGAGGTTAGATGATTCACTCAACTACTATCTTGGCAGTGAGAGATAAAGACAAAGTGGCTATTGCCGGTGATGGGCAGGTTACTTTTGAGAACATAGTTATGAAACACAAGGCCCAGAAGATAAGGAGACTTTATAAAGGACGCGTTTTAGCTGGCTTTGCTGGAGCCATTGCTGATGCCCTGACCCTCTTTGAGAGGTTCGAAAAGAAGATTGAACAGTATCAGGGAAATCTTGCCCGGGCTTCATTAGAGCTGGTAAAAGACTGGCGGCAGGATAAGATATTGCGCAGACTGGAAGCTCTAATGATCGTGGCTGATAAGGAAAAGTCTTTTATTATCTCAGGTAACGGAGATGTGATCGAACCTGATGACAGAGTAGTAGCCATCGGCTCAGGAGCCGGTTTTGCCCAGGCCGCAGCTCAAGCCTTGGCTGACCACACAGATTATCCTCCCAGAAAAATTGTGGACATAGCCATGACTATAGCCGCCTCTATCTGTATTTATACTAATAATCAGATTAGTGTTGAGGAGTTATAAAAAAAAAGAAGATCAAAAACGCGTTCTTAGCGATTAACACTTTTAAAACCTTGAGGAGATAAAAAATGAGGGAAAAATGGCTTACCCCTCCTATCATAGTAAAGGAGCTGAGCAAATACATTATAGGGCAGGATGATGCTAAACGGGCGGTGGCAATTGCCCTGCGGAATAGATGGCGGCGGCAAAAGCTTCCTCCTAAACTTAGAGACGAAGTAGCTCCCAAGAATATCATCATGATAGGCCCGACGGGCATAGGAAAGACAGAGATTGCCAGAAGATTAGCCCAACTAGCCCAGGCACCTTTCATAAAAGTGGAGGCAAGTAAATACACCGAAGTAGGTTACGTGGGAAGGGATGTAGAGTCCATGGTAAGAGATCTTACCAATGTAGGGGTACACACAGTGAAAATGGAGATGATGAAAAAAGTAAGGGAGAAGGCGAAGAGACTGACCGAAGAAAAACTTCTGAATATTCTCCTTCCTCTTCCCCAAAGTACCTCGATCTCCCACAAAGAAGGAGAGCTCGAGGAGGATGAGCGGATTAAAAAAGCAAAGAACACCAGAGAAAGACTAAGAAGAAAGCTGAAAAATAAGGAACTGGAAGATAGATTAATTGAGATCAAGGCAACCGATAAGTTCACTCCTATGATAGAGATATTCAGTAGTGCCGGAGTAGAACAGATGGGGATGAACTTTCAAGATCTGCTGGGTGATATGTTGCCAAAACGTCCTCGAGACCGAAAGGCCCCCATAAAGGAAGCTCGCCGGATTATCCTGGAGGAGGAGTCCCAAAAGCTGGTAGACAAAGACAAAGTCATGGAGGAAGCAATCGGTCGGGTGGAAAACTCCGGTATAATATTCATTGATGAGATAGATAAGGTTGCTGGGGGAGGAGGAGTGGATAAAATAGATGTCTCCCGGGAAGGAGTGCAGAGAGATCTTCTACCTATTGTTGAGGGAACTACGGTAGCTACTCGTTATGGGGCCATCAAAAGTGATCATATTCTTTTTATCGCTGCCGGGGCCTTTCATGCTACTTCTCCTTCCGACTTGATCCCCGAACTTCAGGGAAGATTTCCCATTCGGGTGGAATTGAATAGACTTACCCAGAAGGACTTCGAGCGCATCCTAACCGAACCTGAGAGTGCTTTAATAAAGCAGTATCAAGCTTTGATGAAAACCGAAGGGATACAATTAACCTTCGAGGAAAGCGCAATTAAGGAGATCGCTCGTCTGGCATCTCTGGTGAATGAGCGAAGCGAGGACATCGGGGCCAGGAGGCTTTACACCGTTATGGAAAAGCTTCTGGAAGATATCAGCTTCAATGCTTCCAAAATGAGGCGAAAGTCCCTTACCATCGCCTCTAGCTACGTCAAAGAAAGGCTCAAAGATATCGTGGAGAGTGAGGATCTTTCCCGCTACATCCTGTGATGATAGCGTTCTTGACAAAATCACTGAGGATGATAAATTAAATAAATGCTCAGTAAACGCCGTGTCACATTGAATTTTCAGGGTAGCCGCACCCTTTAGGGTGCGCAGGCTAAAGCCTGCGACTACCAAAAATGACGGGGTTCACTGAATACTTACGTTAATTTTCAAGTCCAAATTAAGGAAAAGGGGGTGAGGAAAGAGTCCAAAATTCAGTAAACCTAGTCATGAGATATGAAAAGGAGAAAGAAATGATGAAAAGTAGAATATGGTGGGCTCTACTAATGGTAGTGGGTTTAATATGCAGCACTACCTTGGTTGGCTCAGCCGCCCTGGCGGGAGGAACACTAGTTTTTGGTAGCAGTGGAGATGCAGTTAGATTGGATCCTGCAGATGTAACCGATGGAGAATCTATCCAGAGAATGGATAACATTTTTGAGGGTTTAGTTGAATATAAATCAGGTTCTACAGAAATACAACCCTGCTTAGCCACCTCATGGGAGACATCTAAAGATGGAAAGGAAATTACCTTTCACTTGAGAAAGGGAGTTAAATTTCACGATGGGACCGACTTCAATGCCGACGCGGTGGTATTCTCCTTGAGAAGACAGTATGATAAAGGTTATCTTCCCTGGCATGATTATGGAGAATGGGCCTATTGGGGATACATGTTCAGTGATGTAGAGAAAGTAGTAAAGATTGACGACTATACAGTAAAAATTGTCCTAAAAAGAATAAACGCCTCAATAATGACCAGTCTGGCCATGTTCACGGTTTGTATTGTCAGTCCCACCAATGCGGCCAAATGGGGCCCGGATACTTTTAAACACCCTGTGGGAACGGGTCCGTTTAAGTTCGTTGAGTGGGTGAAAGCTGACCACATCACCCTAGAGGCTAATGACAATTATTGGCGTGAAAGACCCAAACTGGACCGATTAATCTTCAAGGTCGTCCCCGACCCTTCGGCAAGACTGATGGCTTTAGAAGTGGGCGAAGTCCAGGGAATAGAGTATCCAGATCCCACTCATTTTGATAGAATAAAAGCTAATCCAGATTTAAAACTTCTAACAGAACCAGGAATGAATGTCGGGTATATGGCTATGAATACTGGGTATGGATATAAAGATGCAAATGCAAATGGAGTGCGTGATGCGGATGAGCCCTGGGTCAAAACTCCTGGATATTCCGAGCCCCTCACCAAGAAAAAGGTGAGACAGGCCATCAACTACGCCATTAATAAGAAGTCGATAGTGGATGATATTTATAAGGGAACGGCGATAGTGGCAAAGAACGGGATGCCACCATTTATGCTGGGATACAATGATGATATAGAAGATTATCCCTATGACCCCCAAAAAGCCAAAAAACTTTTGGCAGAAGCGGGATATCCAGACGGCTTTGAGGTCACTTTGTATGTAATGCCGGTATCGAGACCTTATATGTTCGATCCTCCCAAGATTGGGGAGGCGATTCAAAGTTATTTAGCTGCTGTGGGTATAACCGTAAAGTTTTATCAGGTGGATTGGGGCACCTATCTTCAGGAGACCGAAGCTGGAAACCATCAGATGTGCCTTCTGGGATGGACCGGTGACAATGGAGACCCGGACAACTTTATGAATGTGCTATACGGGCCAAATTCTTGTTCCATAGGCTCAGCCGGGAACTACGGCTTCTACAATGATGAAGACGCCCAAGATTTGCTCTCTAAGGCATTACAAACCTATGATGAGTCAAAAAGAGCAGAATACTACAAGAAAGTGCAGGAAATGATACACGAAGCTGCTCCCTGGGTGTATCTGGCTCATTCGAACCAGAATGTAGTCTTCAGGAAAAATGTGCAGGGTTATGTCCTCCATCCCACGTCGAGAAAGTTCTTCTACCCTGTGTGGATAGAATAAGAGAAACTGTTTTTGTTTAGGCTAAAGGGTCGGCGATCTTTAATATAGGGATTGTCGACCCTTTATTTTATGCTTTCTACAATAGGAACTAATAAATGAAGTGGTATATCATAAAAAGACTCCTGATGTTAATCCCAGTTTTACTGGGAACTTCAATTATTGCATTTTCTTTAATACATCTCGCCCCTGGTGATCCTGCAAGAACGATGGCCGGCGAACACGCATCTCAACGGACAATCAATGCTATCAAGGAAAAATATGGACTAGATAAACCTCTCTATATTCAATATGGAATATGGCTTAACCGCGCCTTGCATGGCGATATGGGCCGCTCCATCGTGTCCAACGAATATGTAACTAAAGAGATATTCGACAGATTTCCCAATACATTTGAGCTTACATTCTTCGCCATGATTTTGGCTATAGCTATAGGCACCATGGCGGGGATTATCTCTGCATCCAAGCAGTATTCTGCTCTCGATTACACATTTATGGGAATAGCACTTTTCGGTGTATCAATGCCCGTTTTTTGGCTGGGAATTATGCTTATGATGATTTTTGGAGTATACCTGAGATGGCTCCCTATAGGAGGGCGTATAAATATCCTCATCCCTTTCCATCGTATCACGGGTTTTTATTTGCTGGATAGCATAATCACAGGCAATTTTGCGGCTTTAATAAGTACGCTTCGTTATTTAATTCTACCCTCCACTGCTCTGGCAACCATACCCATGGCCACAATCGCTAGAGTAAGCAGATCGAGTATGTTGGAGGTGTTGAGGCAGGATTTTATAAGAACGGAAAGAGCGAAGGGATTATCAGAGAGAGTAGTAATCTACAAACACGCGGTAAGAAATGCAATGATTCCTGTAATTACGGTAATTGGATTAAATTTTGGTTTGCTACTGGCAGGAGCTATTCTTACAGAAACAGTTTTCTCCTGGCCGGGAATAGGTAGATATGTTGTAAATGCAGTACGTATGAGAGATTACCCTGCTGTGCAGGGATGTGTGCTATTTTTTGCTTTAGTCTTTGTAATTGTGAATTTGGTAACGGATATTATCTATGTATATATCGACCCGAGAATTCATTATAAATAGGACAAAATGGAAAGGAAAAGAGAGACAAAAACTGGAGAATTAATAAGAAGATTTAAATACAACAAATCAGCAGTTTTTGGTCTGGTAATTGTTCTTTTGCTTGTTTTGTGTGCCATACTGGCAAACTATATTGCCCCCAATAATCCCACTCCTTCTCCTCCGGAACTATTCAATAGCTTAAAACCCGGATTCTGGAGTGAAGATGGAATAAAAGGCATGCCCCTGGGAACCGATGCTCTGGGAAGATGTGTTCTCAGTAGGATTCTTTATGGAGCCAGGGTCAGTTTGAGTGCAGGTTTTGTTGCCGTCGGAATCGCCATGCTTCTGGGCATAACTTTTGGAGTAATAGCAGGCTACTATGGGGGAGGGGTGGATGCTGCGATTATGAGAATAGTCGACATTATGTTTGCATTTCCAGCTTTACTGTTGGCGATAGTAATTGTGACAGTTATAGGTCAGGGATTGAGCAAAGCGATGGTTGCCATAGGCATAGTCTACACTCCCCAAATGGCGAGAATTATAAGGAGTTCGGTGCTCTACATTAAGGAGATGGAGTACATCGAAGTGCAAAAGGCAATAGGCTCCAGTAATTGGAGAGTTATCTTTCGTCATGTTTTGCCAAACAGTATAGCACCCGTCATCGTATACGGAACCCTGATGCTGGCGACAGCTATTCTTGACTGCGCAGCACTGGGTTTCCTGGGCCTGGGTGCTCAACCTCCAACACCGGAATGGGGAGCTATGCTCTCCAAAAGTTACTCGTATATTGTGAGTGGAGCGTGGTGGGCAGCAACTTTCCCCGGAATAGCTATACTATTTTCGGTACTAGGGCTCAACCTGTTAGGTGATGGTTTAAGGGATATTTTAGACCCCAGACTCAAGACATAGAGTAAGGTATGAAAGAACTACTTAAAACAAAAAACCTGAAAACACACTTTTTTACCCATGAAGGAACGGTAAAAGCTGTAAACGGGATTAGTTTCAAGATTAATCAGGGAGAAACTCTGGGACTCGTGGGAGAGTCTGGATGCGGTAAAAGCGTCACCGCCCTCTCCATTATGAGACTGATTCCCCATCCTCCCGGAAAGATTGTGAGTGGAGAGATCTATTTTGAAGGTGGGAACCTCTTAGAATTAGATGAGAGGAAAATGAGAAAAATAAGGGGCAAAAAGATATCTATGATTTTCCAGGAGCCCATGACTTCATTAGACCCAGTATTTACCATTGGTCATGAGATTATGGAATCGATTCAATTACATCAAGGGCTGAAAAAAAAAGAGGCAAGACAAAAGACGATAGAAGCGTTGAAAACCGTAGGGATGCCCGATGCAGAAAAAAGGATCAGCCACTATCCTCATGAGTTATCCGGAGGGATGAGACAAAGAGCCATGATTGCTATGGCCTTATCCTGCAATCCTACCTTACTCATTGCTGACGAACCAACAACTGCACTGGATGTTACTATTCAGGCTCAGATTCTAAGATTAATCAATGAACTAAAGGATAAATTTGGTGCTTCGGTGATGTTGATAACTCATGACCTTGGGGTAATTGCCGAAATGTGTGACTATGTTGCGGTAATGTATGCAGGACATATCGTAGAGTATACGGATGTAGATACACTTTTCCGCAATCCACTTCACCCATACACCAAAGGATTGAATAAATCAATACCAAGACTCGATGTGGAGACTGAACGTCTTGATACAATTAGAGGTCTGGTGCCCAATCTCCTCGATCTCCCTTCAGGATGTCCATTCCATCCAAGATGTGATTTTTGCTTGAAGAAATGTATTGAAGAGATGCCTGAGTTGATAGAAGCAGAAGACCATCATCTGGTAAGATGCCATTTAGTTAAAGGAAATGAATGAAATAGAGAAATTGATAGAAGTTAAAAATCTAAAAAAATGGTTCTGGACAGGTGGCGTACTTTTCGGGAAGAAAGAAGCCGTTAGAGCTGTAGATGATGTGAGTTTCTATATAAAAAAGAGAGAGGTTCTTGGTCTTGTGGGAGAGTCTGGATGCGGGAAAACAACTTGTGGAAAAGTAATTTTAAGAATAGTAGACCCCACCGCCGGCAGCATTTACTTCGACGGCCATAATATAACCCATTTAGAAAGAAAAGAAATGATAAAATTCAGAAGAAAAATGATGATTATCTACCAGGACCCCTTTGGCTCCCTCGACCCAAGAATGACCGTAGGAGCAGCTATTGCTGAACCAATGGAAGTACACAACATTGCTTCGAAAAAGGAAAAAGAAAAGAAAGTAATAGAAATTATGGGAAAGGTCGGTCTTACACCAGATCAAACAAATAGATACCCTCATGAATTCAGCGGTGGCCAAAGACAAAGAATAGGAATTGCAAGAGCTTTGGCAACAAATCCAGAGTTCATAGTTGCAGATGAACCCGTGTCAGCTCTGGACGTTTCCATTCAGGCTCAGATCATCAATCTCCTGCAAGATTTGCAGAAGGAATTCGGGCTTACCCTTTTATTTATAGCTCATGACCTAAGTGTAATAAAACATATAAGCGATAGAGTTGCCGTAATGTATTGCGGCAAAATAGTTGAGATGGCGCCCAAGAAAGAATTATTTGATAATCCCAAACATCCTTACACTGAAGCTTTGCTTTCTGCAATACCTATACCGAATCCGCGATTTAGAAAAAAAGGAACAATTTTGATGGGAGATGTTCCTAGCCCTATAAATCTTCCCCCGGGGTGTAGATTTCACACCAGGTGCAGATATGTTAAATCTATTTGTCGAGAGAATGAGCCAGAGCTAAAGGATATAGGTAACGGACACCTGACAGCCTGCCACCTATTTTAAGAAAACCCCCCTTTACAATGTCAAAATAATATATATAATAGTACTGGGTGAGATTTTCTAAAACATTACATATTTAAAAGTGTTTAGCTATCATCAACTTACTGAGGGCTGACCACTTACTAATGGCGAAAAAGAGGAAAATTTTAGAAAAACTAAACTGTTACCTTATTCACTCACAAACATCAGAGTAAATTAGAATAGACTATTCTCAGCGAGAAAAGCTCTCCGTCTGAATGCCGTCTCTGAGCAATCAATAAGGCAAAAATCTTAAGAAAATAGTTTAAATGCCTTTCTCCATGTAGCGGGAGGTGGCCATTTCAATAACTCCAAAGCAAAAACCAGGATGGAAAAGTATAGAAAAAATAATCACGTCCCCATTTTCTTAGATGGCTAGATACATTATCAGAACAGAGAGAAACAAAACAGAATTACTCATCGTAGTCAGTAAAACCGAACCCGTTGGCGTGATCGGTCATGATTTTATCCTTAGAAACGAAAAACTTCCCCTTCATGCTCAAGTGAAAACTCCGCAAGGAATAGCAGGATATGTGGAGACATTTTACCCGGCAGAGAGCTCTATTAGAGTTTACGATAAAAGGCACGAAGAAGTTGCCTATTTAGGAAAATCTGATACTTTGAGAATAGATGGGGTTTATGTTTCTCTGATGAAACTATCCAAAAAGGAAACCATATCAAGAGAAGAAAGGGAGAAAGGAAAGAAACTCACAGAAAGGTTAGAAAGATTAGGACTGAGCCATTCTTATTGGCTTGATGATTTAGAATTTAAAGGAAAGGTCTACTGTTTCAGCAGGAAAAGTGATATATCGACGCTTGTCTCAGTTAACACCGGAATAGAACCAGGAGTGGAAGAGCTCCTGAGGCTCCTGCCTCTGGCTATCTCAAGAAGGATCTTTGAACAGGAGTTTATAAGAAGGTTTATCACCTTTTGAGGACTGAATGCTTACAATAGTTCAAGGTATAGGAATTTCAATAATCTCTCTGAATTATTATCAAGTAAACCTCGGTAGACGAAATATCAGAAAAAAGAGGGGAGCAGGCTCGACTTGCTCGAGCGAAGCGAGAGTCGGCTTTGCCGATCGAGCCGTCGAGGGGGGATGTTTCCCCCCTCGAGTATCTTGAGGAAAGGTGATGCGTGCAAAAGACCTCAATGACGAATTAGGCTCTGGGATTGGAGTATATTTAGATGGCAAATTCTTCGAAGTAAGAAACAAAGATCATCTTCAATCGAGAATTTATGGAGAAAATAACGACTGTAGTTCGGTAGTATTAGTTAAGTATGAAGACCACGAGAAAGTCTACATGATTTTTAAATTATTAACTGATAGAATCAATCATCTTTTTGAGATAAACGTCAGAAATGGGAGGGAAGACTTCATTCGCTATCTGGAGCGAGGCTTTGAAAAAAGATTTAGAAGTGGCAAGACAAAAATCAATCCAAGCCATAGGAACCCTGGGGAGTTGAGAAGGTATGCTCACCGACGAGCCACAAAATACGGTATCCTTACCGAAGTAATTGGCTGGGCTGGTATTATGGCCATGATTTACCAAAACCCTAAAACTGCTGCCGTGATAGCGGGCTTTTATTTTGTCTTTGGCGATGTCATCTTTGGTTTGGTGTTTCCCTGGTTAGCTGATCTGGGGGGTTTTACCTCACCTTTTTTTCAGATAGGTGCCTATCCTGCCAAGAGACGCCTCTTTAAAAGATACGTGTCTTTGGATGAGAGTTTACTTACCTATTTTAGAAAGAGGGGTGAAAGATTAAGAAAGCTTGAAAAAGAGTTCAAGGAAGCAGCCGACGTAGAAAAAAAATCATCTTTAAATCAAAGACTAAGAAAGGAAAATAAAAAACTCACTAAGGATTGGGAGCCAGCCGCTTTATCTTTCAAAAAATCTGAGGAGCTTAAAGGAATTATTATTGGCTTCAGAGGTAGATATGAGAACGCTTTTGCTTTTTGTAATTACCTCATTAATGGAACTGAACCAAAGGAAGAAGACCTCGATGTCTGGCGCATTGAGATAGAACCACTGGAAAAGTCAAGTGAGGAAACAGACTTTGATCAGGTGTGGGAGAAGAAAGAATCTAAAAAAGAGAAAGACAAAGGATGAAAAGATACCTGGTGGAATTCATCAAAAAAGCCAAAGAAGAAAATGTAATTATTAACCCCTTGGAGCCGGGGAAAGTAATAAAATTAGATTTTCCTGCCCTGGAAGAAGAGATTTATCTTCCAGTGTACTATAACGTAAGCCTGATTAAAGGCAATGGCTACAAAAAAATTGGCAAGCTAGGAGCCTGGATAGCTGAAAATTATCCCCCGGAAGATTTCCATATAAGAACAATTACCTTAAACAAGACTACCCTCTTATCTTTTAAGGATGAGCGCACAATTATTCTAAAATCACCCTCAAATAATTACGAAATCACGGTCATCGATAAAAATCTTTTAAGCAAGAAGAGGAAAGAAAGACTGGAGAAAAATGGCTTTTTTAAGGGATACGATATTAAGAGAAATGTAATTATAGGAAACTTTTATCTTTTCCGGCGTCAAGCAAAGGTAAGGGGCCTCCTGGAGCTCGAAGATGAGTTTGATCACACTGATTTCCTTTCTCTGGTGGTCCTGGACAGATTAATGAAGGAGCTCAAGGAAAAAACGGTGAAATCTGCTGAGGCTCTTGAAGTAGCCCAGGAAATAGCCGAAGGAAAATACGGCAATTTTATCCTTTCAAATTATCCGGTCAACAAGATGACGGAAGCTGTTGAATACATCGATCAACAGGGTGAATGGAAGATATTCTGTGAATTGGTAGACCAGGGAAAGCCTCTTTTGTTAAACGGACCAACCGGATGTGGGAAAAGTACCATGATTAAGTGGTATGCCTATATAAATAATATACCCTTTTATATGTCACCTACGGGAAACAGAGAGACCACCATGGACGATATAGTGGGCTCCTGGGTCCCTGCCGATCCCAAGCCTATAAAGGCCCCCGGGGCTCTCATCCTGGCTATGATACATAATGGCATATTCTACTTTGAGGAGATAGGACCGGTAGATCCCGGAGTGCTTTACGGTCTGCATGGGGTCCTGGATGATAAAAAGATAACTGTCCAGTCCCAGTATGGTTTTGAGGTTATCGAAGGTGGGGAAAATTTTAAGATGATCTCTTCCGGAAATTTGGACTCAAGATATACTCCCATTGAGCTTAGTGATGCCTTTCTGGAAAGGTGGGCCCAGATAAAAATAATCTATCCTGACAAAGAAGGCACCGCCAACATTCTGAAATCAAGAGCACCAGAAATTGATGAAAAAATAGCTCTCTTAATAACCGAGCTACTCTTTGACTTCAGAGAGATACTTTCAACTTATAAAAAAGATATGGGTTTAAGAGGGGCAGTAGAGGTCTGTCAGGCTGTTCAACAAAGCAAGCAGCCACTTAGAAAGCTAATAGAGGTGCATATGCTCAATCCTAAGTCTACTTATGAGACTGACAAAACACTTTTCAGAAAGCTAATGGAGAAAGTTAACAGGAGAATAAAGAGGTAAAAATGGTTACCTGTGAGAAAATCGAGTCCGAGCTTCAAAAAGTGATAAATTTTAGAATAGGGGACGGAGCTAGCGAAAAATATCCTCTTATTTTCGATAAAAAAACCCTTCTTTCCCTCATCAGTGGTCCGGCTATCTTTACCGATGGGGAAAAAATACATTTGCCACGACAATTTGGTTTGGCTCGGAACGACTCTGATAATGAGATGATGCTTGCCAGTGCAGTAAGACATGAATCAGACCACATAAAGGAATTTATCAAATTACACGAGCAATTGGCCGATTCTGGGGAGTATGATTCTAAAAGAATAAATCGGTTCCTGGAAGACTTTTTTCTCCAGGATCAATTTAAGGAGAATCCTACCCTTGCCCACGAGATCTTCAATGTAGTTGAGGACAATAGGATAGACCGCAAGGCTAGAAGAGAGCTTCCTGGACTTAGAAAGTTTTCCGAGGAAAAGGAAAAACCAATCTATCTTGCCCGCAGGCCCAGCCCCAAATATCTGTTGAAAAAAAGGAAAGAATTGAATGCCTTCAGGGAATTTTTTCTCCAGAAAACTTTACTTGACAAAACTATTGATGAGGTGCCTTCTAAATATGAAAATCTTCTGCAGGAGTGTGTAGCCATAGCGCGGGAAGCTGAAGATAATGATATTCATGCTTCTCTTGATTCAACTGCCAAAATCTATCAAAAATTTAAGGAAAATTTCGACATAAAGCAGCCCATACCAAGACTTCCCTCTTATGCCGGGAGAAGCCATGATAAATTATCTCCCGGTATTCCCCGCAGCTATAGGGGTCAAGTAAAACCTAGAGAGGGTAGAGAGGATCAAAAGGAACTCACACCCCAGAGCAAGAAAAAACCTGCTGATCAACAAAAAGGATCAAGTCAAAAAGAATCCCGTGAGAGAAGACCGAAATCAGACAAAGAAGAAACTTCAAGCAAGGTAGAAAAAGAGAAGAAGCACCAGCAAGAACTCAAAGCTAAGGGAAATACCACCAGAGAGAAGGATGAAGTTAGCAAAGAGGTCGGAAAGGAGAAAGGAAAGCCCGAGAAAAAATTAGAGGAAAAGAAAAACAAGGAGAAAAAAGAAAAAGATTTAAGAAAAGATCAATGGAAATATCTACAGTCTGGTGGTCCCTTTGTGAGGATAGTACCAAGGCCGAGCCCAGGGGTTATTCTGAGAAGGCCCCCGAGCTGCCAGGTTGACATTGATAATGCCCATAAAGTCATAGAGGAGTACAATGGAGAAATAAGGGCTATAGAAAGTTACTTTAAAAGGCTCGAGGAAAGATATCGAGGAAAGAAAAGGGCAAAACAGGGAGAGGAGATTAATATAGGCGAGTATGTGCAGGCAGAGTTAGAATACGAGGCCACCGGGGTCAGACCAAATAAAAAAATGTTTAGAAAAAGAGCCAGGATTAAGAAAAAAGCTGCCTGGGCCATTTTAGCAGACATAAGTTCCTCTACCGGGTTTGGGTTTGGATATAAGATAATTGATTATATTAAGAGTGCTCTCTTAATTCAGGGAGAAGCGCTCAACTACTCTGGTTATCCTTTCGCAATCTTTGCCTTTCACTCCGGGGGAAGGCTCTTAAAAGAAATGATAAATTACAAAGATACAGTCTATATCATAAAGGATTTCAAGGAAAACTATATGGAAGATTCTCGAGGAAGGATAATGTCTCTTTATCCATATGGAGGCACCTTAATGGTGAATGCCATAGAATACATTGCTGAGAAACTAAAAGAGGTGGAAGGTAGGCCCAAAGGTTTTTCTATCATAACCGATGGAGAACCAGACACCCCTGAGGCGGTAAGAGATGTCCTCAGTGAACTTGCCGAAAATGAAATTCTTCCTTTTCTATTCGTTATTGGGCAAGAACACGAAAAATGTGCCAAATCACTCATAGATGATTACGTAATTATAGAAAGAGACAGAATAGGTGAACTTCCCAACGAAGTTCTTCGAATATTCACCACTTATGGAATCATAAAGTGAGAAAAAGATGGTGAGCGCAAAAAAAATAGCTCTGGGGGTAGTTTTATTCATCATAGCCATCTGGCTTCTCTCAGGAGTTTATATCGTTCATCCCGAGGAGGAAGGGATTATTAGAAGGTGGGGAAGGTATTATGTTTCCAAGGGTCCCGGAATACACTATCATATTCCCTGGCCCGTGGAACGGGTGGATAAACCACCTATAGCCAAAATCCAGAAGATGGAGATTGGATTTAAAACCATCAGAGTAGGACCTCCAGCAGTATACCAGGACCTCGAAGAGGAGTCCCTCATGCTCACGGGAGACATCAATATAGTTGATCTCTGGTTCATTGTCCAATATAGAATCAAAGACGCCAAAGCCTATCTTTTCAATGTAAAGAATGTCAAAAAAACCATAAAAGATGCAGCAGAGGCAGCCATGAGACAAACCATTGGAGACAGAGGCGTTGACGAAGCCCTGGCCATTGGAAAAGAGGAAATTCAGCAGGCAGCCGAAAAAAGACTTCAGAGAATTTTAGACCTTTATGAGAGTGGGATTCATGTAGTGACGGTAAAACTCCAGGATGTCCATCCTCCAGGTGAGGTAAAGGAAGCCTTCGAGGGAGTAGCCAGCGCTAAAGAGGCTAGAGAAAGACTGGTCAACGAGGCCCTGGGAAAATATAATACGGAGGTTCCTAGAGCCGGGGGAGAAGCAGAAAAGACGATAAGAGAAGCAGAAGCATACGCGGTACAAAGAGTAAAACATAGTCAGGGTGAGGCAAAAAGATTTTTGCAAAGACTAAAGGCTTACCGGGAAGCTAAAATCATAACCAAAGATAGATTATACCTGGAGACAATGAGAGAGATTCTTCCCGATATTGAGAAGGTGATTATGGCCGAGCCCCGTGAGGGTCTTCTAAAGTTCCTGAACTTGAGAGGAAAAGGGCTGGAGGGATCACTCAGGGGTGGGGAGTAAGGGAAAGAGGTAAAAATGACTACTAGACCAAGTGGAGCTGCTATAGCTGAAATCATCATCGTAATTATCGGGCTTTTAACCCTTAACTCGGCTCTCTTTACCGTTAATGAAACAAACCAGGTAGTGGTCACCCAAATGGGAAAACCCATTAAAGTGCTGAAAAAGCCGGGTCTCTATATGAAGAT
>Ga0315532_1001891_pt1 | contig 14954 bp, 14 predicted proteins | sample SalMarWE160370MG_FD_203082 | JGI IMG/M metagenome (GOLD analysis project Ga0315532, IMG submission 203082) | Salt marsh sediment microbial communities from the Plum Island Ecosystem LTER, Massachusetts, United States - Salt Marsh Sediment WE1603-70 ... | reverse complement strand
ATGCTGCTCACAGCCTGCATGACGGCGGCCTGCTTCACCCGCCCCCTCATGGGGCCCAGGACGCTGTTCCATATGAGTAGTCCGCCGAGGCCCCCGCCCATCAACCCGACGCGCTCCGTGTCCACGTGGGGCGACGCTGCCAATGCGTCGAGGAGGGCGCCGTTGGCCTCGACGCTGCACGGGTTGCCCCAGTGGTTGCCGCAGGCGTGGCTGCCCGCGACGGCCACGTCGTTGCTCATCACCGCCTCGAGGAACGCGGTCTTGCGGTCCTCCTCCAGCCAGTCGGCCGTGTCCTCCTTCACGTAGCCCCTGTTGCCGTGGTGGTGGATAACAACGGCGGTGGGCTTACCTGCCTTGAAGGATTCGGGGGTCCAGAGGTAGCACCACTCTCCCCCCGCCTCGAAGAACGCCTTCTGCTCTCCGTCTCTGAGCGTCGGGATGCCTGTCATATAATCACGTCTACTATCACGCTTTGGCGGGTAAAAGAGAATCGCCATGGCGTCGGCCCATGCCCCGGTTTTCTAAGATATTATTAACGTAGAGGCACCAGTTTGAACCATGAAGACGTTGGGTAAAGGAACCATCGTCGAGGAGTGGGAGAAGGTGTCCATCCCGGCTGCACCCGAGCTCGAGGAACTCACCCTGGAGCCCCCCACCACAGCGCTGCTGGTCCTCGACGTCCAGAACCAGAACTGTAGAGAGGAGACGAGGCCCCGCTGCGTAGAGTCGGTGCCAAGGATCGCCGAGCTCCTGAGGAGGACCAGGGGCGCCGGCGCCTCGGTGGTCTACAGCCTCACTCGAAGCGCCGAGCCCGAGGACATACGGGAAGAGGTGAAGCCCGAGTCCTGTGAGCCGGTCGTGAGGTCCGGCGTGGACAAGTTCTACGCCACGGAGCTGGAGAAAATACTCGAGGATATGGGCGTAAGGACGGTGATACTCGTCGGCACCTCGTCCAACGGCGCCGTCCTTCACACGGCGACGGGGGCGGCTGCACGTGGACTGGACGTGGTGGTGCCGGTGGACGGCATGTCTGCGAGCGAGGCATACGCCGAACAGTACACGGCGTGGCACCTGGTGAACGCCCCAGGGACGAGAAGGAGGACCCGGCTCACGACGGTGAACGCGATAAAGTTTACTGTGTGATCGGTTGAAGCCTCTTCACATGTGAAAGATGTGCTTCTTCCCTGATAGACTTTTTCTCAGGGTATCCGACCCTTTCCTCGTTAGCCTGATCTCCCCGTCATCCTCTAGGTAGCCGTCGTCCACCAGCTCCCTGGTCACCGCCTCGAGGTCTGACTCGCCGGCGGGGTGCGCCGCGACGCCTAGCTCCCGTAGCATGGGGTTGTTGCTGAAGTCGTACGCCTTTGACCCCAGCTTCCTGAGGCCTTCCATCGTGGCGGCTTCGCCGTTGTCTACCTTGTAGAGCAGCCAGTCCCTGAGCTGGCTCCGCCTGAATGCTTGGTACCTCTCCGAGAACGGCAGCCTGTGCTTGGTGAGGCCCTGTTCGTCTCCGCCGATGGACTTCACCATCTCGATGAGCAGCTCCACGGCGCTTCTGAATAATATCAATGCGACGCCTAGGCCAACAAGGGTGTCTAGGATGGCGGCGTCGTAGAGGGAGCCGATGAGTCCGGCGGTGACGCTGGCGGCGACTACGACGTGGTTTCTGCTGTCCACGGACTGGGTGATCAGCGCTATGCTGCCGGACTGGGCGCCTATGAAGCTCTGGTAGAAGTATAGTAGGCCGCAGACCAGCGCCGAAAGCATGGTGGTCGCGAACGTGAACCAGTCTACTTCCGGGCTGTAAGGGGTGAGCAGCCGTTTCGCCGCCTCGTTGAGGGTCATGAGCGAGACCCCCAGCATCAGCAAGGTGAGCACCACGTTCACGGCCCGCTCCCTGTCGTACCTGAACCCTAGGTAGACGAGTATGCTGGACAGCCCGTCGAGCAGGGTGTCTATGCCGTCGTTGAGCAGTCCCACGCTCCCCGAGAGCATGGCAGCCGGGAGCTTCACCGCCGCCAGGAGGAGGTGGGCGCCCGTGGAGACCTTGGAGACTGTCTCGGGCTTGGTGATGGTGCCTATGGTCGTCCTCGCCCTCCTCATGTCGCGCAGCGGCTTCTCGGCCTCCCCGCGCCCCTTCTCGGTGAGGCTATACTTACCGTCTTCCTCCACGACCCAGCCCCACTCGGTCATGACGGCAAGGGCGGCCCTTATCTCCCTGTCCCACTCCTCGTCGCTGAAGCTGAAGGGCTTCAGTGGGGTGAAGAAGCCCAGCAGCCTGAGGTAGCTCTCGTAGTGGCCCTTGATCTCCTCCACGGCCCTCGGCCCGTCTGTCAGGGCTACCGCGAGGTCGTAGTACTGTCCGTAGTCGTCTCTCTTGCGGCCGCTTACTCTGTGGTGCATGCCTCTCCATGGCCGCGTCGACTCGGTTTCGTCCATCCCCTATCCTATTTTGGTCTTGTATAAATTCGTTAGGTAAGCCTTTGCCGGCATGCAGGTGAGACCATGCTAGGTGAGAATGCAACGCTCTCCGTCTGGCGCCTGCGATGGAGATACAATGTTTAATGCGTCTAGCACCTAGTTCTAGACATGGATATTGATCTCGGGGTCCAGATAGAGCCCCAGTACGGCTTCACGTACGAGCACATCATGGAGGTGGCGGCGGAGGCTGAGCGCCTCGGCTTCGAGTCCATCTGGGTATCGGACCACTTCTTCATGACGGAGGACTCGCTTGACATCAACTGTCTGGAGTGCTGGACGGTGCTCACCGCGCTGGCCCGTGACACATCTAGGCTGAGGCTTGGGGCCATGGTGGCCTCCCAGAGCTACAGGAACCCCGCGCTGATGGCCAACATGGCGGCGAGCGTGGACCACGTATCCGGTGGACGGATCAACTACGGGATAGGCGCCGGCTGGAAGGAGGTCGAGTACGACGCCTACGGCTACAGGTTCCCGGCCGCCGGGCGGAGGATCAGGCAGCTGGAAGAGGCCGTGGAGATCGCGAGAAGGATGTGGACCCAGCCCAAGGCCACCTACAATGGCAGGTACTACCGTGTGAGGGACGCGCTCTGCGTGCCCAAGCCCGTCCAGGACCCTCTGCCCATATGGATCGGCGGCACAGGCACCAAGACGCTGAGGGTGGCCGCCAAGCACGCCGACGCGGTGAACTTCGCGTGGACCCACCCCCCGGCGTTCTTCGAGGAGCGGTTCAGCGTGCTGAGGCGTCACTGCGAGGAAGTGGGGAGAGACTTCGGCGAGATAAGGAAGTCGGCCGGTCTCATGATGAGGCTGGTGGACGACCCGGAGGAAACGGAGCCCGCGAGGGACGAGCGCTACCTCAGGTACATCGGCAGGCAGAACCCGGTCATGGTGGACACGCCCGAGGCCGTCGCCGAGAAGATCAGGGGATACGTCGACGTCGGCGTGACCCACTTCATCCTCAGGTTCCACTATGGAGACGAGATCAGGAACATGAGGGTGTTCATGGAAAGTGTGGCTAGGCGGTTATAACGACGGGTTATACCCTGCCTTTGGATGACTGAAACATGACGAGACACCCTCAGAAACAACATGCCCCCTAAGGAGTAACTGTAATAACTGTTGAGACTAACCTTAAGGAGGTTCAATGGCCTTGAACGTTGTTAAGGACATGTTAAAGGCGGGTAAGGCCGCCATAGGAACCACCGCTTCGGTTAAGAGTCCCGTGGATTTCCTAGCTGACTCGGGGTTCGACTTCATTCTCTTCGACACCCAGCACTCCGCCGTGGAGATCAAGGAGCTGCAATACCAGCTCCAAGCCATGAGGGGCAAAAAAGCCGCCCCCATCATCAGGGTCGGCCAAAACGAGCAGGACCAGATATGCTACGCCCTGGACATAGGCGCCAAGGGTATCATAGTGCCCATGGTCAACACGAAACAGGAGACCGTCGACATGATCGACTGGTGTAAATACCCGCCTGACGGTAAGAGAAGCTCCGCGGGGATGAGGGGCGAGTGGGGAACGTTTGACAACTATCGTGAATACATGGAGGCGGTCAACGAGGAGCTGCTCATCATCCCCATGATAGAGACGCAGAAATCGCTGGACAACATGGAGGATATTCTATCCGTTCCGGGGGTCGACGTCCTCCTGGTGGGCCCCTCGGATCTCTCGATCAACCTTGGTATCCCGTTGGACTATCTTAGCCAAAAGTATCAGGGGACGCTGGATAAGATCGCGGGTGCCTGTGAAGACGCCGGGGTCGTCCCCGGCATGTACTTCATCCCTGGGGGCCAAGACCCCAGCATGTTCGTTGAGAGGGGGTTCAGGTTCTTCACCCTGCCATGGAGCAGATGGGCGGCCAACGGCATCCAAGACGGGTTGGCGGCGATTAAAAGATAAGAAAAAAGGGCTCATTTACTTGCCCTCTCCATCCTCCTCATTTCACACTGTCTCCATTTATCCTAGCTCACATCCCTACACAACCTTCATGTTATGGTCCGGGACCGGTTTAATTGATCTTGATGACCCGACCCATGTACTTCATCGATCCAGATAAGGCCCCCAGCTTCTCCCAGATGGAGGGCCTCGAGACTACGGTCCTCACCGGACTCGGCGGGGAGAGGATGATGATGGTCCTCAACGCCACGCTGCCGGGGCACACGGTGCCCATGCACACCCACCCCCACGAGCAGATCGGCGTGGTCCACGGGGGTGAGGCGATGCTCACCATAGGCGATGAGAGCCGCCACGTCAGGAGGGGGGACTTCTACTGCATACCCGCGGGCGTCCCCCATGGGGACACCGCCATCGGCGACGAGCCCTTCGTCATGCTGGACGTCTTCCACCCCGTCAGAGAGGACTTCATCGAGAGATGCGAGTAAATTCAGTACTTGCCCTCTTATGAGATAAATGAAGATAAAATATATTAGTTTAAACTATAGTATTCTGCTTTGATGTAAATGTCATCAGAAACCGACATCAGACAGAACGTGATGCTATTAGCATTGTCGGCAGGTCTAGTGGAGCTAATAGGGGCGGTCGTCCAGGCGACCGCGATCCTCAAGTCCGTTGGGATAGACAGCGTCTTCCAATCGGTGTCGCTGGAGAGCGCAGACAAGGTCAACTTCGCCCTCTACCTTACCTTTGCCGGCGCGAGCCTCGTGATCGCGGCGTGGTCCGGGGGCACCATATTCAAGGGTAGGCCGAGGCTCGGGGGCCTGATCGCGGGCGCCGGCGTGTTGACCGGCCTGGTGGTCGTCGCCCTACCCTTCATCATGGGGTATCCCTCGTCCGCCGTGGGTCTCGCTGTGACGGTGATAGCTGTCGCCCTCATGGGGGGAGTGGCGTATATGAGCGGTAGGGTGCCGGGCGTCGAGGGGGTCGAGGAACTCCTGCTTTCTCCCATGGATATCGCGGTCGTGGCGGTGTTCTCCGCGCTCACGGCGGTGCTCACGGGCACTACGGGCTTGATGCTTCCGTCGCCTACAGGCGGCTATACCCACATCGGCGACACGGTCATCTACGTGGCGGCCCTCCTCTTCGGCTGCAAGGTGGGGGGCCTCGTCGGCGTCATCGGGCCCGTGGTGGCGGACCTGCTGGTCGGCTACCCGCGCTGGTTCGTGACGGTCCTCGCCCACGGCTCACAGGGCTTCATAGCCGGCCTGGGACGGAAGAGGAGCACCGTCGTACAGGTGGTCCTGCTGGCGGTCTCGGGGCTCGTCATGGCGACGACATACTTCTTCGTCAACGTCTTCATCAAGGGCTACCCCATCGCCGTCGCCTCCTTCCTGCGTGACCTATTCGGTCAGGCACTGGTCTCCCTCATCCTGGGGCTGGTCCTAGCCAAGGGAGCCGAGAAGGCCCTCCCCACCCTCCTAGGTTAGACAAGAATCTTTTCATCCCTTTTTTAGTAATTTGCTGTTGAGCGATATCATAGTCTTAAAGGCTCATGCCGCTACTGGGCCACGGTTATCTGCCAAAATTTTTTTAGGGTCTTAGATGTGTTGTGCAACCATGAGGATGGGAACCAGGTTTGCCATGGGTTAAACAGGAGGACTGTATCGGTTGCGGAGTCTGCGTCGAAGAGTGTCCCGTGAACGCCATTTCGATGGTTGACGAGAAAGCTGAGATAAACATGGATGAATGCATTCGCTGCGGAGTATGCCACGATGTGTGTCCGCAGGACGCCGTTAAGCACGACAGCGACAGAATACCCCAAGAGGTAGAAGAGAACATCGAATGGACGAAGGACCTGTTAAGACACTACGAGACAGAGAAGGAGAGAGAGGCCTTCATTCAGAGGATAAGGAGGCACTTCATAAAGGAAAGGACAGTCATAGAAAAGACGTTGGAGAGACTCGACTCGCTTGAAATATAGAAGCGAAAATCATTCATGGATAATAATCTAGATTAAAATAAGGGGCGGATAGACCGCCCTAACTGTTTTCTTACATATTTGAGACGTGTTTCTCTAGGAACTCCATTATCGCTGTGTAGGCGACCTTCTTGTTCTTCAGCCTGAATATGCCGTGGCCTTCGTCGTCGAAGACGAGGAACTCCACAGGCTTCCCCCTCTCCCTCATGGCCTCCACCATCTGCTCCGACTCGCTCAGCGGCACCCTGGGGTCGTTGGCGCCCTGGATGACCATGAGGGGCGCCTCGATCCTGTCGATTTGGTTGATGGGGGCGATGCTCTCGAGGAACTCCAGGTCGTGCTCCAGGCTGCCGTACTCGGCCGCCCTGTGCTGCCGCCTGTAGTCGCTTGTGTTCTTCAGGAAGGTGGCGAGGTTGCTGATTCCGACGATGTCGACTGCCGCGACCCAGAGGTCGGGGTAGGCGGTGATGGCTGAGAGGGTCATGAAGCCCCCGTAGCTGCCGCCGGTCACGACGAGGCGGTCGCCGTCGACGCCGCGCCTCCCCTTCAGCCACCGGGCGCCCTCGGCGAGGTCGGCGACGGAGTCCATCCTCCTCCTGACGTCGTCCAGGTGGCTGTAGCGTTTCCCGTAGCCCGTGGAGCCCCGGACGTTGGGGACGAAGACGGCGTAGCCGTTCTGCAGGAAGTACTGGACCCGGAAGTCGAAGGTAGGCCGGGCCTGGCCCTCGGGGCCGCCGTGCACCAAGGCGATGACCGGGGCCCTGCCCTCGGCATCGGGCCGGAAGAACCAGGCCGGGATCATCCGTGTCCCGCCTTTCTCGTCTTGGTCGAAGGTGGGGTAGTGGACCAGTTCTGGGGCCTTGAAGGATTCGGTGGGAAGCCCCCCGCAGGAGGAGCGGGTTACGGGGAAGACCCTGCCCTCGACTAGGTCCCAGAGATAGACGTCCACGGTACTGGTGGCGCTGCAGAAGCTGAAGGCGATCTTTGAAGAGTCTCCAGCGAACGATGGCACATCGGGGACGACGCCCGGCACCTCGCCCAGATCGGCCTTCATAGTCTCACCGGTCTCCAGGTTTAGGGTCAGGAGCTCGGACGCCCCCTCTACGTTCACCTCGTAGTTGATGTGCATCCCGTCAGGGGAGATGGCTAGACCCTCCACGTCCCATCCCGGGGCGGCAATTTCCTCCAACTCCAAGGTATCCAGATCGAGCCTCGCCAGGTAGAGGAAGTCGGAGCCGGCGTCCGTGGCCATGTAGACGGACCCCCCGTCCCTCGAGTAGCATGGGGTGAAGTACCGGGCGTCTTCACTGGTGGGGTGGAGGTTTCTCGCCTCTCCGTCCTCCACGTCTATCTCCAGTAGCTGGTTCCTGAAGGAGCTCTGCATCCGGCTTAGGAGGGCCCTCCCCCCGTCGGGGGATAAGGAGAGGTCCCGGAGGTATCCGGGCTCGTCGTTCTCCCAGATGAGTGTTGCCTCCCCGTCCAGGGGCTGCATGTAGGCGTCGAAGAGGCCGGGGTGCCGCCGGTTAGCGGCGAAGAGGATGCGGCCGTCCTTGGACCACTCGCCGGGGATGTGCATAGCCTCCTCGTGGCCCTCGCTGAGGAGGGCCTCGGAGCCGTCCTCGGCCAGCAGGTAGATCTGGGCTTTCTCGTTGCCGCCGACGTCCCTCCCGAATAGGAGCCTCCGGTCTCCGAGTCTGGGCGGGGCCCTGATCCATTGCACCCGTTCGGGCTCGAAGGTGAGCTGCTCGGGCCAGTAGACCTTCTCGCCCTCCTGGTCGACGTCTACCCTCCAGACCTGGGGGATGCCCGTTATGTTCGTAACGAAGGCTACGCTCCTCCCTTCCGGGTAGAGCTGGGGGAGGGAGGCGGAGCGGATGTTCAGGTACCGGGAGAACGCGTACGTTCCTTTCTCAACCATGTATGGACACTGACAGAAACTTCAACGACCCCCGTTATAGCGGTTTCCCGGAGGAAACGGATTCCTAGGTACTAAGTTAGCATGTCTCAGCTCTTAATTTCCTCTCTTTTTCAGCAGTCCTAGGGTGGTCTGATTGCCCATGTTATGTCTGATAAAATTCAAAAGCCGAAACTTGGCTGGGAAGAATGATGATCCTCATGGTCAGGTGATTCTTGAAGGTAACTCGATTTACAAGTGGTATCTAGTTGGATTCTGGGCTGACATTGACGGAAAATACAATTCTTAAGAGCGTAGTTTGTGTTAAATGCGCGCGTGTTTTCCTCTTCACTGATACTTTATAAAACCGGTGAACATAGACCAATGTAGTGGGTTATATGAGTTCAATCGGCTACAACTTCCCCGGCGCAATATACGCTGGCTGGGGGGAGTCCACGAAAATATCCAGATACGTGTCGCAGCTTGGAGAAGGAAAGACGTTCATCGTGACCGACAGAGGCGTGATAGACGCAGGGATAATCAAGAAGATAACTCGAAGCCTGGACGAAGCCGGTATATCCTATACCGTCTTCGACGGGGTGCAGCCCAACCCTACGGTAGATAACGTATACGATGGAGTAGCCAGGTACAGGGAGGAGGGCTGCAACCATATCCTGGCTGTTGGCGGGGGAAGCCCCATCGACGCGGCTAAAGGCATGCTCGTCATGGCCAGACACCCGGGAACCCTGAGAAACTATTACCGGGGAGAACCCGACTTCATCCCCATAACCGGTGACGTGCCGCCGTTCATCGCGGTGCCCACCACAAGCGGGACGGGAAGCGAGGTCTCCAGGGGGGCCATAATTACCGACGAAGACAACAGGAAACGCTCAGTCGGCAGCAGACACATACTCCCGAAGACCGTGGTCCTGGACCCCCAACTGACCGTGACCATGCCGCCCAAGCTCACGGCGTACACGGGGCTCGACGCTCTCAGCCACAGCGTGGAGGCTATAGCGGTGAACGTCTACGCGCCGATAGCGGACGCCTTCGCCCGCGAGGGACTGAGGCTCGTCTCGGAGAGCCTCGTCGAGGCTTACATGGATGGCTCCGAGAAGAAGCCGCGGATGGACATGATGAACGCGTCCAGTCTAGGTGCCCTGGCCTTCCATAAGGGGTTAGGTGTCATCCACAGCCTCGCCCATCAGCTGTCAACCCGTTGCAACATACCCCACGGTGCAGCCTGCGGGCTGTTGATTCCTCACGCGATAAGGTTCAACCTGAAGGAGCCCGGCACTCATCGAGCGTATAAGGAGGTGGCTGAGATCTTCACGGGGAGAGAAGCCGGTGCGGAGGATGCTCCGGCTGCGATCGAGGGACTCATCCAGGAGTTGAATGTTCCTTCTAAGCTGGGTGACTGGGGAGTAACCGAGGCGGACGTCGATGTGATGGCTCCGAACGCGATGCTGGATCACTGTCACCCGCGGAACCCGCGTAAGTGTAGCGAAGAGGATATGAGGGCTCTCTACAGGGCAGCCATGTAAGACTCCGTTACTACGCGTCAGCGTAAGCATCATAAATGTGCGCACATCCATGGTTAACTTGTTAAGGGATTGTTCCATTTTTCGGTAATCGGGAGAGTTGGAGAGTAGCCCGGGGGAGATTCGCCCCCCCGTCGTTTCAGTCGGATATAGATGAAAAATAAGAGGAAGGGGGTCCGGTCGGCTACTCTCAGTATTTCTGGTACTTCTGCTCCCTTGGGGGCGACTTCTTCAGGTCCATGCCCAGCATCTCCCCGAGCTGGGCGTACGCCGGCTTCAAGTCGTACTCCTCCTTGTACTCTTGGAGCATGGGTATCCCCCAGTTGTGCTCCTGAAGGAACCTGGTGCCCTCGATGAAGTCGGGGAGCATGTCCGGCAGCAGCGAGAACATGATCTCGTCGTCCTGGGCCATGGCGAGGCGGCGGTCCCCCTTGCACGGTATGGCGACGTTGCACTCCCCGGTGAGCAGCGGAGGCACCACGGCGTAGTTGCAGACCGCGTGCCCCGAGAGCTGGCTGTGGATGTCCCTGCCGTCTATCCAGTTCTTGACGATGAGGAGCTGGCTCATCTGCATGCCGTTCACGTGCATCGTGACCACCTGGGGCATGAAGCTGCACGTGTTCACCGGCGCCACCACGATGCCCTGGTACTCACCGTACTCTAGGTGGGGCATGTTCCTGCACCACTCCCCCGCGTCCTCCAGCGTCCTGACGCTGTCAGGGTACCTGTGGTTCCCCTCCTCGAAGTAGGGGATGCTCTCCGCCAGGCCCAGTCCGAGGACCGGCTCGAAGCACCACATGTCCTCCTTGAACATGGCCACCGTTTGGCCGTCCCTCTGGGCCTTGGCGAAGGCCTGGCAGAGGGCGAACTTGTGGCCCCAGTCCCGGGTCGGGATGACGGCGTCCGGGGGGACGTCGTCCCTGCCTTTCAGCATCTTCACGGCTATGGGGTGGACCCTCATCCGGAGCCACCTCTCAAGCTCTGTTCCCAGCTCGTGTACCTCTTCCAAAGTTACCATATAGACCATCTACGGGGAGACATACCGCCGGGGATAATAAAAAACCGTCCATGGGTATTATTGAGTCAGCGGATCGATCAGCGTCGAGACGTCGCTCAGCTTCTCCAGCCCCGTAGCCGCCTCCAGGAACTCCTCCGCGTTCTCCCTTGGCACTGGCTTGGCCGAGTAAACCATGCAGCGCCTGAACTTGTCCTTGACCTCGTCGAGGCCCATGGGGGCGCGGGGGCTCCCCTTCACGTGCTCTACCAGCCTCACGTGGGTTTCTCCGTCAGCGGTCGTAACCTCGACGATCTCGGGCGCTATCTCCCTTCCGTAACGCGCCTCGATCCCTGGGTCGACCGTTGCCTCCACCCTCTGAGCCATCTCCAGTATCTCGGGGTCCCTGATGCCTTCCTCGGTGAAGGTGTCCAGGGAGACCCGTCCCCTGACGATGGCGGCAGCGACGGTGAAGGGGACGCTGAACTGGGCGTCGACGACGCTTCGGGGCCGGCGTTTAAGCTGCACCGGCTCGCAGACCAGGTTGTAGGCCTGCCTGTTGAGGCGCACCGTGACGGCTTCCACGTCTTCTGGGTTGACGCCCTCCTCGTCGACGATGCCCATGGCCGCCTCTATCGCCTGGTGCGTCCATTTGCAGCAGGGGTAGGGCTTGATGCTGGTGTTGACTATCTCGTACCTTTCGCCTAGGCCGTCGAGGAGGGCTCCCCTGTCGTACTCTCCCCGGTGGTAGACGGGGTAGTACCCGAACCTGCCCTCCAGCGGCTCCCTGGGGCCGGTGACGCCGGCCATGGCGAGGAGCGCCGAGGTCACCCCGGCCTTCGTGGTGAGGCCCTGCTGCACCCTGACCACTGTCGCTCCTTCGATGATGCTCTGCTGGTTCCCTGAGGCCTGGCTGTACGCTATCCCAAGGGCGTTCAGCGTCTCGTCATCGTCTAGGCCGAGGACCCTGCAGGCCGCGGCCGCCGACCCGAAGGCGCCGCACTGCCAGGTCGTGGACATCCCGCTCACGTTGGGGCCCGTCGCGGGGGCCATGCCCAGCCTGCAGGTGAGGTCCACGCCGAGGACGACGGCCGTGATGAACTCCCTGCCCGTGACCCCGCCCCGGAGCTCGGCGGCGGCGATGGCGGCGGGGACCACGGAGACGGAGGGGTGCAGCACGGCGGCCTCGTGGACGTCGTCGAAGTCCCGTGCGCGGCCCATGACGCCGTTGACGAGCCCCGCGTCCGGCGCCGGCACCCTGTCGCCGTGGATGAGGACCCGGCTCTCCCCGCGGCCGGCCCAGCTCCTCACGAGGCCCAGCACCTGCAGGGACTCGGGTGATGAGGAGCCGGCCACGGTGACGCCGAGGAGGTCGACTATCACCTTCTTGGCGGCCGATACCGCGGCGTCCGGAAGGTCAGTGAATCTGGTGTCGGCTACGTGTCCGGCTATAATCTCGGCGGCGTCCATCGGGGTCACCCGGTTCATGTATCTCCCCCGTTTATTTAAGGCATAAAAGTAAACATGATGGAGACGCCTATGTTAGACGGGGTAAAGCATTGAATGACATATTGTCCGAGGTAAGGGACCAGCTGATGGACGAGGTGCCGGATATAGACGGGATACGCGTGGAGGCGGTGCGTCTGGGCCTCGGCTACTCGGGCTTGAAGCTGGATACCGGCCACGTGGGCGTCTGCAACTCCATGCTGTCCGAGGCGGCGCTTGATTGCTGCGAGGTTCTGCTGGACGCGGGTACGCTGGCGGGGAGGCCGGTGACGGAGTTCATTGGCTATATCGAGTCCTGGGACTTCATCGAGCGCGTCATGGGAGTCTCGGCGTTAAACGCACTCTCACAGATAGTTTTCGGGAGAGAACCCGACAGGTACCTGGTGGAGGAGAGGAACCTCGTGGACGTGTTGGAGGTGCATCCGGGCGACACCGTGGTCATGGTGGGCCACATTAAACCGTTCACCCCTGTTTTCAGGGCAAAGGCCGAGGCGCTGTACATACTGGAGAGGAGCCCCCACAGGGGGGAGGGCGTGCTCCCCGACACCGCGTGCGAGAAGCTGTTGCCCGAAGCCGACGTAGCAGTGATAACGGGGAGCGCATTGACCAACGGCACCCTGGACCGCCTTCTGGAACTGGCGCGGGACGCCAGAACCGTCGCCATCGTGGGCCCGACGGCTAGCTGCCTCCCGGAGCCGCTGTTCAGCAGGGGCGTGGACTACGTGGGAGGCATACGTATACGTGACGCCGACAAGGCCATGCGTATACTGTCGGAGGGCGGCGGAACCCCTCAGCTGAGGAAGGCGGGGGAGTTCGTCACCTTCAAGGCAGCCTAACCTTCGACCGCGTAGCGCAGCGCCTTGTCCGCGTGGATCACGGCCGTGTCGAAGAGCTTCACGTCGGTGTGCTCGGGCCTGACCAGAAGTGGTATCTCGGTGCACCCCAGCACTATCCCCTGGGCGCCCCTCTCCACAAGCCCGTCTATTATCTCCAGGAACCTGTTCCTGGAATCCTCACGGAGCTCTCCCTTGGCCAGCTCCTGGAAGACGACCTTGTCTATGTAGCCTCTCTCGTCCTTATCCGGCACGATGGCCTCGACGCCGTGCCGCTTGAGTCCCTCCACGTAGAAGGGTTTCTCCATGGTGAACCGGGTTCCCAGGAGCCCCACCACAGTGAGGCCCTGCTCCTTCACGGCCTCCGCGGTGGCGTCGACGATGCTGATGAGCGGCACCGGGGACCTTTCGCTGAGCCTGTCGTAGAGTATGTGCATGGTGTTGGTGGCTATGACGGCGAAGTCGGCGCCGGCCGCGTCAAGCCTCTCCAATCCGTCCAGGAGCGCCTCCTCGATGCTGTCCCAGTCCTCGACACCCATCCAGTCCGCGAACCTCTGGAAGCTGACGTCGTAGATGATCGTCTCCGGGTACCCCAGATCGCCGTGCCGCTTCTCGTAGGTCTTGAATATGTGCTGGTAGTAGTGCACCGTGGACTCCGCGGTCAACCCTCCGAGGATTCCTATCCTCTTATACATACATGTCACCTGTGACTGGATCGGCGTCACGGCGTATATCAGTGATCCCCTGGGAGCAACAGTTATCACGGCGGTCCATCATAGTTTCACGATGTCAGTATTCGGGCCCGTCCCTTCCAGGAGGCTTGGCAGGAGCCTCGGCGTGAACCATGTGCCGCCTAAGACGTGCAGCTACTCGTGTGTGTACTGTCAGCTTGGGCGCACCGACAACATGATCATTGACAGGAGACGTTTCTACGACCCGGGGCATATCGTTGAGATGGTGAGGGAAAGGGTTGAGGCCGTGGGGGATGAGATCGACTACGTTACCTTCGTCCCCGACGGGGAGCCGACGCTGGACGTGAACCTCGGATCGATGATAGAGTCGGTGAACGATCTGGGCGTGAAAACGGCTGTCATAGGCAACGCCTCGCTGCTCTGGATGGATGACGTGAGAAGCGACTTGATGGAGGCTGACTGGGTGTCGGTGAAGGTGGACGCTGTCACCGAGGACGCGTGGAGGAGGGTGGACAGGCCCCACGGCGAGCTGGACCACGGGAAGGTGCTTGACGGGGTGCGTGCGTTCGCCGGGGAGTACGGGGGCACCCTCGCCACGGAGACCATGCTCGTCATGGGGTTCAACGACGCAGATGAGCCCAGCCACGTCGCAGGGTTCCTAGAAGAGATCGAGCCAGACGTGTCCTACGTAGCTATACCCACCCGACCGCCGGCCGAAGCCTCGGTGAAGCCCGCCGGCGAGGAGGCCGTGAACAGGGCGTACCAAGTGTTTTCCGGGGTACTCGACGACGTGGAGTACCTGATAGGCTACGAGGGGAACGCCTTCGCGTCGTCCGGCGACTTCGAGGAAGATGTTCTGAGCATAACCGCGGTTCACCCCATGAGGATGGAGGCCGTGGAGACGCTGCTAAGGCGCGACGGCTCGGAGTGGGGGGAAGTTGAGCGGCTCATAGGGGAGGACAAGCTGGTGGAGCTGGAGTTCATGGGTAACAGGTTCTTCATGAGGCGGATATCGAGCCGTTCGAGATGAGGAAACCAGCTAGTGGAGGGTTTAGGCTGAGCGTCTGTGGTGGGCGAGCCCCAGAAAAAACGTTTATAACAAGTAACCAGTTATAAGGGAAACGCCAAGTCGTCGAGT
>Ga0315532_1001887_pt1 | contig 14994 bp, 10 predicted proteins | sample SalMarWE160370MG_FD_203082 | JGI IMG/M metagenome (GOLD analysis project Ga0315532, IMG submission 203082) | Salt marsh sediment microbial communities from the Plum Island Ecosystem LTER, Massachusetts, United States - Salt Marsh Sediment WE1603-70 ... | reverse complement strand
CGAATTGCGATAGCTTCGCCCTTTTTGTCAACCTCCATATACTCTGCCATCTTTCCAGGAACGACTTTTACAGTGGTGCGCATTAATACTTTCATTGTACTCTCCTCCTTTCTTTTAGCGTTCCACAACATTTATTCTTTCTTTCCAAGGCATGGCTTAGCGGAAAGCGCCAACGCCGCTATCCACATCACAAAGAGAGCATACATGACGGGGAAATACGGAGCCCAGAGGGCGATGCCAAAGCCCAGACCAATCGCGCCGAAAACCAGGATTGAGAACCAGGCCCACTTCTCTGCTCTCCTGAGTGGAATCACGGCAAGCACGGCTAACAATGCCAGAGCAATAAAGTGATATACGGCATAGAACTTAACCGCCAGCGTCAGAACTGCTGACTCACTGAAAGTTGTTCCCATCATTTCCGCCCACATCTCAGTGAAGCTTTCGGTGGCCGCAATTCCCCAGACGAATTGAAATACACCAAACGCTCCAATGATGCACATCAAGACAGCGGCGGCATTCAACTTTTTCAATTTAAACACCTCCTTTTCAGATTTCGGGTAGTTGAAATAAGACCAGCCTCTCCACCACCCATAAGCGAAGAAGCTGGCTGCCGTTTAGCACAGGCGTCACCATTATTCTTTCCCACTCTTTACGCTATCGTATAGCTCCTGGGCCTGCTCAGGAGTAGCGTTCTCATGGATAATGGCGCGTATGGCTCTGATCATGGCCACGGGGTAGTCATTTTGCCAGATGTTTCTCCCCAGATTCACACCTATGGCGCCTTTCTGAATGCCGTCAGAAACAAATTGAAGTACTTCGTATCCCGTAGGTACTTTAGGCCCGCCGGCAATGACTATGGGAACAGGGCAGCCCCTGGTAACCCTCTCGAATTTATCACAGTAATATGTCTTCACCACTCGAGCGCCCAGCTCAGCAGCAATACGACATGACAGAGAAAGATAGCGGGCGTCACGCTTCTGCAGTTCCCTGCCCACAGCGGTAACTGCCATTACCGGGATGCCATACCTTTCCCCTTCATCAACAAGCCTGGCCAGATTTAGCAAGGAATCGTGCTCATAATCGGTCCCGACGAAGATGGAGATGCCCACGGCGCACACGTTGAGTCGGATGGCTTCCTCCATAGAGGCGGTTATCCCCTCGTGAGCCAGGTCCTTTCCCTCTACGCTGGTGCCACCCGATACTCTGAGGATAATTGGTTTAGCCCTGTCAGGGTCTACCGATGACCTTAAAACTCCCCTGGTAATGAAAATCGCATCGGTGTAAGGGAGAAGGGGTTCAAGAGTTTTACGCGGGTCCTCTAACTTTTTGACAGGACCCTGAAAATACCCATGGTCCACAGGTAAAAACAAACAGCGACCATCCGCTTGAATTAATTGAGCCAACCGGTTTTGCATACCCCAATCCATGATAACAACCTCCTCTCTATGAGGCTTTGGAATTATTATACCACAGGAACGCGGCAAACCGTTCCCCTAGCTAGCATAATAATTTGACACCAAGGTAAAAAAACAGGTAGAATATAGATAATAGGAATGGGGAGGGCACAGGTGGAAGGCGCATTGCCCGAAGTAGCAATAGCCAAAGCGCATTCGTTCTGGCTGGATGTGTTTGTTCGACTGTCCAGGGAAAAGCGTCTGAGAATGACCGACCTGGGGTGGCATGGTCAGCATAGAAGGGCAGCTCTATGTGGTTATGTCACCCCATCTTGCTTTATAGCCGTGGCTTTTCCCGGCTATTTTTGTGTGGCATCAACATGCTGGGCGATGCCTTTCGTCACCCGATCGATCCCAGGCTGAGGCTGACTGGGTCGCTATCAGTAAGAGGGGGTAGCGAGTATGAGTGTCTAAAACATGGGTGGTCAGAAGTCAAGGTAATATAAGGAGGTGAATGATGATACAAAAAAGGAAGGTTTTATCACTGGTAGGATGTTTGATGGTCGTAGGTCTGATCGCCAGCCTGATAAGCGGCTGTGCTCCAAGTGGAAATGGTGGGGATGGTGATGGGGATGGGGCGGTAACACCACAATACGGAGGGGAGCTTACCTTCGCCTCGACTGCGGACCCTCTGTACTTCGACGATGCTATCGGGCCTCATGCTTATGTTACCGGCCCCTACCAGTGCCTCTGGGGAGGGGACTGGGCAAAAGGGATAGCTGGTGGTTACGGAAGCCATGACTGTGACTGGTTTGTTCGCGGCGAGATTAACCGCCTGGAATACAAAACCGGTAAGATAGCAGAGAGCTGGGACATAGGAGACGATTACATAGAATTCTACCTGCGTGACGGGGTGAAATTCCACAATAAGTACCCATGTAATGGGCGGGAAGTCACAGCCGATGACGTGGTTTTCTCTTGGGAGCGCCAGATGACGCTGGATACATCCTATTTCAAGACCAGTTATCCGTACCTGGCTGCGGCTATTGAGATATCTGCGCCCGATGAAGACACGGTGCGCATCGACTGCCCAGCCGAGTATATGGCTGAACTCATATCCCTGATAGGGTACGTGTACATTTTACCCCAGGATGCGATTGAACTGTACGGTGACTTGAATGACTGGGAGAGAGCCATCGGCACCGGTGCATTCACCCTCGAAGAGTATTTGCCCGGAAGCTATATCCAATATGAGAAAAATCCCAATTACTGGGGGACAAACCCTGTCGGTCCTGGCCAGGGTGACCAGTTACCTTATCTGGATTCCGTAAAAGTACTAATCCAACCAGACATAAGTACACATGACGCTCTTTTTACTACCGGTAAGAGTGACATAATTACCGCGGATTATGACAGAGCAGAACAATTGAAAACCCTGTCTGGTGTGCAATATAATAGGTTCCTCGACGGAGCCTTCAAGAACGTGATATATATGAGGACAGATAAGGAAGACAAGCCCTATCACGACGTAAGAGTGCGACAAGCGCTTCAGCTGGCAATAGACAACCAGAAGATAGTCGACCAATACTTCTGTGGCGAGGCCGAAGTGCTCTACTGGCCCGTATATCCCTGTACGGAATATGCCGGTGCTTATGTGCCACTCGAAGACCTCGAGGACGATATGATAGAAAATATAGTTGAGGGTACATCTATATCGGTCGCTGACCTGTTCGGCTACAATCCGGAGCTGGCGCAAGAGCTTCTGGCTGAAGCCGGCTACCCTGACGGGTTCCAGACTGAAATTGTCTACTCTACTGCTATATACATACATGAAGACGTCATAGCGATGGTCCAGGATATGTGGGCGGAAATAGGGGTGGACCTGACACTGACACCTGTAGATTCCACCACGCACACTGTCACACATTATCTGCGGAATTTTGACGACATGCTTTATGCCACATTTTCTGGCGTGGGCACTTACTTTAAGGGCATAAACTGGCAGGGTACCTCAATGTTTAATGCCAGCTACGTAGATGACCCGACCCTGAACGATTACCGTGACCAGATGCTGGCACTCTATCCTGACGAAGACGCGGCCGACCAAATTCACGCCGAAATGATGCCCTATCTCCTGGAGCAGTGCTACGTTATGCAGACGGCAGCACATTATACCTACGTCTTCTGGTGGCCATGGCTCAAGAACTACAGCGGCGAAGGTGCGATAGGTTACTACGGTGGAGCGTCAAGCTGGACACCATATGTCTGGATAGACCAGGAACTCAAGGAAGAAATGACTCCATAGAGACCTTTGCCAAGATGACTTACTTATCCCTCTTTCCCCAAACGGGGAAAGAGGGATAAGGTGGCTAAAATACAGTCTTCCGCATAATTTGGTCCAAAACCCCGGGGAGAGGGTTAGAGTGAAGGTGATTTTTCCCTCACTAACTCTCTTCCGCCAGGGAAAAGAATCATAATAGTTTATGCAGTTAACTATATTATCGTCCTGGATAATCTCGAGAGCCATAAAGTGGAGGATGTAAAGGTGGAGGCCAAAAGACTTGGGATAGGACCTGTTTTCCTCCCACCTTACTCCCCGACCTGAACCCGATAGAATTCATCTTAAACAGAGTTATCTCAACAACCTTGGTAAGGCACGTGAATGACATGAGAACATCATAAAGGAGGCCTTTTATCGGCTTCCGAAAAAGCTCAGCTTTGCTGCCGCCTGGTTTGCCAAATTTCCTGCACCCTGTTTTAATTACACTGGTTTTTGTACATGACCATGAATCCGCTGCCGCCAGGCGAGTACTGGATTATTTGTCCCGTATGTCACAAGCCGAATCCTGCCGGAAGGCGGTTCTGTGAATACTGTTGGGGAGCTGCTCTCCACAGTGATAGGCCAATATCTACTGAAGAGTTGGAGGCGATAATGGAACGCCGCCAAGCTCATATTCGGCGCCGCAAGGTCATTAGACGAATAGCAGTGACCCTTCTTCCCTTCCTACTCTTGTCGGCCGTGGTTCTACCAATTCTATATAATTACACCGACCTCCTGTCCCGGCCGCTAGAAGACCTGAACTCTAGTTCTCCACCCGGAGAATGGACCATGTTTCGCCACGACCTATCCCGCTCCGGTGCCAGCGGGGCAAGTGATACCACACTTCAAGGCGTCGTGGAGTGGGTCTTCGCCACAGATGGCGCTATCCACTCATCACCAGCGGTGACTAACGACACAGTCTATTTTGGCTCTCGAGACGGTAAGCTCTACGCAGTTGATGCTGCCAGCGGCGAAAAGCGCTGGCAATACCAGACCGGCAGCTGGGTTGACTCATCACCGGCAGTTGTTGGCGGCATTGTCTATGTTGGTTCGAACGATGGTAATCTTTATGCTCTTGATGCCAATACCGGAGAAAGGCTCTGGTCATTTAAGACCCCCTATCCTGTTGTCTCTTCCCCGGCAATAGCTGGCGAGATAGTCTACTTTGGCTCCGACGACTACTGCATCTACGCTGTAGATGTTACCACGGGTATGAAAATCTGGCAGTTTACCACAGAAAGTCAAGTTAGGTCCTCACCGGCAATAGCTGGCGGAATTATCTATGTCGGCTCCTCAGGTGATTACGTCTACGCCTTAGATGCTCTCACCGGCAAACTCCGCCTTCGCTTCAAAACATATGCATCTGTTTATTCTTCGCCGTCAGTAGTTGACAAAACCATCCTTTTCGCCAATTTCAAAGGCTTCCTCGATGCCATTGATGGACGTGCTCGAAACTGGCCTCGGGAATACGAAATCAGGCCTTATTGGATGCAACTCTGGGCCATGGGTTTAGCCCCTTCACCTCCCCCTTATTCCGGTTTCTTGTGGAGACTCAGGTTATCGAGAACCGCAAGCTCTTCGCCAGCTATCGCTTCAGATCATCTATATGTTGGTTCGGACAACAACCTATTGGCCATTGAACTGGAAAGCCAGGAAAAACACTGGGTTTTCCAAACAGAGGGGCAAGTTAGGTCCTCCCCGGCCCTAAGCGATACAGCAGTCTATGTTGGCAGCGATGACGGTCGGCTGTACGCCATAGATATTGCCACTGGCCGAGAGCTCTGGAATTTCCCTACCGGCGATAGGATAACTTCATCGCCCGCCTACGTCAATGGCACGGTGTATGTGGGCTCACACGACGGAAAACTCTATGCCATCAGATAAAGGAGATAGTCGCATCATTCGTCACTGCACCAGAGCTGGAGCCAGCTGACTTTGTCAATTACCCTTCAGGTAATTCCCGAATAAGGCCGAGGGTGAACTGTCAAAGGCTGGAAAGTAGCTACAGGTACGTTCCCTCCAGGCAGAAGGGAGGTACTTTCGTTTTCTACTTAGCAGTAGTATAATTCCCCGATGTTCATGCTCGATAGAAGGTGTGAGACGGTGTCACTCAAGTCCTGTTCTCCTTTCAGTTTGGAGTAACTGATAGAAGATTGGCATGAGCATGCTTCAGACTATACGTACAACTTTATGGACACTGTAGGGCAGCTCTGGCTGCCTAATCTGATTTATGAGGATTGTCAGTGTAGTGACCGCATAGGCGATAATGCTGCCATTGGCTTACTTCCCACCTAAGGTCACTGAACTCGGCGTGTATCGAGTCCGCTGGGCAATAGTCCCAGAGACGGTTGTTGGGGCAGTGACACTTACTCTGTACTTCCGAACAGGGAGATTGAAAACATAAGCGGCTATAGCGGCTATGGCAACAGGAAGAGATTTTCAGCAGAGGGACTGGACAAAAGGCAGCGTCTTCCGTAACCTCCTGTCCCTGTCTTGGCCAATGCTTATCAACAGAGGCCTCACGACTTTGCGCCCTATTGTTGACACGATAGTGGTGGGAAGGCTGGGGCCAGCCTCCCTTGCTGGGGTGGGTGTTGGCGCTATGATCGTTATGTTTATGCAGTCGATGATGTGGGGTCTTGTTGTAGGTTTGAGAGCTATGGTCGCCCGTCTTATCGGCGGTCGCGACAAAGAAGCTGCTAACCATGCGGCACAGCAAGGATATGTCATCAGTATTGTCCTTGCTATCATTCTGGCGGCGATAGGTAGCTCATTCGCTAGGGAGATGCTACTCCTGCTGGGTGTGGAGACTGACGTTGCCATGCTGGCCGTGCCATATATTCGGATACTCTTCGTGACGGCAGTGCTCATGTTAATCCGCTATACGAACGAGGCTATTATGGAGGCGGCAGGCGACACCATAACCCCGATGAAGATAAGCGCCATGGCCACAGTTTTGCACGTCACTTTTTGTCCCTTCCTGGTCTACGGCTGGTGGTTCTTTCCCCGCCTAGAAATAAGTGGAGCTGCCTGGGCCGGTGTCATTGCTCAGGGCGTGGCGGCGTCTCTCGGTCTATGGGTCCTCCTCACTGGACGGTCTCGCTTACGATTGGTCTTTAGAACCTTCAAACTCGACCTCAACATGATCTGGCGTATAGTGAAGATTGGTATTCCAGCTTCTATGACCACCACGCAACGCAGCTTCGCACGACTAATAATGCTGCGGTTTGTTGCCGGATTTGGCACCCTTGCTGTGGCGGCTCATACCTTGCTCACCAGGATAATAGATAACTTTACATATACGCCCATCATGGCCTGGGGAATGGGGGCTGGCGTCCTGGCAGGGCAAAACCTAGGGGCAGGTCAGCCAGACCGGGCACAAAGAACTGCCTGGCTAGCGGTCGCTGTCTGTTCGGCCCTTGCGCTCCTCGTTTCGATAATAATTTGGTTTTGGGCTGAGGGTATAACTCGCATCTTTACCCCGGAAGCCGAAGTGATAAACATCACAGCCGCCTTCCTCAGGATAGAAATAGTATCTTTGCTAGTGATCAGTCTGGCTGTTGTATTGTCACAATGTCTGAACGGTGTCGGCGATACGCTGCCCGTGATGCTGGCTAACCTGGTAACCATGTGGGGCATGGTGGTGCCATTGGCATACTTCTTGCCACAGGTTGGTAATCTTGGTGTCTACGGAGTCCGTTGGGCTATGGTGGCTGGCGTGGTGTGTAGGACAGTCTTTTACTCTATATACTTCTTACGAGGCAGATGGAAGCGTAAGAAGGTATAGCTGAGGGCATTGATGTAACGAAAGGCTCAAGCCCTGGTTTTAGCAGAATGTAGTGGTCCTATGTCCGATTGATCCTAACGAATTCCAGAGGAGCCGGTGAGATTCTTGTCTGGATAAGCACATGCCTTGACCGCAGATGGTGATAGTGCTAACATTTCGTACAAAAAAACTAAAAACACCAAAAGGAGGGTTGTAAATGGGCGTTGAGATATCTTTAAAAGGTAAGGTAGCTTTGATAAGTGGTGCCAGCCGTGGCATAGGTGAGGCGACCGCTCTGGCTTTTGCCACTGCCGGCGCTAATGTGGTAGTAGCCAGCCGGAAGCTGCCTGACCTGGAAAAGGTAGCCGAGGAGATAAGGGCCAAGGGGGTGAGAAGCCTGGCGGTGGCATCACATGTGGCTAAGGTCGACGAGTCCAAAAACCTTGTCGACACAGTACTTAAGGAATTCGGTCGTATCGATATCCTTTTCAACAACGCTGGGACAAACCCCTACGCTGGGCCTTTGATTGATGCTGAGGAGTGGGCATGGGACACCACTTTCAATGTCAACCTAAAGGGGCCGTTTTTCCTAGCCCAGCTAGTGGCCAAGGCAATGAAGGAGCAGGGCGGTGGCTGCATGATCAATACAGCCTCAGTCGCCGGACTCAGAGCTGGAAGCGGTCTACCTATTTATTCCGTTACCAAAGCCGCTTATGTCATGCTCACCCAGCTAATGGCTAGGGAGTGGGCCCCGTGGGGCATAAGGGTGAACGGTATAGCACCCGGGCTGATAAAGACGAGGTTAAGCGAAGCACTATGGAAAAACATCCCGAGCAGCCAAGCTGCTGGCGGAGGGTCATCATTGCTGCGCATTGGTCAGCCTGAAGATGTTGCCGATGTTGTCCTTTTCTTGGCCTCAGACCTGGCGAAATACATGACCGGCGTCATCATTCCGGTGGATGCCGGGCAACTAGTCGGTCTATCCACCTCTCGTGAATAAAGACCGGAATCATCGCTAGCGGAACGAGGTCAAAACACACTGGCTCGAGGCTGCCAGCAGCACATAAATCATAAATATTAGAACATAGGGAGGATAAAGGGGTAAGCATGGAGGAAATCATCGTTGTTGAAACTACTGGAGGAAAGGTGGCTGGTATCAAAGAGCGGGGAGTCCCGGCCTTTAAGGGCATTCCCTACGGAGCGCCGACCGGTGGTAAGCGCCGCTTTTTGCCCCCGGAACCGGTGAAACCGTGGGCAGGTGTGCGTGACGCCGGTGATTTCGGACCAATTTGTCCCCAAATAGGAGGGCCATTGGTTGAGGTTGAGGGAAATCGACCTTGGAATGAGCTCCGTATCACAGGAATTGTTAGATACCTTCCTCAAAGTGAAAACTGCCTGGTATTGAATGTCTGGACTCCGAGTGTAACGGACGGTAACAGATATCCAGTTATGGTCTGGCTGCATGGTCGTGGTTTTGCGCAGGGAGCCGGCTCAGAGACAATGTATAACGGTGCCGCGCTTGCCAAACATGGCAATGTTGTAGTCACTATCAACCACAGGCTGAACGTCTTCGGCCATTTGTATCTCGAAGAAATCGCTGGAGAGAAATGGGCTGACTCTGGGGTAGCTGGATTGTTGGACATAGTGCTGGCTCTCAAATGGGTTCAAGACAACATCGAAAACTTTGGCGGTGACCCGAGTCGGGTGATGATTTTCGGTGAGTCCGGTGGTGGCAGCAAGGTATCGAAGCTTCTGGCTATGCCTAGTGCAAAAGGTTTGTTCCATCGGGCTGCTATCGAGAGCGGTCCCGGGATACGGGGTGTAGAACGCAAGGATGCCACGGACCTGACTGAAAGCTTTATGTCGGTGCTGGGACTGAAGGCAAATGAAGTCGATAAACTTCAGCAATTGCCCGCTCAGCAGCTGCTGGACGCTCTTGGCAAAATGCCGCCTCTCCAGCGTCCCAGTGGCATTATGGGTCTAGGTGCCTCACCTGTGCTGGCTTTTGCTCCAGTGGTGGATGGACATTATCTCCCCTATCACCCCTTTGATCCTGTAGCTGCACCAACCGCGGCGGATGTGCCCCTCATAATCGGCACAACCCGAGATGAATCGGCGACATTCCTGGCTGCAGACCCGCGGCGCCGGCGGCTAACTGAACCGGAATTGCGTGAACGGTTGGCTCCCATGCTGGGTGATCGCCTGGATAGGACACTGAGCGTTTACAAAAAGAGCCGACCTGAGGCTACGCCCTGGGATCTATTGATCGGCATAACTACTGAATCGTTTCGAGTGTCGTCCGTAAAGCTTGCTGAACGAAAAGTAGCCGGTGGTCCAGCTCCAGTTTTTATGTACCTGTTCACCTATCAGTCTGATTTAATGGGCAGCCTTTTCAAGGCGGGCCACGGAATCGAGATCCCATTCGTGTTCGACAACGTCGATGATGTGCCACTGGCTGGTTCTCGCCCTGACCGACATGAGCTGGCTATGGCAGTGTCCGAGGCTTGGAGTGCTTTCGCCCGTCAGGGAGACCCCAATCACCCCGGAATTATCAAATGGGAACCTTATACCCTTGAGCACCGCGCTACCATGCTTCTTGATGTTCCCTGTCAGGTAGAGATCGATCCGTATCGTGAAGAGCTTGATGTCTGGGAGGGCTTTGATACGTCACTCCCGTAGCCGTAACGCCCAGTACTGGGTGGGTCTTTTCTATCTTGCTTGCTTGCAGGGTGACGCCTTTAACCAGTTAGCTTTGGCTTGCAAGCAGTCCTCGAACTGACACCAAGCCCCTCCTGGCGTAAACAAAAGGGCAGGATAACCCTGAAAGTCATCCTGCCTACTTTAATTCATTGGTGGCGGGGGTTGGATTTGAACCAACGACCTGTGGGCTGCGGGACTGAAAACGCGTTCAGCGGCTATGTCTTGGACACCGCACAACAAACTAGTGACAATTTCCTTAATGAAAATTTAACAATGTTATCATATAATAGTATCCTAAGTACTATGAGGCAAATATAGGGTATGGAGATAATACCTGGTTCGAGGAGAGACCAATCCTTGGCAGGACTTAGCATCTTTTTGGTTACGGCAGCCTTAATTGTAGGGATAGCAGGCTGTGGTCCTATTCTTCCTCCCTCCCAAGACATGGAAATACGGGATTGGTATGATTTGGATGCCATCGGGAGCAACCTGAGCGGCAGTTACCTTTTGATGAACGACCTCGATTCCACTACTGCCGGTTATGAGGAGCTGGCAAGCCCGACAGCCAATGGGGGGTCAGGCTGGCAGCCGATTGGAACTTTTGATAACCCGTTCACCGGGACTTTCGACGGTCAGGGATACGAGATATGTGACCTGTTTATCAACCGCCCTTCGGACAGCTACGTTGCGCTTTTCGATTGGGTTGGTGACGGAGGAGTCGTCAAGAATCTCGGTGTGGTGAACGCCAACGTAACCGGTTATAGCGGTGTTGGCGGTCTGGTGGCATTAAATGATGAGGGGGGCACTGTGGACAACTGCTATTCCACAGGCAACGTCATGGGCTATGCCGGTGTTGGCGGTCTGGTGGCATTTAATGATGAGGGGGGTACTGTGAGCAACTCCTATTCCACAAGCTACGTCACGGGCGAGGAGATTGTTGGTGGTCTGGTGGCAGGGAATGCGGGCATTGTGAGCAACTCCTGTTCCACGGGCAATGTGACTGGCTCCTCGCAGGTTGGCGGTCTGGTGGGAGAGAATCATGGCACTGTAAGCAACTCCTTCTGGGATACCGAAACCAGCGGAGAAGCTGCTTCGGATGGCGGGACAGGCAGGACTACGGCGGAAATGCAGGACATCGCCACATTCTCAGGAGCAGGCTGGGACATAATCGCAGTCGCCCCTGGCGAGACCAACGATGCCTACACCTGGAATATCATTGACAAACAGACCTACCCCTTCCTGAGCTGGGAGCTGTAAAAGTGAAAAGACTTAGCATCTTTTTGATTACCGTAGCCTTAATTGCAGGGATGGCAGGCTGTGTCCCTCCTTCCCAAAACCTGGAAATACAGGATTGGTATGATTTAGATGCCGTCAGGAACAACCTGGCCGGCAACCACATTTTGATGAACGACCTTGATTCCACCACCGCTGGTTATGAGGAGCTGGCAAGCCCGACAGCCAATCAGGGAAAGGGCTGGGAGCCGATTGGATCTTTTCATGTTTACCCATTCACCGGGACTTTCAACGGTCAGGGATATGAGATAAAAGACCTATTTATCAACCGCCCTAACGAGTGTGCTGTCGGGCTTTTTAATGGTGTTGGTGAGGGAGGGCACATCGAAGGCGTCGGCGTGGTCAACGCCAATGTGACTGGCAGTTTAGAGGCAGTCTGGCATGGCTGTGACAGCGCTGGTAGTCTGGTAGGAATTAACCTTGGCACTGTGAATAACTGTTATTCGACAGGCAGCGTGACTTGTGAGTGGGATGTTGGCGGCCTGGTGGGAGAAAATCATGGCTCTGTGAGCAACTCCTACTACAGCGGTAACGTGACTAGCAACGTGTCAGGTGGCGGCTTGGTGGGAGTTAACGGTGGCACTGTGATCAACTCTTATTACAACTGTGATGAGGTTCTGATTAACGGCGAGAAAATAATTACTATCGGAGCTTTATTCGGTGAGGACTTTCACCAATGGCTGGCTAACGATAAGTCTTTAGATGTCAATGAAAGGCTTTCTCAAGAAAATGGTTATTACTTGATAAACGATGTCAGTGATTTCAAACACCTATTGGCATTCGGTCAAGATGATACTCTGAAGTTCAGATTGACAAACGACCTGGATTTAGGCGATGAACCCAACTTCTACATCCCTTATCTGGCTGGAGAGTTTGACGGCAATGGTCACAAAATTTCGAACCTGAGCTTCAACTTTGGCTTTGTTTACAACGTTGGATTGTTCGGATACCTTGCTCCTGGTGGAAAAGTCAGTGGGTTGGGTATCGAGAACGTGAACATAACTGCCGCCTGGTATGTTGGCGGTCTGGTGGGATTGAATGAGGCGGGTACCGTGAGCAACTGCTCTGCCACAGGCATTGTCACTCGCATTGAGAGTATTCATGATTCGGAGGGATATAGTAACGGTAGAGGTGGTTTGGTGGGACGTAGTAAGGGCATTGTGAGCGACTCCTATTTCAACGGCAATGTGACTGGTGTAGATTTTGTTGGCGGTCTGGTGGGAGATAATCATTTTGGTACTGTGAGCAACTCCTACTCCACAGGCACCATGACCGGCACCTGGGGTACTGGCGGTCTGGTGGGATCTAATTGGGGGGGCACTGTGATCAACTCTTACTCCACAGGCAATGTCACTGGCGAAAGCTGGGTTGGCGGTCTGGTGGGACGGAATGATGCGTTGAAGGACGCTGGTGAGGGCACTGTGAACAACTGCTATGCCATAGGCAATGTAACTGGCGATTCGGGTGTTGGTGGTCTGGTGGGAGGGAATGGACAGGGCTCTGTGAGCAACTCCTATTCCACAGGCAATGTTAGTGGCGATAAGTCTGTTGGCGGTCTGGTGGGATTCAGTTATAAAGGCACTGTCAGCAACTCCTGTTCCACCGGCAGCGTGAGTGGCAATGTGAGTGTTGGCGGTCTGCTGGGAAAGACTTGGTATGGCACTGTGAGCAACTCCTATTCCACAGGCAGCGTGACTGGCAATGATGATGTTGGCGGTCTGGTGGGAGCCAATTGGGACGGCACTGTGAGCAACTCTTATTCCACCGGTAGCGTGACTGGCAATGCGGATGTTGGCGGTCTAGTGGGATGGAATAAGGAAGGCACTGTGAGAAAGTCCTTCTGGGATACCGAAACCAGCGGACAAGCTACCTCGGATGGCGGGACGGGCAAGAGTACAGCGGAAATGCAGGACATCGCCACTTTCTCAGGTGCAGGCTGGAACATAATCGCAGTCGCTCCCAACCAGACCAACAATGCCTACATCTGGAATATCGTGGACGGGCAGACCTATCCCTTCCTGAGCTGGGAGCTGTAAAAGTGAAAAGACTTAGCATCTTTTTGATTGCGGTAGTCTTAATTGCCGGGATGGTAGGCTGTGACAATGGCGGTTATAATCCTCCTCCTTCCCAAAACCTGGAAATACGGGATTGGTATGATTTGGATCAAGTCAGGTACAACCTAGCTGGCAAGCACACTCTGATGAACGACCTTGATTCCGCTACTGCCGGTTATACAGAGCTGGCAAGCCCGACAGCCAATCAAGGAAAAGGTTGGGACCCGATTGGATGGTTTTACACTGCCCCATTCACTGGGAGTCTCGATGGGCAAGGATACGAGATACGAGACCTGTCTATCAACCGCCCTCATGAATGTCAAGTAGCGCTCTTCGCGTTTGTTGGTGAGGCCGGGGCCATCCAAAATGTCAGCGTAGTGAACGCCACTGTGACTGGCGGCGGACCTGTTGGCAGTCTCGTAGCAATGAATGATGGCACTGTGAGCAACTCCTATTCTACGGGCAACGTGACTGGCGACGGAGAGGTTGGCGGTCTGGTGGGACATAATGGGGGCATTGTGAACAATTCGTATTCCAGCGGCAGCGTGACTGGCGATTATTCTAGCAGCAACGTGCCTGGCGAGGGATGGTGTGTTGGCGGTCTGGTGGCAATGAATGATGGCACTGTGAGCAACTCCTATTCTACAGGCAACGTAAATGGCAATTTGTATGTTGGCGGTCTGGTGGGACGGAGTTATTACGGCACTGTGAGCAACTCCTATTCTACAGGCAGTGTGACTGGCGATTCGAGTGTTGGCGGTCTGGTGGGATGGAATGAAGGAGGCACTTACAGTGCCTCCTTCTGGGACACTGAAACTAGCGGACAAGCTACTTCGGATGGCGGGACAGGCAAGACCACCGCGGAAATGCAGGACATCGCCACTTTCTCAGCGGCAGGCTGGAACATAATCGCAGTCGCCCCTGGCTCGACTAACACCACCTACACCTGGAATATCGTAAATGGAGTGACCTACCCCTTCCTGAGCTGGCAGCCATAATAGTGAACGTGGTGGAGGATTATTACACTCTGCATTAAGCCGGGATAAATTATTCCCCAGAAGCTAGTCTGAAAACTTTTTTTCCACCTCAGCTGGCGGAATGCCGTTTTCATCCCAGCCGCGCTTCTGATAGTACAATGAAAGAAGCCTCTGGAAATCTTCCCGTCCGATCACCTTGCCCGCGTTTGGACCCGTAAGAGGAGGATTAGCCCAAACCTTGTAGGGAAGCGTGTCATCTTTGCGGCTCATACCGAGGCGGGCATTTATCAGTCTTGTTAGGTCGTATATGTCATTCGAGAGTCCTAGAAGCTCTTCAAGGGACGTTTCGTTTCCAGTCACATAATTGTAGAAGTTCGCATAGTGCCGCTCGCTCAGCCCAAGTTCAATCCAAGGCAAGCGGCAAACACCAAGCATGTCAAACAACGGGCGCACTTTCTGGTGATATATCACGGTGTCAACCTTCTCGTCG
>Ga0315532_1001884_pt1 | contig 15001 bp, 10 predicted proteins | sample SalMarWE160370MG_FD_203082 | JGI IMG/M metagenome (GOLD analysis project Ga0315532, IMG submission 203082) | Salt marsh sediment microbial communities from the Plum Island Ecosystem LTER, Massachusetts, United States - Salt Marsh Sediment WE1603-70 ... | reverse complement strand
TTCCAACAGGTTTTGAGTATCAGCGGGGCGTTTCAACGCTCCGCGTGGTGGCGGTAGGCCACTCTGTCCCCAGCGTGATACGCTCGCGCTCCCGGTCAATCCCCCAGACAATGGTATCTATAGAGCCCCCTGTTCTCGCAGAAAGGCCTCCATCCGCGCCACAAAGCGCTCAGCATCCTCAAGCAACTGGGCCACCTCGTCCGGCTCAGGCACGAAGCGCAGTTCGTAGTCACTCTCCTCCCGCGCTTTCCGTAAGGCTCTGTAGATGTCCTTGTACTCCTCTTCGACCAGGCCGGGCCGTACCAGGAACCGGCTCAGCGCAGCCTGCACACCAGAGTGCTCGCCTCGAACGACGCCGATGGCGTACAGTGCGGCGGACAGCGCGTAGAAACAGGCATAGTAGGCACAGGAAACGAGACACGGCGGCCCGCTCGCACTCAATCAGATATGGCACGCGCTCCTCACGAAGCACGCGCGCGGATCAAGCACTCTTCTTTCTCATCAAACTAAGGGTATCCTACACCGAAATGGGGAACCGGTCAAGCAGGGGGCAGGCAATGGACGAAGACACACGGGGCGGCAGGTGATGCACTCCGGTAAGGGCGAAGCATCCTCCTGGACTGCCGGCATTACCAGGGCTATCTGCCTGCGAAGAGGACGACCTGGATACTTTCTTTGGCGATGGTGGGGGCGGTGACGACCAGGCCCGCGCTCAGGTGGGCAGGAGCGCTGATGATGGGGACGCAGGCACGGGCAGGGCCGAGGTCGAGGAGAATCAACTGCTCTCTTTGTATCGGCGGATCACCGCCTCGAATCCGTTGCTTAGATTGTCCCGAAAGGCAGCGCTGACCCGGGCGTCGCCGAAAACCTGGAACGAACGGCTGCGGTAGTGCGTGTTCAGCGTGAACATCAGTCGTTGCAGGTCAATGTAATCCTCGATGGAGCCTTCATTCATCGCCAGGAACGGGTAGAGTTTACCATTCAATATATGCAAATCCTGATCCCATCCCCGCTCTTGAAAATAGGGCAGATGCTCGTTATAGAGTCGAGTCGTCGGCACAGGTGTGAAGAGCATGGGAATGATGGAACCCACGATTTCGGAGACGAAGAGGATGGTCTTGACGACCTGGTCTATCTTCTCGCCGGGCAGCCCGTAGAGGACAAAAGCATTGACCTCCAGATTGCGCATCCGAAAGCCAGCTCTTTCGACCATCTTGACAGCGCGGACAAAGTGCTCAAGCCGCACATGTTGGCGGTTGAGGGTACGCAGGTATTGGTCGTCAATGCTCTCGCAGGGCAGGTAGAGTTTCTCGAATCGGGCTGCCTTCATCAAATCAAGTAGGCGTTGCGACTGGCTCAGGTGGCGGACATCCAGCCCTTCAGGCGCGTGGAGCTTGAAGGGCAGCTTCTCGTCCAGCAGAAGCTCCAGTACTCTCTGGAAGTTTTGCTCATGGTCCCAGAGCAGGAAGTCGGCGTAGAAGGCAAACTCGCGGATGCTGTAGGTCTCGTACTTATGACGCATCTCGGCCACAATGTCCTGGGGTGAGCGGAAGTGCACCGTTCGGCGACCATTGTTGATAGTGCGCTGGGCGCAATAGGCGCAGTTGTAGGGGCAGCCCCGGCTGGGGGTGATGATGGCGTAGGTTGGTGGCGTCTCGTACAGGGATAGGTCGGACCAGAGGTCGTTGGCTTCTTCAACCTCGCCGGTGACGACTAAGTCGGCCTGGGTGTGGCTGGCGGCGTGTTCTGGCACCAGGGTGGGATATATGCCGCCCAGCAGGATAGTAGTCTTATCGCCAAAGCGCCGTTTGAGCCTGACGGTGAGGTCGCGTACCGACTCCCACCAGTAGGTCATCGTGGCTGAGATCCAGACCTCATCGGGGGGATGAGCAGCGTCGAAGCCCTGCTCGTCCAGCCAGGTCTCGAATTCCGGCCAAGTGTGACCAAAGTGGTACTTGTATAGATTCAGGCTTTGTCCTGAGCCTGTCGAAGGGCCTGTCCTGAGCGAAGTCGAAGGGCTCTCCCCGTCTTTAGCAATGACGTAGGGCCGGACGGGCCGGGTGGGGTCATCCCGTTCATCATAAGTCTCGCCCACGCCGATACGGTGGCGGCCTACTTTGCGCCGCTCGTCGGTCTCCATAAAATCGAACAGCACCAACCGCTTGTAGCCGTCTTTCCTGAGCAGCGCGCCAATGCGCAGTAAACCGTAAGGTTGCGCCCACTGTGCCCAGTACTGCGTGTCGTAGACAGGCGGGTTGATGAGCAAGGCGGTCTTTTGCCGGGGATCACCGGGTAGATCGCGGACATCGAAGCGACGAATGATCTTCGCCATTACAGTCTCTTTTCTCAGAGGCTCTATTTTTCAACCCCAGAATGGTGGGCAGATTCTCCCGCTTACTCCAGACAACGACTTCGGGGAAACCGGCCAACTGATCAAACCATTCTGCTTTGTCCGAATACACCGGTACGCATTTGCGGGTCGCTGCCGACCATTTGACGATAGGCTTCCAGGTCAGAATTGAATCGGGCACGCACTTCGTCATAAAGGTAGTTACGCAGCCATTCGTCCAGATAGACCATGGCATCGCTGCTCAGACGAGCCTTGCGCGGCTCCAGCAACCACGAATGATGAAGCGTGGTCATTCGGTCAAAATGAAGCACAGATTCATGGATATCGAATGTGGCATCCCGTGGCAGGTAGAAGACAGAACTAAACCGATACGTGATTGCGCCCCACACAAAGTGGGGATTAGCTTTGTACTCGCCTGTCAGTGTATCCCGCAACGAACGCACTGGAGCCACCAGAAAAAATTCGCCCCCTCGCCATGCACGGTCGTAGTAAGACGAGCCCCCAGTGGAGAGAATGACGACGGGCCGCTTCTTGAATTGAGTGATGGTCAGAAATTCGTCGGCACTTGTGTGAGCAACGCCGTCGGGTTGCTCCTTGCGCGGGTCGAACCGCCGTACGTCCAACGTTTCTGTTGGACGATTGGGCCAGAAGCGAGTAACCTGTGGTTTGGTGAAAGCGTAGGGGAAGCAGGTCCACCAGAACTGCCCCCGCTCATAGCGTTTTGCGTCAGATTTGTTCAGGGGCTCGTAGAAGTCAATGACCTTGTACATTCAGTCTTCGTGTGATAGTGTAGCCCGCAGTTCATCAATCTCGACCGCTGGCGTAATTCCTGCGAAATCAGGGATGGAGCTCTCGTCGTCACCCAGCGCACGCAGCCCTTCGCCCAGAACCTCGTCGTACACTGTGGTGGGGCGGACAAACTCATCCGCGTCATCCAGGGCGTAGGAGCGCAGTGATTCGCGCAGCCGGTGGACGGTGGGTTTCTGAACGTATGTTCTACATTTTATCACACGTTCCCGTTTCCCGCCACACCGATTTGTTTTCTGAGCTATCCTAACTCTTCCAAACTCTTCCCTATCTCCCGTAACTCCCCCGCTCCAATCCTCCACAGCTCTGCCTCCACCCCCGCAGCTCCTCCTTGTCCCCTTGCACGGCTTATCTCTTCCTCATCCAGTGATGCCTCCATCCACCGCCAGCCATGGGCGCTCAGGAAGACCTCCCTCAGTCTTTGAGAACCCAGGCTACATCAACCTCAATATTAGCCAACATCGGCACTTTAGCGTTATCATGGGCGCGCAGGCGTTCATTTGTCAGCCAATTAGAGAGACTATCTCGACCGTAATGCTTGCGGGGCTGGTATTTCGGATAAAGATACAGAGTCTCATCGCCAGCAATGCATTGCAGAATGCTCTCACTCGAATAGACTTGAATTTGTCCTTGAACACCAAAATGAGTCAGCGGCGGTCGCCGCTGGCGCTCTTTAGCCTTGGTTAAGGCAGCCTGGATGTCTGGATGTTCACCATCGACTACAAACAAGATTTCGACCTCAATAGGGTGTCCACGAGTAAATTCTTCAGGGATATCAGCAAGGCAAATGACAGTGCGCATATGCCAATCACCATCGGGTGTGGCCTGGAGTTTTTCTATAAAAGCATTGGCAACCTTGCGCGTATATTTCAGAGCTCGCAACTTCAGGATGCCTTGCTCGAAATCCCCTTGAGCTATGGCTTGGGTCTCGCGCCATTGCTTCAACTCTTCCCACTCAGCAGCAACTTCTCTTTTAACTACCGATTCGAACATTTCTACGTAATCGGGATTGATCTCAAAACCGATATAATCTCGCCCCATAGCATGCGCCTGTGCCAAGACCACCCCTGATCCTGCAAAGGGATCCATAACAAGATCACCGGGGGCCGTCGTGAGTTCAATAATACGTGCAGCCAAGGCGGTCGGGAATGGGCACGAGTGGTACAGCTTGGATCGTTTGCCCCACTCTCCTTGAGTGCGGATGGGAAAACTCCAAATATTGCCTGGAGTCTTGCCCTTCGGGTTAAAGCGCTCCGGGAAGTCCACCCACCACTTGCTTAGCTCATCTAAGGTTTTGATACGATCAATTTCATACTTGTATTGGTTGGTCTTGGAGAAAAACAAGATGAACTCAAAAACGTTGCGAAGTTGACCTTTCTGATGCCAAGGAATGCTATGCTGCTTGTCCCAGATAATCACATCACGCAACTTCCAGCCAGGCTTGCGGGCACGTTCCGCTAATTCCATTGGCAACAATCGGAGTTCACCTTTATGGCGATAGGTATCAACCACCAGCCATAGTGATCCTGTCGGTTTGGTTACCGCGTAGCAATCCCGCAAGACTTGCTCCATATCAGCCAGGTATTCGGGCTCCATCTGGCCATGTCCAATTTGGTTCGGTGCGCCATAGTCCTTCAAGTTCCAGTACGGGGGAGAAGTGACGATAACATCAACACATGGTTGATCCGAGGGTAGCACTTTTAGCAAGTCACGGACATCCCGCAGATGAAGTTTATTAAACACCTTTTGCTCATTTGCTACCATAATTGACTTCTTTCGAGACTACTCTAACCTTTCCCACCAATTGGCTAACCCTTTGGCTTCAGTTTCCAACTCCTCTATCAAGCCAGGATGATCAGCGAGGCATTGGTCAACATTGATGATTGGACGCTGCACAAGGTCTGCGATAAAGACTCGGTATTCGGTTGAGGCCCGGTCCGCAGTCTGCGTTGAGACGTAGTCGCCAAGTGCATCCTTTCGTCGCTTTTGCGGAAATCGGGGCTCGAACACATTCTTGCCCCGCCGTCCAATCGGCTTTAGTTCAAAGGTGTGGCATATCATATCGTAGGGATAACCGTTCCGATCCACGCGGTTGTACTTCGCCGCAAAACGCTCGACAACGAGATAGAAATCGTCTCTGGCGATACGGGCAATGATCTTAGGGATGACGATTTGTGTGAATTCTGTGAAGGATTCCAGGCAAGGTATTAGGTCAACTGAACCATAGCGGGCCTCGTATTTAACGCGGAACTCGTCTTCTTCGTCTACGTTATGCAGCAGCACTTTCCGCAACTCTGCTTCGGCTTCTTCGCCGAACTGATCGTCACCAGTACGAGTAGTCAGCAGCAAGAGAAAACCACATCCTCGTTGTAGCTCAAAAATCTCTTCGAGGCAGCGGATGGTCTCAATGATCCTTTCACGCGGCCCTTCATTCTGAAGCAGTGTGCCGCAGAAGTCCAGGTTAATCACATCATAAGGGAAGTTGGTTACGAGCGGATCCTGTTGCTGCCAAATGACTTTCTCGAGACTCTTCCTTGAAGAAGCTATCAAGGGCCCAATACGTTTCTCGACCCAAGACGCCCATCTGTTATCACAAATGGCAACTGTTTTTTGGAAACCTTCGCCACCTCGTTCAAGCAAGCCCTTCTGACATAGGAACCCAATGTCAAGGGCATTTTTGCCCGGTAGAGTCAAATATGTCCAGGGTTTATTCACTCCCTCCGCTTGTCGGCGTTCAACATAGTTTTGGATCCACCGTACCCAACCCTCGCGCCGCACATATTGTTTTGTAGGGTGGAAATCCCACCCGTATGCTGCAAGCTCATCAAGTGCTCTTTGCTCCTGACGTCGCCGTTCTCGCTCAAATACTGCTTCGCGTTGTTGCTTCTTCGAGACCACGTAGCCGTCCTCCCAAGCTAAAAGAGAATGCTTTTGATCAAGTCTCGGATCTCCTCTGAAGTTGCCTTGGCGGCAATAGCAGCTTCAATAGCGACTAGCAGGCGCTGGGCGAGCTGCCGTTTGAAGCTGGAACGAGGCCAGCCGGGGAACTTGTCATACAGCAACAGCCGATCGCCTATAATGGTGCAAGGTTCGCTACTTCTTTCATCTGAAACCTCCAATCCCAATTTCTCATTGCTGAGCTGCTGGACCAACAACCCAAGGCCCTCAAAGTGTGCCTTTGCCGCTTGTTGATCGGCCCTTTGCTTGCGTTTATAGTAGGCATCAACCGATTTGCCGACTATGCCTTCTCCACGATGGCCAATAACGTTAAAAACGTGCCTTTGAAGAGCAACATAGTGCGCATCGGTCTCACGGAAGCTATTACGATCTACATTCAAAGCCCGTTCAAGACCTTCCTCGACGTAAATCTCCCCCGACATTTGACCAGCTCGCGAACTTGGATTGATGACTGAGAAGTTCAGTAAGGTTTGATCATAGAGGCCAATCCCAATGTCGCGGATGTAGATTTGCAGCCCGCGCAATGCACTTGGTTCCACCTGAGCCCTCTGCCAGAAAACGTAACCGTGATAGCGCAGTCTTTCCCCATCAACTTCGTCATCTCGCTCCAAAGGTTCAAGGTAGTAATCTAACTCGGGTTCAGGGCTTTCGTTCTTGCCAACGTCGCCGGAGGGCAGTAGAATAGGCTTGTAGAGCTTCTGATTGTCCACCAACAATGAGAAACGGTAGCGCTCTAGTTCCCGCTTCTTCTCTACCAGAATGTCTTTCTTAACCAGTAGTGGTCCACGGTCAAAATACTCCACCGGTGTCATAACCGCTAATTCCCATAGAAACTGATGATATTGGGGCAAGGCATTGAACGCTAACTGGCCGGTCCGCAGCCTCAACCTTTCGCACAATTCTTCCCATGAAAATCGTCTTAATTCTTGACAAAACTCCTGCCATGTCAAACCACGACTCTGGATATGTTGTGGCATGGCATCTATCGCTCGACCTTCATCTCGCAGTGAAGTAACCACTCCAGGGTCTAGCTTGGTCAAGGTTATGGTCGTGCCATGTTCTTCGGGCACTGCGGGTAAATTGGAGTAGACGACACAGTAGCCCAACTGCTCGCCTTCTGTATCCTCAATCCCTTCTTCCGCGAGCCTTTCCTCTGCCATTCGGGCCAGTTCAAGCATAGCTAGTGTTTCGGTATCGACCTCCGCGCTTTCATCCAGAGGTCGCTCAGGTGCACGATCACGCAGAATCTCCAGAGTCGCGGCCATTCTTTGCTGCGATATGCGGTGGCGAAACTGAGTGAAGTCAAGCTTGGCTACGAATTTCGTATCCTTACCCTCCTGGGTGGACTCAATGGTGGCTTCATCGCATATCTGTGTCAGGGCCATTAGGCCAATGCCCAACATGCCAATGATCGGCCGGTTGTATTTCGCGGTCCATTTGACTGACTGGAGCGGCCGCTTCAGGCTAGTGCCAATGGAAGCCATCGCCTTACGAAAGTCAGCGACACTCATTCCAGTCCCATTGTCAGTCACCTGGATGCTCTCGAATTCTGGACAGCCAGTCGAGATCACTACGCGGGTCGCGTCGGCATCAAAGGCGTTGCTGACTAGCTCCTTAATCGCCCCAGCGACAGAGCTGTAGATTCCCGCCCCGATATGTAGTAGGATCCCAGACGTAACTTTGATTGGCACGTACTCGAAAGGTTTGCTACTTAGTTCCTCTTCCAAAGTTAGCATAAGGTCAGCTCCTTTCCTACCGTCCCACATGTTGAAGTTTCTTACCTCAACTCCTCCAAACTCTCCTGTATCTCCCGCAACTCCGCCTCCGACAGCCCCCACACCTTCGCCGCAAGCGCGTCAATCTCTGCCTCGATGGCCCGCACCGCGTCCTCATTCCCCTGCGCTGCCGCTTCGTGCGTCCGCTGCGACAGCGCCGCCAGCGCACGGTGGGTCGCGTCGTCGGGCTCATAGCAGGGGACACGGATGTTCTCGAGGATGCTGGGCGTGCCAAAGCTCTTGCCGCCCTTTTGCGAGTAAGACTGAGCGGCAAAGTTGAATGGGGTCGAGTTCACCATCGCGCAAACGTAGTGAGTCTCCGTCGGAGTGTCAAAAGCCACCAGGGTGATTGTCTCCTGGGGAATGATAGACTTTCCGTCGCTCGTGCCTACTACGGCAGCCGTCATCGAAGAGCCAATCCGCGCCCACACCACCTTGTACGGCGCAAAGGTATATTCGCCCACATTGAACATTGAGTAGAACGGGTCGGTCTCGCGGAAGTAACGTCGGTAGCCGGAACGAGTGCGCAGGATGTCCTCGAACTGCTTCAGGTAGCGGTAAGTCTTGGGCAGCCGCATCTTCAATTCGTCCTCTGCGATGCCCCGCCGGCGCACCGGGTCCTGCACCACCAGAATGTACGCCGAAGGCTCAGCCCGCCAACGGGCCACATCTCTCCCCCGCAACAGCGGGTAGAGCAAGTCCGGCTCCAACGCAGCCATCACCTGTTCTACCTTCCGCTTGGCCCCTTTGGTGATGTTGCTCACCACCACCATCCCGTCCGGTCGGCGGGTGATGACCTCTAACCAATAGACGGCGTTCGCCCCACCGGTGTTTGCCCCCTCACGGGCCTTGTAGTCCGACTGCCCAATGACTCGCCGTACCGCCTTCAGCGCCCGCGCCTTGCCCGTGATCCAGGGCGAAGTCAGGTCAGCCTCGTCCACCGGCTCGGCCACAAAGTGGCGGCGCACGGTCAGTGCACCAGCCTCTTCCAGTGACACGTCCTCCGGGATGCTTGCCCCTCCTCCCTTCCTGCGCCAGGTGGTGTAGCGCACCGGGTACTTCGCTGGCCGGCCCCGTTCCAACACGACGATGCTGGTGCGGTTGCTGGCCCCGGCGAAGGGCTTCAGCGCCGCCATGTCGTCCACGTGGACGACGGCCAGCGGCGTGCCACTTCCCAACCGTAAGCGGCGGAAGCCCTGCCCTGCCCCGGCCGTCTTGAAGACTGATTGGGTGATAAGAAAGCCCAGTCGTCCGCTATCCTTCAGGTAGTTGTCCATCGCCACGTAGGACATCAGCATCGAGATGTCCTTCTTGCCCTTGCCCAGGATGGTGTCCATCCCGCTGTGGGGGAAGAGGCCATGATGCACCCATAGGGTCTTGGTTTCCTGGCGGTAGTCTTCAGGCAGACTCTCCCAGTTGACCCAGGGCGGATTGCCAGCCACGTAGTCAAAGCGGCCCTGGAAGAGCGGAGCGAAGGCGTTCTTGATGATCCGCGCCCAGATACCGTTGATCCCCTCGTCGTCCAGTTCCTTCAATCGGGCAAAGAGCGCCTCGGCCACGTCCAACTCGCCCCCGTTGTCCGCCAACGCCGAGAAGGTGTCTAACAGCCGCGACCGGAACTGTTCTGCCGTCAGGCCGATCTCCACCCCCTCCTCCAGCATCGTCGCCAGCCGGTCAATGTCCCGCGCCGTGACCAGGCAACGAGGCACAGCGAGGCGGCCCACCGCTGTGGGAAATCCCACTTCCTGGTAACTCTCCAACGTCTCCCCCTGCGTTGGTGTCATGATCGAGTCGGCCAGGTAGACCGGGACATTCACCTCGCCCCGCCGGTGGGAGAGCAAGTCGCCCAGGGCCAGCAGGTAGTTGGTGCGGGCCGAGATAACGGCCAGCGGGTTCAGGTCAAAACCGACGACGTTGGTGAGGATGGCGTCCAGCACCTCTGCCTCCGGGAGCAACAACTCGCGAGCCAACTCTTGAATGCGCCGGATGATGAGCACGAGGAATGTGCCGGAGCCACAGGCCGGGTCGAGGTAACGTGTCTTGAGCAACCGGCGGCGGATTGAGGCCAGCGCTCGCTCACGCGCCGCCCCGCCGGTGGGCAAGTTGCCGAAAACCTCATTGTCGAGCTGGGCCAGCAGTCGCTCGGCCAGCCAGTCGGGGGTGTAGTATTCACCCAGGGCGTGGCGCAACTTGCGGGGCATCAATCCCTGGTACAGTTGCTTCAGCAGGTCTCGCGTCTGCTCGGGGTCCACTTCCAGCGTGACCAGCGAGTAGTTGGCCAGTTCCGTGATCATCCGCCGCACGGCCTGGTCTACGCTGTCATCCCAGAGGTCCAAATACCAATCGAAAAAGTCGCCTTCCAGAAAGTTGCCGAGGCCGAACTCTTTGAAAACGCCGCCCCGTTCCATCCGGCGCAGATAGGTCAGCAGCCTGCCGGTGGGGTAACTGGCGACCTGTCGCAGCCCCGTGCCTAACTTTGGGAAAGCGTAGTAGGAGACGATCTGCACCGCCAACAACTTGATAAAGGTGGCGTAGTAGGTATGGATGGCGAAGAAGAGACGTAGCGGGTCTACCCCCCCTTGCCTCCCCCCCGCGCGCGGGGGGGACAGAGGGGGGGCAACGCCAAAATTGCGAGCCAGGCGGCCCACGTCCAACCGCGAGGACTCCCGCTCCCAGCCGCAGACCTCACTGAACTGGCGTGCCCACTGGCGAAAAAGGGTCTGGGCCTTGGGACTGTCGGTACCGCTCAACGCCCGGTAGAACGTCCCCACGCACAGGCGGGAGACGACCTTGTTCTCGCCAAAGTCGCGCAGCAGGTTCTCCGGCGTCAGGGCCAGTTCGGTGGACAGCGAAGTCAGGTAGCGCAGAAAGCGCTCGGTAGAGGCAGGTGTGACTGGAACCGGTTCGTCCACGTGCCAGTGGCCGTCGCGGAAGCGGACGAAGATAAAGTAGACACCGTCCAGGGCCACACCGGCGATGCGCTCCTTGCGGCGGCGCTCCAGGCGGCTCAGTTCCTCGACATACTGCCTTACCTGGGCGATGGCGTGGCGGTTGCTGGCGTAGCCGTTGCTTTTGTGCAACGAACGGGGCGGCTCATACTCGATGACGAAGCGATTGTAGACCGCATCGGCCCGGCCATTGATGAGCGTGTACTCCTGCCGCAGGTGCAGCGTCACGTCCAGTTGGCAGGCAAACTCCTCAATGAGGCGGGTGACCGGCGTGACCAGTTCAGCCTCGCTGCGGGCCTCCCTGCCCGCTTGACGAATGGCCTGGGCAATGTGGGGAGCCTGCTGACGGATAATCTCCTCGAAACTGACAGCGCCGGTCGTCACGAGACACCTCCTCCGTAGCTAGAACTCTGGCTGGCGGTAGGCTGGCCAGGGGAAGATTACCTTCACCGGCTGGCGGTAGACGGCGTGGTTGACCAGCAACTCTCCTTTAGCCAGGCGGGTCATCGCCATCTTGAGGTCCTGGTCCAGGAAACGATAGTCCGGTTGCATTACCTCGGAAGAACCAGTGCGACCCAGGATCTTGGTGGCCGAGTTGCCTGTCACCCGGTCGTGGACGGCGCTCATAAACTGCTGGGCTGAGATGAGGATCACCCCCAGGCTGCGGCCCCGCTCGGCGATATCTAGCACTTGCTGGGTGATGGGGGATTCGCGAGCGCCACCGGGTGCGTACTTGTTGAGTTCGTCCACGAAAAAGACGATCCTGTCGGGCACGGGGCTTGACTCCGTGCGATCCTCCACTTCCTCGGCCTTGATGGCATAGATGCTGCGCAACAGGTCACCGAAAACCAACGCTTGCTCGTCGTCAGATAACTTGGCGATGTCCACCACGTAGGTGTGACCGCCCTTGATATTGGTAATGACCTCGCTCAGCACCTGCTCACCGCTGGCACGAGAGTCCACAAAGATGCCCGTTTGACGGGTATGCACCAGGCGACGCAGGTGGCGGCGGAACTTGCCAATAGAAGAGGCCATGAATAGTCCCCGCCAGCGGCCTCGCTGTCCCTGGATTTGACGCAGGAATCCCAGCAGTTGGCTCCAGCTCTGCACGTCGCGGAACTCGGCGTCGCCGCCCAGGATGCCAGCCATAATCTCGCCGATGATCCCCTCCATCGTCCCACTGGGGTCGGAGACACTGGGCATCAGCAACATGTCCAGCTTATCGGCCGTGCTCTCCAGATCATAGGCGAACATCCGATAAACGTCTAGATCAAGGAAGCTGTTGGGCCGGCCGGTGCGGGGCGTGTCGTTGCCCCGGGGCAGCAGGTAGACCACGTGGTCAAAGGGTTTCGGCTCCAGCCCCAGCGCCTCCCACTTCTCCATCTCCTCGGGAGGCAAGTCCTGCTCGGGGCGTTGATCAATCTGCAGCAGGTCAGCCTGCTTGACGTTGAGGATGATGACGGCAGTCTTCTCAGGATGTGGGGCGGTTTGCAGAATGGCCTGGATAAGGAACATAGCGTAGGACGTCTTGGTCGCCAGACCACTGATGCCGGAGATGTTGACGTGGGCCGATTCGGGTCCCAGCACATAGCGGCGATCAATGTAGGCCACCGTAGAGGCCCCGTTGCTCATCTTGATCAACCCGGCCGGGATACGGTCGGCCGGCTTCATCTGGTCAATCCCCAGCGCCTTCTCAATCCCCTCTGGCGGGGCGAAGCACACCAGCCGCTCGCTGGGCACCGGCATATAGATGTCGGCATCGTTGCTCAGGACGTTCACAGAGGCCACCGTCGTCCCCTGGCGCGGGGTGTTGGGCTCCTCGTCCACTTCGCCAAAGTTGCTGGAGATAAAGTTAGCCAGGTGGTTGGGGGCATCGGTGCGGTGCTCCAGCATCGTCACCAGCCCGTAGGTCTTGCTGGGCCCCTGCTCTGGCTGTCCCACCTGATCCACTTCCACAATGTCAAATGGATTGACGATCACCCGGTCGGGCAACCAGAAACTGAACTTGTCCGAGGTACTGGGATCGCGCTCGGTGGCCGAGGTACGGCCTATCACAGTCGGCGTGGCCTGTTCTTCCAGTTCTTGCTCGACCAGTTCTTCGGTCACAATATCTGGGGACATAGAAATACCTCCTTGATAACGATAACTACGGCTTAGGCCAGCGAATGGCCCCCATCAGAACCTGCTGCGAGAAGAAACGATTCTTGATAACCTGCTCAGCGATGAATATGGGATACAGGTGACAATGCCAGCGCCGGTCGAGTCCATAGGGGGTCACGTTGCGCTCGGCAACCAGGGCGCGGGAGAGCAAATCGGCCAACTCGGCCTCCACGGGCGTCCGGTCGGGCCGGGGCAGTTCGATCTTGACCACACCCATCAGCGGATAGTCTAACTCCTTCTGTTCTCGCAACCGCACGTACCAGAAGGCTACCTGACCGTTGTGGGCACTGAAAGCGACCGTGCGGTGGGCGTGGGGCAGACCAGCCAGGATAGCCGTCACATCCTTCCGCTGTCGCCGCCGATGGCCAAAATAGAACTGAGGGTCTTTGCGGAAGGACTTCGCTACGCCGATCAGGAAAGGGGTCTTGATGAACTCGTCCAGTTTCACCGCGCCGTCGAGGATCAGCCAGTGATTCTTGTCCCGCAGCCCATCGGTGGCCCGGATTATATCAATCTCCAATTTATGCATCCGGTGACGGGCTTTTCCCCCCGCCTTATTACGCAGGTCCACCGGTCGGTCTGGCCGATCCTGACCGCTGATCACGTCGGAGGTAGTGACGTCCACCGGCTCAAAGAAACCATCGGACGTGCGCAATCGTTCCAGTTGTATCCATAGTGTATCCGAGACTCCTCGACTGCCCCTGGGCACAAGCAGCAGTATTTTGTGCTGGCTGTCAAGCACACTGAGGTGGCCATCATCGTCCCGCTGCACCACGGCTGCGCCGATTTGAGCCATCTCAATGGGAAAAGAACGCGTGCTCTCTATTCCGGTCGCCAGGAAATAGGTGCGCAGGCTGCCGTCAATGAAAAAGCGAAAGAGGTGTTTCTCCCGACGAGATAACGGTGGCGTGGGCCGATAGAGACTGCTGGTGGAAGGCTGCGGCGTTTCAGCAAAAGCCGTCACCTCACCAACCTCACGGTTGATGAGAACGTCCTCAATCTCGTCGGCGTCTGGGTGCTGCAGGTCCTCAACGGCGCTACCGGTGGCCGGTAGGATGTTCAGGTTGTTGCCCAGCAAATCAAGAGCCGGGGTAAGGCAATCAACTGGATTGGGCATTGATATACCTCTGCTTTATAGGTGCGTGTCTGCTACAGCAAGTCACCGCTGGATAGGAACGTTTGCTATAACGGAATCTGGGAAAGGTCAATCCGCCCGCTCCGTTCCATCAGCGCGAGCGCTCACCGATGATTGTAGCCCAAGTCGGGTTTGCGGTCAACCCGGCGCGGCAACGAAGCGAGGATTGCCGTCGAGGATTGCGCCCTGCACAGAATGGGGCCCGGGTCCGGCACTTGCCCAACCCGGGCTCTCCCCACTGAGCATCCTGCTACTCCACCGGGTCGTCGGGATGCTCCTCGTCCCAGCGGGCGACGATCTCGTCGCCCGCTGTCCTACCGATCACATCCTGGTTCTTGGTCTCACTGTGGAAGGCGCTGGGGGTGTTGAGCCGGTTCTTGAGCGCCTTTCACGCTACGGACTTCCACATTCCGGTCATCATCTCTTCTTGCAGGGAGGTTATTCTCTATGGGCGATAGGCAGGAAAGAAAAGAAAGGGAGGTGGTCACCCCCTTGAGGATCACGTACATCTCCGCCGCTTCGGTCAGGGAAAACGGGTCCTCGAACTCCTCTTTCAACTCCAGGTCAGAGATTTGAAAATCGGGGGAGAGGCTTATCTTCAATAGTTCGTTTTCGAAGTCCACCTCGCCGGTGCCGCTTTCCACAGACAGCCGCGATTCTCTCCCGCCTTCCCGCCTCCTGATAGTCCATCCCCGCTCGCTTCTTTCAACGTAGAAGGCGTTGTCGTCTTCCTGCTCAAAGTCGCTTTCCTTCAGGAAGAGCCTGGGCTTGTCCAGGTAGGGTTTGCCGTCGTGGACGCAGAAGGTGGCGCAGTTGCCGCACTCGTTGCAGAAGTCATCCACGTGGATGATCTGCCGGGCCTGCTCGA
>Ga0315532_1001883_pt1 | contig 15004 bp, 9 predicted proteins | sample SalMarWE160370MG_FD_203082 | JGI IMG/M metagenome (GOLD analysis project Ga0315532, IMG submission 203082) | Salt marsh sediment microbial communities from the Plum Island Ecosystem LTER, Massachusetts, United States - Salt Marsh Sediment WE1603-70 ... | reverse complement strand
CAGGAGACCGCCTACATCGTCCCTTATGTCCATAACGTCCTGATTGACAATCCCGTGCTCAATACGTCCTGCAGGAACCTACTGAGAGCACAAGATCGGCAGAGGCCTACACTATGTGAGGATCGTGCGCGATGACTAGGCGGTGAGCCAGGACCGCAAGTTCGGCCCGACCCTCAGTTTCAGATAACGAAGATTGTCTCTCCTTTCGTCGACGCGGTGCAGGCTTGACAGTGTCGGACGTGAGTTCTACGATCCCGTCAGTTGTCGGAGCAATCTGTTGACGTTTCCCCTGAGCGGCTAGGACCCGACGCTGCTCCGGGGAAATCCCCAGATACGTTCTGGCCAGGGCCAGGGCCAGGGACGGGAGACGCGGGGGCCATGGTCAACCAAGTCCTGACCATGCTGAGAGGAGCTACAGGCCGACGCACCATAGAGGAAGCTCTCGCCTGGATCGCGGAGGGCCATCGGCTAGAAGAGTCGGCAGACCTTCATCAGTTGCTCCAGGCAATAGTGGCCGCCGATCTTTGTAGCGGGGAGGCCCGAGAGGCTGTGAGACGGTTGGCTCGTATGGTCGCGGAATCGGATCTTGACACGGCCTCGGTGATCTTTGCGCCGGAGGCCATAAGCCCGCCTAGTCGGTACAGGCGTGTTCTCGACCTGCTGGCATGGAAGAGCCCCACACATAGCCTGGACGGAATTACAGCCGAGGCGGTGACAGCAGCTCAGCGTGAAGACTCGTTCACCATGGAGGTTCTCTGCACCATTGCGGGTCTTTCATATCGAGATTTACGCGAGCGTTTGGGCGAGCAGATTCCTTCCGAGTCCAGTGGGCACTGGACCCCCAGAGCTGTAATCGCTGCCTTTCGCGTAATGGATGCCGTAGTCCGTGGCGAAGAATCGACCGAGGTACCGGGTGCGATTGCGGCTGGGCCGGCAGAGCTAGTTCTTCGCGACAGCATGGCGAAGTCGGCCGAGGCAGGCTGGCAACTAGTTGAGCGCATGCGGTCCGGCGGCATTCCTTATGAGGTGCTACTTGCTCAGCGGACCGTGGGCAGTGCTTGGGGAGCGCATCGCAACAGGACATCTTCCGCGGTGGTGCCTCTCATAGTAGGGCGCCTATGCGGCGAGCTCGACGAGCGGGGAATAAGTTACAGGAGGTCCACCTCGGCGGGTGGCGAGACCAAACCTGCTGAGATCAGGCGCCTAGTGGGCGGAACCGGGCAGATTGGAGTCCTGGTTCTCGCGTCGACAGGCGACCCCGCCTATGCCGTGGCGTTCTCTATGGCCCGCGACGGGGGAACGGCTCGAAAGAACGCAGGACGTCTCCAGGGAGTTGCGAAAGCCACCGGAGTTCCTGTCGCGGTAGTCGTGGCCGGTGCTGGATGGTCGAGCCGGAACGAGACGGCAGAACTTGCTGTCTCTGTCGGGGGGCGGCTGTACTCCGACCGTTCCATTTCAGCGCTGGCCAGAACAATCCAGGTGACCGTCAATCACCCTACTGAGAGGAGGCTCTAGATAATGGCCATAATGTCAGAAGAGGCGCGCATCAAGCGGATCGCGGACGCAGTCAAAGCACATCCAAAGGATGGAGAGCGGATTTCCTTGCCCTGGCAGGACACGCAAAGGGTTTTCCCCGTTGTCAAACTGGAGCTCGAAGCGCTGGTGCTGAACCCGAATAGCCATCGCATTCGTGCGCAACTGGAATCGCATCCACAGCGCGAGGTGGTGAAGGACTCACCCTATGGCGAAGAAGCGCAGGAAGTCATCGCCGTGCTCCTTAGCGAGACCGAGCACTTCGAAGACTTAAGGAACAATCTTCGCGAGGAAGGTCAGCGCGACCCGGGTGTCGTCACTCACAAAGGGCTCTTGGTGAATGCTAACTCCCGGCTCGTGGCCATGCGCGATTTGGGCCAGAACTACATCCGGGTGGCCGTTCTGCCCCCAGATGCGACGGAGGCAGAGATTACGGCGCTTGAGCTCCGTCTCCAGATGCAAAGGGAACTGAAGCAAGAGTACACGTTCACGAACGAGCTTCTCTTCGTGCAGGAGCTTACTACCAAGTACAACCGCTCCCCTGAGCAAATCGCGCTGGATCTTCGATGGGCAGCCTCGAGGGCCCCTAGGGAACTGGAGAAGGGCAAGGCAAGAGTGGAACAGGCCACCCGACTACTGAGCATGATCCGCGACGTACAAGAGATCAGTGGGAACACGATTCCGCTAGCCGACTTCGACGAGAAGCGCCAGGCACTAATCGAGATTGACCAGCTATACCAGGAACTCGCAAGAAGGGAGCCCGAGAGGGCACGCAAGGTTCGCGACACTCGCCTGGTCGGCGTGCTCGTGGGTCTCGGATATCGAGAGTTGCGCCGCGTGGACGAAGACTTCCTTCCCGACTACATGATCCCAGCGATGGAGGATAGCGACCTACTCAGCAAACATGTGCCGGTGCTCACTTCGGGCCGTGCTGCCCCCGGCGATGCAGTGCCTGGTCTTGAAATCCTTCCTACCCCCGAGTCTCCTGGCGCAGAGGAGCCGGATCCAGCTCCGTTGCTTGAACTCCTCGCGAAGTCCAGGGGGGAGTCATCCATCGAGATGACCGGAGAGGACGGCCCGATCCTTCTGACACGCGAGTCCGTGATCGATTCGGTTAGGACGGCCATGGAAAGCGCGGCCGAGGAGGCGAGGGCCGACGAGAGAGCGGAGAATCGACTCCAGGCGCCGATTGACTTAGTCAAGGAGGCCGACCGAAAGCTGAGGAAGGCCCTTAAATCCTACGAGAGAATGAGGAAGGTCGGGGAATTCGATCACGGCAAGTTCGCGTACATAGTCAGAAAGGTTGACCGTACCGTAGAGCAGCTTAAGGACGAGATAGCGAAGCACCCTTAAGTCCGATGAATGTTCCGTTGATCCACATTCGGGCACAAGCGGTGCCTCCTCTCGTGGAGGTGCAACGAGGAGACGGGGTCTCGGACACCTTCTGGCTCCTCGTGCGCGCAGAATGGGGATCGGACGGGAGAGTTCCATCACGATCCATTCTGGTGCCGGTCGAGCGGTTCTTGTCACGGCTTTCATGGTTGCCCCCCGCTTGTAACCGCTACCGTGTCGGAATCGACTGGGACAGCCGTGCCGAGGAGTTGATTCGCGCTGCAAGAAGTGAGCGCGAGATTCTGACCGAGATCTTGATCGAGGGTAACCTCCCAAGGGTCGACGTGGACGCTCGACTGGCTCCGGGTCGTTTCCGTCGCCCCCTCCGACCGTTCCAGGAACGCGACCTGGATCACGTGCTCGCGCTTCCCCATGGAGCCAACTTCTCGGTGCCGGGCGCCGGGAAAACGGCGGTGGCCTACGCGACGTACGAGGCGGAGAGGCTCGCAGGACGGGTTCGCCGGATGCTCGTTGTGGCCCCTCTCTCGGCTTTCAGCGCTTGGATGGAAGAGGTCGGCCTTTGTTTCGAGCCGGTCCCCGTGGTATCCCGCTATGACGGCACGGCCATTGACCCGAACGCCGAGGTGCTCCTCGTCAACTATCAGCGCCTCATTTTCAGCTACTCAGACGTCGCCGAGTGGGTTGGGTCCGCACCAACCCTTGTGATACTCGACGAGGCCCACCGTATGAAAAGAGGATGGTCTGGCGAATGGGGCACAGCCTGCCTCAACCTGGCGTATCTGGCCCAGCGTAGAGACATCCTCACGGGAACTCCAGCGCCGCAGAGCGCCAGAGACCTCGAAGCTCTCCTGGACTTTCTATGGCCTAACCAGGCACGCCGGATCCTTCCAGCCGACGTGCTGCTTGCTGGTATCGCGCCGCCTGAAGCTGCGCGCAGGACCGCCGAAGTAATCCGACCATTGTTCGTGCGGACGACAAAGAGCGAACTCGGCCTGCAACCGCCTCAGTATCAAGCAGTTCGGGTCCCTTTGGAGGGGCTCCACGCGGACATCTACCGCGCACTGCTCGATCAGCACGCCGGGCATTTTGATTTGAGTCGGAGGGACCGAGTCACCTTCGCGCAGATGGGTGAGGTCGTCATGTACCTACTGGAGGCAGCGACTAACCCAGCGCTGCTGGCTGCGGGCTCGTCGCGCCATGACCCCATCCAGTTTCAGCACCCCCCGCTGGAGGTTCCGCCTGATTCGCGGCTTGCCGACCTCCTCGCCAACTATGGTCGGTATGAGACCCCACGGAAGTTCGCCGAGTTGGCCCGTATGGTCGAGGCCAACGCTTCGCTTGGCCGAAAGACGCTCATCTGGTCCAACTTCGTAAGAAATCTGGAGACGCTAAGGCGAATGCTGCGACGGTACAGACCTGCCATGATTCACGGCGGGGTTCCCTCGGAACTAACCCAGCCAGCGGCGCCTGAGACGCGTGAATCCCATCTTGCGCAATTCCGCCATGATCCACAGTGTATGGTGCTGCTCGCGAACCCAGCTGCGACGGGGGAAGGTGTCAGCCTGCATGACGTGTGCCATGACGCCATATACTTGGAGCGAACGTTCAATGCTGGGCAATATCTCCAGAGCGTCGACCGGATCCACCGCCTCGGGCTGGCGCCTGATCAAGAAACCCGCATCACCTTGTTGCTCACATCCGGTACGGTCGACGATGTAGTCGATCGGCGGGTCAGAGACAAGGCCGAGCGGCTGGGTAGTATGCTCGATGACCGAGGCATTGTCACGATGTCGCTTCCGGACGAGGAAGATTACGGGCCGGCAATCGACGATGAAGAGGACCTCGTAGCCCTCTTCGCCCACTTGAGGGGCGACGATGCCGATTGAAGCTCAGCTGGCCCGCCCACCGCGGGGCCACGTTCCGACGGCTCACATGCTAGGGGCAGCGATGAGAGCTGCTGGGACGCTGGACGCCGCCGGCACGCCGATCAACGTAGTCCGTGACTCCTATCTAAGACTGCCGACGGGTGGCGTCTACTGCTTCGAGGATTTGATTGTGGGGGAGCAGCTACTAATCCAGAGCGGTCTCGTTCGCCACGCCGATAACGTGCTATTTCCCTCCCAGCAGCTTCAATGCATCCTGAGCCTTCGGGAAGAGGACGCATCCGAGGTCCTGCTCTCAGTCGTATTGTCCGCCCATCCTCCACTCTGGTCGTATGGGGCCATAAGGGAGGACGGAGTGTTCTCTGAGCTTATCCCCGACGCTGATCGGGACGCGCTGGAGGAAATCATTCCCGATCCTGACCTTCGCGAGGGCCTGTTACTAGCCCTCGGAAGGCGCTATGATCCGGACACCAATATCGAGCTTGGTGAGGCTGGAGAGGAGCTGGTGGTAGCCGAATGTCGTGCCGAGCTAGAAGCTGCTGGCCGGAAGGACCTGGCCGAGCGCGTCCAAAGGGTGAGTCTGATCTCTGACCAGCTCGGCTATGACGTAGTCGCCCCCACGCCTGCGGGCGGCACCCGCCGCATAGAAGTAAAAACCACAGCGAGCCGCAGCCGGGTGATCCGCGTCTCTGTCTCTCGAAACGAAGCTGAGTTTGGTCTCCGGGACCCGTCGTGGGCTCTGGTCGTGTGCGGTCCCGGCTCCGGGGACTGCCTCGGCATCATCGGGTGGTGTCGGGGGAATGTACTCGAGCCACTGCTTCCGATCGACAAGGATCCCAGGGCCACCTGGGCATCGGCGGCAGTGAGTTTGCAGCCCGGCTTTCTCACTGCGGGCCTTCCACTCCCATGAGCGACACGACCAGTGCAACCGCAAACCTCCTAGTGCAGAAAGGAAACTGCGCTGGCCAACGAAGATCGAACTGTACGGAGCGACGAGGCCATGGTGAATGCCAACGAGGCTAGCGCTGCTATGGATTCAGCCGAGCCGGTGGGCATGGCCGCCAACCCCATGCGCAGCATGCTTCGCCACCTCGATACTGGGGCCGTAAGTCCGGCAGCAAGGCGCGAGACGCGGAACCGTGAGGTTCATCTTCCACCTGTCATCGTCTACCGCTGGTGGGCTCGACGCACGGAGTCCGTCTTTGGGGCAATCATTGACGCTCTCAGCAAGGACCACCCGGGCCAGTTGCTAGTCGCCGATCCCTTTGTCGGAGGGGGAGTGATCCCGTTGGCGGCAGTCCTCCGTAGCCACCGCGTCTACGCCCAGGACGTGAACCCGTGGGCGACCTTTGGTCTCGCCACGATGCTCGCACTTCCTGAGGCCGCGGATATTAGGACGGCGGCTGAGAGGCTGCACAAGCTCGCCGAGCCACTCCTCCAAGCGGCGTACGGCACAACCTTGTCTGATGGTTCACCTGCCCTGATCGCTCACACCTTTAGGGTTGCTACCGCCGAATGCTCGCGGTGCAAGACCCGGGCGCGCCTATTCCCACATGCCCTCGTCTCTTTGCTGCAGCGCAAAGAGCGTGGACAAGTGCATGCGTTTCTCGCATGTCCGGCGGGGCACCTTTTCCTAGGCCGTGTCGACCGAACGAGGATCTGCGATACCTGCCGCGCGCACACTGATCCAAACGCCGCATACACTCGCGGCCGCTTTGTGGTCTGCCAGACGTGTGGTCATTCCGAGCGCCTGGAGGAGCGAGTTCGGAGTGGCTCGTGGAAGTGGGAGGTCATCCTCGTAGAGCGCGCCAGCCGCCGGCGACGAGAGATCGCTGTCCCTTCGCCCGGGGAAATCGCACAAGCCGAGGCCCCTCAATGGGCACCAACTAGAGACCTGGGGACAATCCCTTACGGCAAAGAGACCAGGGTGCTTCTCCGTCACGGCTTTGGCTGCTGGGCAGACCTCTATCCGCGACGCCAACGGGCCGTAATGGAGACACTCCTTGCCATGTGCGATAATGCCACGAATGACGAAGCCGTCCGCCATACCCTACGCATGGCGATCTACAGCACGGCAGAAATGGCAGGGCTTCTCTCGCGATGGGACCGTTGGTATCTCAAGAGCTACGAAGCCATGGCGGGTCATCGGTTCAACTTCACCACCTTGACCGCCGAACCGAACGTCTGGGGAACGGATTCCAGTGGCCGCGGAACAGTTGCTCGTCGGCTGCAGAGGTACGCTAAGGCTGCTGCTTGGCTAAGGGACCGCATATCGAGACGTCTGGTGATTGAAACCAGCCTCGCCAACTCCCGCGAGTGGCCTCCACCGCCGCTTTCAGCGGATGTGCGGGTGGTCCTAGGTAGTTCCGAGCAGATTGTCATGCCCGACGAGAGCGTCGACCTAGTGCTGACCGACCCCCCATACCACGATGACGTTCAGTACGATGAGCTGTCGCTGCTCCTGCGTGCGTGGGCCCGCCTTCCTGCTGACAGACTTCAGAACGAGGCAGTCGTCAACGACAGGACGGGCAGAAGCGTTCCTTCCGGTGACTATCGTCGGCTCTTGACCCGTATCTTCGCGGAGGCACGCCGCATTCTGCGGCCGGAAGGTCATTTGGTGTTCAGCTACGCGAACCGTGAACCTCAAGCATGGGTGGATGTGTTGCGTGCCGTTCAGCAGGCGGGGCTTCGTGCCGTCGGCTACACGATCGTTCACAGCGAGAACGAAACCGACTACGCCAAACGTGGGGTTGGGGCATGCACTTTGGATATCATCTTGGATTTGGTGTCGTTGGGCGACAGGGCCGTCGAACAATGGAGCCCCACTACTCCTCCCAGCGGTCCCGAGGAGGACTTCCTTCGCACCGTCGGAGACACCTTCCTTCAACTGGGTGAACTACGCGATGGGTGGGAAACCGCCTTCGTGGACATTTTGCGAGCTAGCCACTTCCTGAATGTGGGCAAGTCGACCACCTCCTGATCGTGGGCCCGGGCCTTACCCATCAATAAGAGGGCCTCGAGTCGCGGAGGCAGAACAATTGTCGCAGAGAGAAGAACAATTGCTCCCACGCGGCCTCGTGCAGCTATGGCTCACCGCAGCCGTACCTCCATGCTATCCAGCAGGCACGCACCTGGCATAGGTCGACCGATTGACGCCCTTCAATGGAGGTTGTGTTCCCCACCTGGTGTCTAGCAGTGCAGTAGATCGCGATCGCCGCTGCCTTCCCAATCACATCATCGTCTCATGCGAACACGATCAGGTCATCGTGCGTATCGCGTCATTGCTGCGCCACTGCCGCGTGTGCCGATAGGTCTCAAGAGACGTGGACTACTCATCTGCATCTTGACACGACACACGGCGCATGCCTACGAGGGACAGGGATAAGCAACGCTCTCTCCAACCCATGAGCTGGGCTGCTAGAATGTGTCAGTTCTCAGCTGCCTGATAAGGGTCGAGGAAGGACGAGCCATCCCGAATCCTCTCACGGACTCGCCGCAGGCTACCCGACCCGGGCAGTGAGAGCAGGTCGAGCCCTTTCTCGAACCCGAGAAGCTTGTCTCGTATACCTTCTGGATGCTGGCACCGCCCACCGAGTAGTGGAACCAAAGCGCGAGCCAGCAATTGCAGTCCCCTCTCGATCTCCTCACGTGAGCCGTGGGACGCAATCAACAGCAGTCCGCTGGCTGCAGCAAGGCCAGGACGCGCCGCCACAGTCCATCCAGTGGTGACATTCTGATCATCACGAGCCGACCGTACACCGGCCATCGTCCTCAACGCGCCCTCATAATCACCGCACTTCATCAATAGGTTCAGTTTCCAGGTGTGGCAATTGACGACCCATCTACCTCCAAAGTGGCCCCCTATTTGTCTGGCTCTGTCAGCCGCCGCATCAATTTGCTCAGTCATCGGCAACAAAGAAACCGCCAAGGCTTTCGCCTGGGTTCCGATAGTCCTCGCCGCCAGTTCTTGAGCCCAACCGATGAGGGCCTCCAGAGGAGCGTACTCATCATCTGTGAGTTGCAGTGCCGCTTGGCGACTGCGGCTGAAATAGCTGGCCGCCTTATCCGCAAACCCTAGCAGCTGTATCGTGTAACCTAGCTCATAGAAGAACAGGGGCCTTCTTGCACGCTGAAGACCATCGGGATCAATCCCCCTGAGCAGCCGCAAACCCCTCTCAAGGGCGCCGATCGCTCCCCGTCGACGCTGAGTCTGTGCTTCTACGATTGCCAAGACCTGGTCGTCCTGAGTAGAGATTGCTAGTCGGCGTGCCTCCCGAAGCGCTCTGAGGGCCTTTCTCCAGCGCCGTGCCTGGAGCAAACCATAGACAGCACCGCCCTTCTCCAAGAGCCCCAGTCGGTCACCCAGAGGACGCACGGTGGCCTGCTGGCGATTGGCTTCCACCTTTCTTCGCTGCATCAAATGGTCGAGCCTGCGGAGCGATCCCCTCCGCCAAGCACGTGCCGCCTCTTCCATGTCGTTCCGCGAAGCGTATCCTTCATCGAACATCCTGTGACAATCGTGACACAGCAGAACGAGGTTGTCGCTGCTTGAGCGCCCACCTTCCTCCAACGCCAGTATGTGAGCGCCTTCCAGGCGTTTTCCATCCGTAGCCGCCTGGCCACAGCTCGCGCAGAAGGGGGCCGAGTTCATGAGCCGGTTCAGCATCGAACCCGCTATGCGGCGCTCTTCCGCAAGGTCATCGAAGTCCCTGATTGTTTGGTAGTTCCCACCAAGCGCCTTGCGAATGGTGTAGTTACTCACGAGGACCTGCGACATGCAGGCTAGCCTCCGCAGGCAAGCGCGTCAGTCGACATCGTCCTTCCTGACTACTATGCAACAGCAGCGGTGTCTTTCTGACGGCGATCGATAAGGAGCTCATGGTGGACTCTAATCCTGAACGGCTGCGCCGACTCGTTCCGGACTGCCTGGCACGATTATAACAAGTCTCAGATCGATGGAACGTTAACACGTCAGACGCCGCCTCATCGTGCCACAGTGACTTGACTTCCTCGCACACTACGGCAATATGGTCGATGGCTTCAGACCGCTAGGAGGTATCGACCATGACCACCACGATAGCGCCCTTTGAGGACATCGCCAGCTGGGAGCGGGCCCTATACGCCTTCCTGGCCGAAAAGGAACGGCGCAGCGGCTCCCGCCGCACGGTCGAGGGCTACTCCCGCATGCTCCAGCACTTCTTCGGCGCGCTGGGGAAACCACCGGATCAGATCACCAGCCGCGAGGTGTTCGCCTACGCCCACGGCGTCGGTCCCTCGGGCAAGGAGCCGTCCGCGGTGACCATCGGCGCCCGAATGGCTTGCGTCAGCTCGTTCTACAGGTTCCTAATCCGCATGGAAATCGTCTCCTCCAACCCCTGCGACCAGCTAGAGCGGCCAAAGGTTTCACCGAGCCCGCCTCGCGGGCTAAGTGCAAAGGAGATCAAGCGCCTTCTAGCCGTCATTCCAGAGAAGCCCGCAGGGCTGCGTGACCGCGCTATCGTCCTCACGCTGACGCTGACTGGCCGCAGGCGCTCCGAGGTCATGAACCTGAAGGCTGACGACATCTCCCAGACTGGCGGGCTGCTCTACACCTACCGGGGCAAGGGCGGCAAGCAGGCGAAGAGGGAGCTACCCCGTCCCGCCTTCGAGGCCATCGAGCGAGCCCTGGCAGCCTGGGGCAAGAGCCTGGCCACCATGGACCAGCACGAGTCGCTGTGGCCCACCGACGACCCCGACCGCTCGGCTGCCGGCCTGGGGGTCACCAGCGGCACCTTCTACGGCAACCTGCGGCGCTACTTCAGGAAGGCTGGCCTCCCGCCGGCTGGCGTCCACATCCTACGCCACTCAGCGGCCAAGCTGCGTCGGGACGTGGGCGAGTCGGTGGAGGACGTCAGCCGCTTCCTGGACCACAGCTCGCTGGCGGTGACAACGGTGTACCTGCGACGACTGGAGGGGCAGGAGGACCGCAGCTGGGCGAGGGTGGCAGAAGCCATCGGTGTGTGATCCCGCTAGCGTCGCTATCTTTGTTGTCGCGCCTGTGATTTGGCACCCGATCCCGACTCATGCGGGGCCTCATCGGGTGTGATATCATTGTCCCAGATGGATTTTTGCTAAGAAGGATAGACACATGCCCAATCACAGAGGACTCACCCTCAAGAAGTTTGTTCACGCCATCCCTTGGGATCTCTTTGACCGCTACTTCGACCAACTCAAGGTGGAGACAAGACCTTCGGGCTGGGCCTTCATCAACGCGGACGCGATGGAGGCATTCCTAAACGCCCCTGAGAACGCCGAAGCCAGCGCCATCATTCTGGAAGACTTCAGGCGCATCAATGATATCTGCGCCCAGGGAATGAATCTCGTCGTGCGCGCCTACAACAGGCTCGAGCTGCCTTTCCGCCAGGATGCGCCAGCACAGGAGATGGCGATGCGGCTATTCCTCGACCACAAGGACGCCTTCCAGTTCGCCTGGACCAGATACCTACTCTTCGGCGCGGCGTCCAGACTAACCTTCCACCGCCTCGAAACTGCCCCGCTACGCATCGGCGACGACGACGTCGAGCGCTTCAGTGCCGAGCTGACTCGGTGGTTCGCCAGCCTGGCGAAAGGAACCTGCAACGTGAGCCATTTTGCGGACGGTGACGAAACCGTCATCTTGATCTCCCGTGGCTCCTACATCCGAACCGTCGCCTATTGGCAAGGCGATCGGATCACTTTCACTAGCTTCCGGCCCGCCTCCGAGGACGTCGTGGTCTACGACCCTAAAGGATCCCAACTCACGATCAAGGCCGGCCTGGCAAAGGATCGGGAGCAGTACCTCCGCACATTCGCCACATGCATCGCCAGCGACCCGAGCCTGGCGGACGATGCCACGCGCAAGCAGGTCTTCTCTCTCACCCCGCTCCAGAACGGTACGTTCGACTTCGACGGCGACCCTCCTATCACCCGCATCGAACTGCTGAAGGTGAGACTCAAGCTGTACAGTCCAGGCGATCCGGTGATCGACGTCAAGTCCCGGGACGTTCTTCAGACCTTCGCCCGCGATCTGGACGGGCTGTCGCTCAAGTCGGGGGAACTGACGTTCGCCAAGTTCTGCTTCCACATCCACCCGGGCGGAGAGAAGCCGGTCAAGGTCACTTTCGAAGTCGAGCCGCCGTCCGGCACTAACCTAGCCCAGAAGCGCTATGCGGACATCATCGAGAACTACCTCGTGCAGCAGGGGGTCAAGCTCCGGTGATCCGCTGGATGCTCACCCGCATGGAGAAGAGCCCGTCAGCGGTATTCTACGAGAAAGAACTGGCAGAGCCGTTCCCGGGTCAGTTCGAACAGGCGAAGAGGGAGAAGCTGCTGCGGCATGTCGACACGCCGCTGGATGGAGGCTCCTACGCCCTCGGTCGGAGCCACCCCCTCATTGTGATTTCGGTTGGTGACAAGTTCGAGGCCTTCGATGATGAGGACCCGGAGTTCGACCCCATAGAACTGACACCGGCCGACCTCGCCCGTTGGCGCCTGGACCTGGAGGCCCTCGCCTGGCGCTTTCAGCAAGCCAATGGCCTCCACGGTAACCCCGCCGCCCTCGACGACAGGCTGTTCTTCATGGGGGAGGCGAAGCGGGATGACCTCTCGCTCGCGTTTGTTCTGGCCCTTCTCCCCGAGGAGCGCCCGGCCCGCCGGCTCTTGACGGCCTTACCCAATCTCCTGTCCGGAATGCACGACCGCATCGTTGCGGTTTGTCCTTCGTACTTCCCCACTCAGGTAGAGCGACGGCACCTGGAGTCTCTTCACGTGTTCGTCGTCACGCCGAACGACGCCGATCTCTTCAAAGTCGACCTCTCGCAGGTCTTACGGGAACCGCTGCGCAAGGCTCCGCGTATCGTCTTGTCGGACAAAGAAGAGGAGGAGTTCGGCACTCACGGCTTCAAGAGTAGGCTGCCGATCATCATCACCGGCCGAACGGAGCGTCGTGCAGGAAATGTAGTCGAGGTCGGTGGTGCCGGGGTTGTCCTGACGGATGTTCCTTTCAGGCTTTTTCTCCGCCTGATCGTGGCTCTTTATGAGACGGAGAATGGCTTCCTCCCGCGTGGAAGCATGATGGGCGGCGGAGGATTGGTTGCAGAGGGGTTCTACACGGAGGAAGGCCTGGATCAAGCGGTCCACCGACTCCGCGTTCGGTTCGGGCCGGCCCTTCCTGATCTCAAGCCTACGCAGTTCATTGAAATCAGAGGAGGCCAGATTCGACTTTCCACACATCCCCGCTACATAGCCTGTGAGCGCGAGAAACTGCTTCGGCATGCTGATCAAATAGTGCGGGACTTGGCCGAGCGTATTCAAAGCGGTCAGTCGCAGTGGACGCTCATGGGCGGAGAAGCTGACTGATTCTGGCCCGGGAGAGCCCCTCGCGACGGGCGAGCTCGGCTCGGTTCTTGACGAGTCCCTCCTGCAGCATCCCGTTCCACTTGGTCGCCAGTTCCGAGCGACCCTCCGCGATCCTCGTCGAGGCGGCCTTATGCGCCCATCGCAGAAGGCTGGGCAGGCGAACGGCGAAGACGTCTCGGAGCACGCTCTGGGGTGACAATTCGGGGAGCCATCGCTGCGCTATAAGGCCTGACAGCGGCAGATAAGGAGGCCCTTTGATCCCAATGTGGCATCAGCCCCGACCTTCCACATCGAGCCCCAGAGTACGGCAGGTCTGAACGCCAATCTCCTGGCTATCGGAGCGCCCCGCTCGATAATCTGTCGCGAAATAGCGCTCGATATTACTTGACAAAACGACACCGCCGTTTATAATCGTGGTGCCCTATTCGCATAGGCTTGATTCCTCATGCCGGCCTGGACAGGGTTCTAGCTAATGGTGCGGATGGCTGGTCAGCAGGCGGCACGTCGCGCGCATGGTGCTTCCCCACAGAGTAATACTGTACCTTGTGGACGGGCTTGGCCCGGGAGGCAGGCTGTGGCGAAGAAGTGCAACAAAGGCCCCGCACAGCCGACAGCGCCAGAGCCAAGCCTCGCAATGGTGATCTAGGAGGTTACGATGAGCAAGGTTTTTCGTCTCGGCTTCATTCTCGTGGCGGCGTTGGTGGTTGGGTTGACCCTGCTATGGGCTCAGACTGGAGAATCGCAGGCCGATGACCCGCCTCCTCTCGACATCACCACCGACGGAAAGTTGATGCTGACGTTCTCCAGCGGAGCCAACGTAAAGCTAGTCTTCGTGGAGGCCTCATACAACAACGACTTCGGAATCGCAAGCCCCGTCGATCAGCACATCTTCTACTGCAAGGATGTGCCGCCAGGATACACCGTCGACCTGGGCACCTTCTCGCCTGGCGAGCTTATGTTCAAATTGACATCGCCGGAGGCCTATACCTACTACACGGGACCTGCCGACAGGAATCCCGACAATGTGGTTCACGCCCTCATCGACAGGCTCTCGCCATCAGCAGCTCAGATCCAGTGGGAGGACATCTACGGAGGCGGAGACCTCGACTACAACGATTGTGTCGTCGATATAGTCGTGGAGCCTGTCGAGGCTGACTTGAAGATCGCCAGCCAGGAAATTCTGGCCGCCAACTGCATCGACCCAGCACCCGCCAACATCGATGTAAGCGCTGACGCCCAGATCTGCGTCAAGAAGGTCCTCCACAACAACGGCCCGGTAGGCCCAATAGAGGTAGACATCACCAAGACGGCCAGCGCCCCGTCGGGATGCACCATTGCGCCCACTGCCGACAGCGACCAGGTTGTCCTGGACGTGTCGGTGGATGTGGAGCACACGGAGCTATTCACCATCCACTGCTCGGAGCCCAGCACCCACGGGCCCTTCGTGATCGAGAACAGCATTGCGCCCAAGGACCCCGACATCTCCGACCCCGTTCCCGCCAACAACAGCGCCACCAGCCAGCTGACCGTCAACGCCTGGGCGGAGGCCGATGCCAAGATCACGGCCCAATGGGTAGAGGGACCGGCTGAGATACCGGTCAGCGAAGACGTCCCCATCATCGTGAAGAAGACCATCCACAATAACGGGCCCTACGGGCCGGTAGAGCTCCAGACGGTGAAGAACGCCGCAGCGCCGCCCGACTGCGAGATCACGCCCTACACCCACGTGGAGCAGATTATCAACGTGCCAGTCAGCGTAAACGTCACTCACAGCGAGCCCTTCACCGTTCATTGCCACAAGCCCAGCGAGCACACCTTCACCTTCGACAATGTGATCAGCGTCAAAGACGCGCACGTCA
>Ga0315532_1001879_pt1 | contig 15015 bp, 12 predicted proteins | sample SalMarWE160370MG_FD_203082 | JGI IMG/M metagenome (GOLD analysis project Ga0315532, IMG submission 203082) | Salt marsh sediment microbial communities from the Plum Island Ecosystem LTER, Massachusetts, United States - Salt Marsh Sediment WE1603-70 ... | reverse complement strand
GCTTTAATCTCTTTTTCCGCAGCAGCTACGGAAATAACCGCATGGAATATCCATTCTTTCCGTTTGTACCTGTCGAATGTTTTAAAAGCATCGTGCTGCGAGCAGGACATAATGACATTTGCAGCCCGTTTATCAAGGACGAATGGGTCAGGCGCCTGTTCAGAGAGATGGGGGCGGCCCAACTTACAGGTACGTTTGCCAACCTTTACATTAACGGCAAATACAAAGGATACTATAATCCCTGTGGGCGGCTCGACGAGGCATTCTTTCAGGAATGGTTCGACACTGACAATAATTTTGACGTGATTGACCAGTCGGGAGTTAGAGACGGCGACCGGACTGCCTGGGACAACCTGCTCAATTACATAGGCAGCCACAACCTCGCCAATAATGCCGATTACGAGTATGTCGTCAGCATGGTAGATATCCAGGAATTCATAGACTACCTTATCCTTGAAATTCACATCGCCAACTTTGATTGGCCCAACAACAATTGGTGTGTCTACCGAGAGAGGAAAGAAGGTGCCAAATTCGGCTTCGTCATCTGGGATGCGGAAGGCATTGCTGAGACCTGGGTCGTCAGGAATAATTGGGATATCAACGCCTTTGATGATATGCCCAGCTATGATCCCCAGGGTCTTAACTGCGGGCCGTGGGATATCTGTCGACTTTATCGTGCGCTGAAGGCAAACCCTAATTTCAGGCAACTCTTTGCCGACCGTATCCACAAGCACTACTACAATGGCGGCATTATGAGCGAGGCACACCTGCTGGAAACCTGGTGGGAGGTCTTTGCTGAGATTTCGGATATCCTTCCATATCAAGACACGTTCGTTCCCAACGAATTCCTGCCACGAAGAGAAGCACTTATGTTGTTGGCGTTTCATGAAAATGGCCTCTTCAACATGGATATCAAAGCACCAGTATTCAATATCAACGGCTCTTATCAGCACGGCGGTGACATCTCAGCCGGTGACAGCCTGACCATTACCAATCCGAATGATTTTGGCACAGTCTATTATACGCTTGACGGCTCAGACCCACATCTTCCTGAGACATCAGGAGCCATTCTAAGCAGCGCTACCCTCGTAACGGAAGATGCTCCCAAGCGCGTGCTGGTTCCAACCGGCACGATTAACAATTCCTGGAGGAGCAGCAATACCTTTAACGATTCGTCCTGGATAAGCGGCACAGGCGGGGTCGGCTACGAAAGAAGCTCCGGCTACGAAAATCTAATCAACATCGACGTGGAAGCACAAATGTTTGGCGGCAATACCACCTGTTACATCCGCATTCCATTCACTGTCACCGGTGATCTGAGCAATTTCAACTTCCTGACACTCAACATGCAGTACGATGACGGCTTTGTTGCATACATCAATGGCACCGAGGTCCAAAGGATGTTATTTACCGGCACGCCCGCCTGGAATTCGCAGGCTGACGGCAACCATGAAGCCCGGGGTTTCGAGCCTTTCGATATATCCAATCGCATCAACACCCTGCGCCAAGGCGAAAACATCCTTGCCATTCAAGGCCTGAATGTCTCTACTACCAGCTCCGATTTTATCATCTCTGCCGAACTGGTGGCAGGCCAAAGTAGCTCACCTACTGGCGGCGATATTTCGCCAAATGCTGTCAGATATACCGGGCCTATTAACTTGACTGAGAGCACGCACGTAAAGGCACGAATGCTAATCAACGGCATATGGAGTCCTCTTAACGAAGCGACCTTCACGATTAATTAGTTTGTGTAATCCTGCCATCCGTCCTCCGATTCAAAAAACCTGTCCTGAGCGAAGTCGAAGGATTGGCTTTGATTGGGTTTGTTTTCACCAAATGTCCAATACGATTTTTCAATCATAATCCTTTGTTATAGTTATATTTACATCCATTTGACTTTTTCAAAAATTGGCTTTGTTTTGCAAAATTAGTGTTAATTTCCCTCTCTAATTTGCCTCATTTTGTTGTACCGATTTTGCCATTTGCTGTTTTTGCTCATTTTGCTGATTAGCGAAAATTTGTGATCCTGTGGCCATCAATAATCTCCCCCCATACTTGATGTGTTTGCCTTCCGTCTTCTATATTCTGTCCCGCCTCCGGCGGGTAAACTTCTGTCTTCTGACTTCTGTATTCTGTCTTATATTTTTTGGCAGGTATTATACCAAAAACGGCTTAATTTTCAAGCAAAATTTAGTAACAGTTGGTGGGTAAACTTCTGTCCTCCATCGTTCGTACTCTGTCCTTTGCCTCTCTATTCACCGACGTGGCAATCATAAAAAATATTTACTTTGTTTAATAACGAACCCTCCGCGATGCAGAGGGCTAAAATTTTAATCTTCGTGTCGTTGTCCTAAGGACTCCTTACGGAGGACGTATTTGATTTTCCTTCCCAATTCCTGCTCATTATAACAATATCTTTTATCAAATCCTTTCGTCCACACCTTGTCATTAAAACCGTATTTTCTTAGTGCTTTTGTCGCTGCTTTTTTGAATCTGCCGACCGAATAGCCGCATTTTTTACCGATACTTTCAACAACAATATGCACATGGTTACTGCATACTGCTAATGCAAAAACTTTTTGTCCGGTTTCTTCTGCTTCTTTGAGAATCGCGTTTTTGATTATTATGCGGATATTTTTGGGAATTGTTATTTTGTCGTGCTTGAGTAACGCTTCGTTGGATTTCTCTAATTCAGGATTAGCTTTTAAGGTGATTCCGTTTTTGACACAACCTTTTTTACTGCCTTGCAGCCATGTCCCATAGGTTGTCCATGTCGCCATAAAACCGATCATTCTCGCCATATCAATAAATTTAATTGTTACCCCCTTACACCGCAAGGTGTTTTTTTATTTCCTGTTAGCCCCTTGCAACGCAAGGGGTTTTAGTGTTGTGCATCGCAAGGGGTTCCTGATAATGTGCATGGCAAGAGGTTGTTGTATCTGCCCAAAACCCAAAACGCCTGGCGGGTTCTCATCGCAGCATTTCGATAACTATCTTTGCGACCTCATCGCGTGCTTGTTTTGCAGCTAACGGCTCAGTCAGCTTAACAAGCTCGCTACTTGTCTGAGCTAACTTGTTTTTATCTTCCAAAAGCTGCTCGATGCTTTGAACAATCGGCTCAATTGAGCTGAAACACGGCATAAATTCCGGCACTAATCCGTCTGAAGCCGGATCTACCGACTCTCTATCCGCTAAAATGTTGACAAGCGACAGGTATTTCGTTTTCACAATCCAGCGGCCAATCAAATGCCATAGGATTTTGCTGGATTGATACATTATCACCATCGGACAGCCGACCGCAGCGACCTGCAACGTTGCACTGCCACTGGTGACAAGCGCAAAATCAGACCCGAAAGCAGTATCAGTAACCGTATCGATAGAATATTCACACTCACAGTCGGGGATTTGTGCTGCTTGCATCATTTCTTTTCGTCTTGCATCCACAGCAACCGCAACAAATTTCGCTGCGGGATATTTCTCTTTTATCCGCAGTGCTATCTGCTGCATCGGTATCCAGAGCGAATCAATCTCTGCAGGCCGAGAGCCTGGCATAAGAGCAATCTTTAATTTCCTGCCCGGGTCAAAATCTGCGTAATCTTTTTGGATGCTGCGCAACCCGTCGAGCAACGGATTACCCACGAAAGTTGTATCAACACCTTTTTCGTTGAACCAGTCCTGTTCGAAGGGCAGTATGCAGCAAAGCTTATCACATAGCCTGCGGAGCTTGCGGATTCGCCAGCCGGCCCAGGCCCAAAGCTGCGGAGCGACATAAAAAAGTGTCCTGATGCCAGCCCTCTTGGCGGCCTTTGCAACACGGAAATTAAATGAGGGCGAATCGCAGACGATGACCAAATCAATCTTGTTAGTTTTCAGAAAATGTTTAATTCGTTTTATCAGTTTATAATAGTAGCCGATTTGGCCGAACGCATTGTATATCATCGCGGCTTTTGTGCCGGTCTGCTCTAACAATTGACAGCCGGCCTCAGCCATTTTGGGCCCGCCTACGCCGACAAATTCGATATTATAGCCGCTCTGTTTCAGAGCGGTTATCAGGCCTGCACAGTGGGCGTCTGCGCTCGGCTCAGCGGCGCTTATAAAAATACGATAGCTTTTGTCTTTGTCCGCCATGACTAAGTGGATTTATAACAACTTCTAAGGAAAACCACGACTGCTAAAATATTTCCAGCCGCAAATAAAGGCCAATAGAAATAAGAATTGAAATCCTGCTCTGCTATGTGTGAACCGCCGATGCAAAATGAGACAACCACGATTAGGCTTGCAGCAATAAAGAAAAGCCAATCCAGAGCGGTGACTTTCAAAGGCCTGCCGATAGAGTCCCTGTAAAGTATTACTACAGCAAATAGCAGCATTGTAAGAGAAATCAGTGCCGGCGCCCAAACCGGCGAAGCCCAAACAACAGGTATTAAAAATAATATGTCCCAATCCGTAATCGAGGCGGGCCAGTCGAGAATGACCTTGAGCCAGACATAATAGAAAATGTCCCAGACGGCAAAGATGGTCAAAAAGTACGCAAACCGCTGCTGCCGATTTTTGCCAAAAAGGTGGCAGCCTGTTAAGATTATAACTATCGTAGCAGCCTCTCTGCCGATTTCGGTTAATAAAATGTGCTTCGAGGAAGGAGCAATCGCAAAAGCTAAGGGAAATGTAAAGCCTTCAGGATGAAAAATCGCACGAAGATAAACAACCACAGCGGCTTCGATATAACCGAAGGCAATGCTGAACAGCACCACAATACAGAAACGTTTAAACGTTGCCTTACGTAGGGTGGGCTTCAGCCCACCAACAATGTCATGGTGGGGCAAGCCCCACCCTACCGTATCTTTTAATTGTTCCCGCGAACACATCGTTTCAAAGCTTCTGTGCCTCTTCCAACAGTACAGAAATGATTTTACTTTCTGGAACTACAAGGATTTTTTTGCCATGCTTGTAAATGAAGGCTTTATTCTTTGCAGCGCAAACAGCTAAATCGGCATCGGCTGCTTCACCAGGGCCGTTGACAATACAGCCCATTACAGCAATACGGATGGGATTTTCGATTTCCGATTTCCGATTTCCGATTTTTTGATCTGCCATGGCTTTTTTAACTCGGCGAGCCAGCTTAACTATGTCAATTTCAGCGCGAGCACAGGTCGGACAGACTATCAACTCCACACTTGGTTTGCGATAAAGGCCGAGCGAGGCTAAAATCTGCTTTGCCATCTCTGTCTCCACCACAGGATTGCCGGCTGCGCTTACTCTGATAGTGTCACCGATACCTTCGGCCAAAAGTGTGCCAAGAGTAACAGCCGATGGCACAAGGGCATCTTCCGGCAGGCCTGCATGGGTCAGGCCAAGATGAATAGGATAGTCAAAGGCATCGGCAATTTTGCGGTTTATTTCAATTGTTCTTAAAGGATCACTGCTTTTAGCACTAAGAACCAACTGAGTAAAATGACGCATCTCGAAAAGCCGTACATATTTCTTCATTTTATTCAGCATTAAAGCAACTCGCTTTGAAGGTGGAATGTCCCGCTTTCTTAAGTCACGGATGCTCGCTTCGTTGACGCCGATGCGGACGGCGGTTTTGTGCATCTTGGCCGCGTCGATTATTCGATAAATGCTTTTTTTATCTTTTATGTTGCCGGGGTTGAGCCTAATCTTTGCAGCTCCAGCCTCAATCGCCTCAATAGCTCGGCTGGGACTGAAGTGAACATCGGCAATCAACGGCACATTTGCCTTTTGAACAATTTTCACAAAGGCAGCGGTATCAGCCCGCGTAGGTACAGCGATTCTAACCAATTGACAGCCCGCTGCAACAAGTTGATTTATCTGCCGTACGCAACGGGCAATATCGACTGTCGGCACCTTGGTCATCGATTGGACGACAATCGGAGCGACAGAACCGATTTTTACAAATCCAGCCTTGACAGTCTTTGTTTTTCTTCTTTTAATCACACCAAAATTCATCCTTCATAGTAAATAATACGAAGAAGGAATTTTATCTTGTTTTGTGCTTTTGGGCAAATTAAAATACCGCCCTGTTAAAAACCTCCGATGGATTGGGGGTTGAATGTTTTTTACAGTAATAAGGTGTCATTATGAGGATGATGCTGCTGTATATCGGCGTAGTGCTTTTTATCGCCTACTGGGGCTGGGGTGTAATATTGTACATTATGCAGCCGAAACTTTTATACAGCCCCGTGCGCGAGATTTTATATACGCCGTCCGACTTAGGTCTGGACTTCGAGGAAGTTGATTTCAAAACAGAGGATGGACTGCTCCTGAACGGCTGGCATATTCCCGCGGAAAATTCCGATGGATTCGACAAGCTCACCACAAGATTTACTATCCTGTTCTGTCACGGTAACGGCGGGAACATCTACCACTGCCTGGACACAATAAATATCCTTTATAATCTGGGGCTGAACTGTTTTATTTTCGATTATCGCGGCTATGGTAAAAGCCAGGGCAAACCAAGTGAAGAGGGGACTTACCTGGACGTTAGAGCCGCGTACGAATGGTTAACCAAGGAAAAAAAGATTTCGCCGGATAATATCATTGTCTTCGGCAGGTCCCTGGGAGGAAGTATCGCCGCTCATCTGGCGAGTAATATCAAAACAGCGGCTTTAGTTGTGGAAGGCTCTTTTACATCATACATTGACATCGGCAAAAATTTCTACCCCTATATGCCCGTGGGGCCCTTTGCGAGATTCAGCTACAGAACGATTGACTATATTAAAAACGTTCACTGCCCCGTGATGTTTGTCTACAGCAGAAATGATGAGGTAGTTCCATTCGAGTTCGGCTTGGAGCTGTATGATGCCGCAAATGAGCCGAAGGAATTTGTGGAAATCTTCGGCAGTCACAACGATGGTTTTCTGGTATCCGGCGAAGCCTACAAAAAGGCCTGGACCAAATGGGCGGCATTCCTTAAAGAATATAAAAGAAAATCAAACCAATATGTAGCATCATAAAAAGCTGCATCACTCGTCGTCCCTAATTCGTATCTCGTATGCCGTAGAAATAAACCCCCAATAAAACCGGGGGCTAAATACTATTCTCTGCGTTATTATTTTTATCCGGAGATTGAATCTTGGGCTGATATTTTCTGTACAATAAGCCACGCACTATTAAGGCAATACCAACGCCGGAGAGAATAACAGCAACAAAAAACGCCGGACTGTTCCTATGAAATGGATGTCCCCTAAAACTAAAGGCAATAGCCGCTGCAACGGCAAGCACTATAATTCCTTGTGTGATGTATTTTATCCATGCTGGCCCAATGGATTTAGGCTCGGGAGGTCTTAATTTCGACGGAGGTATGCCCTTTTCGATAGCCGCCAGGATTTCCTTGTGCTCGAGCCTTTTCGCGAAATAGACAACCAAGCCTATAATGATTGCAAGAGCTATAGCACTTGCGAATACTATTGATACTATGATTACCTCATCGTACATTTTTATCCTTTCGACTTTAATTGGTTATTAGTAACTGGTAATTGGTAATAGCGTGAGCCATGCTGTGCATTACCAATCTCCAATCACCCATCCGCTATTTTAATTCTATTGAACCACTGCTCGTTTTTAGGTGCAATCTCCCTTTTCCTTCGCCTATTGTGCCGGTAATATTCCTTTTGCTGAGCTTTCCGATTATCGTTATTGGCAGGCCGGTTTTTATCGAGCCATAACCGGTTGACAACTCCACTTGGCCTGTAAAGCCTGGCGGTGTTACAAAATCGATACTGCCGTATGCAGTGACAGCTTCCGCATTGATTTCAGAAGGAGCCGATTCCGAGAAAGCGATATCAATGCCGCCACTCGATGACTTGGCGATAAGTTCGGGGGTTGCAATTTGTCTGCATAAGATTCGTCCGTAGGAAGTAGATAAATCGGCGGTGCTGTTAGCGGAGGCATCAGTAAGACTGATTTTGCCGCTGCCGGAATGCAGCTTGATTAAATTGCCCTTAAGCTCCTCACAGGTTACAGAACCGTAAGAGGTATGTGCATCACAATCGCCAAAAGAGGCTTTTGTGAGCGTAATCCTGCCGCTGCTGCTTCTGAGCTTAATATCGCCGTCTGAGACGTCATTACAGGTTATTGAGCCGTATGATGTATCCAGTTCAGCCGAACCCCGGATATTTTCTGCTTTAATCGAGCCACTGCTGCTTCTAAGATAGATGTTGTCACCTGCAATATTTTTACAGGTGATAGAACCATACGAAGTCCTTAGCTGCGCCGAGCCTTTAATATTTTCACTTTTAATCTTGCCGCTGCTGGTCTTGCCCTCAATGTTGCCATCAAGGTTACTCAATTCAATTGCGCCATACGAGCTGGAGCATTCGACGCTGGTTTGTTTAGGCACGATTATATTGAAGCTGACGCCTATCGAGCGGTTCCTTTGTAACCTGGGTTTTTCGGCTTTGATTTCTAATGTGTTTCCGACCTGCTCAAGTTTTATTTGCACCTGCTCGGCTATTTCCTGGGCTTCCTGTCCGGTGGGTGCCTGGGCAAAAATTTTGGCGGTTACATTGCAATCGGTAACCCCTGCTTCCGCAGGGGCAAGCTTGTCCCCGCGCAGGCGGGGAGCACCGACCACCGTGACGGAGCCGAAGCTGGTTTCGGTAACGACGGTTGAGCCGGCTGCAAGAGGGACCTGCTTTTGAACCGTTCTTTCGTACCTGGCCTGCGGACAGCCACCCATCGAAATTTCACACCCGCCGGCAACCAACAGCAAGCACAGGCAAAAACCAAGGGCTAATGTTATCCAATAATTCTTATTCATTTTCAATCCTTTCCTTTTATTGTTATCGAGCCGTTGTGAGTCTGAAGGAACAATTTCCCTTCGCCCGTACCAATTGTTCCTGTAAGCCTTCCTTTGCTTACTTTTCCGGTTACTGTTATGGGTATATCCGTCTTGATTGAGCCGTTATGCGTTGAAACATTAACCTTTGCGGAGAAATTAGGCGGAGCCACGAACTCCATGCCACCATTATGGGTGATGACAGACACATCACAGGCCGGCTTTGCAGCTTCAGAGTAATAAATCTTTATGCCGCCGTTGTGTGTTCTAAGCTGCGTATCGCCCGAAATCTCTTTGCAGGTAATTCCACCGTTGTGAGTTTCAAGTTTTGTATTACCTGCTATCTGCGTGGCGGTAACTGAACCATTGTGTGTTGTAGCATCAACCTCACCGGTAATATCGGTTATCTTAACACCCCCGTTGTGGGTGTTAAGCTCCAGGCTGGTTTTATTCGGTAATGTCACGTTGAGGTTCACGCTGACAGAGCGATTTCTCATCATGATGGGCTTTTTGATCCTGGCGGTTAACCTGTTGCCGAAAGGTTCCAGCTTTATTTCTGTTTGTTCAGCCACTTCTCTGGCGTCCTCATCCGTCACAGCGTGGGCAATAATCGTAGCGGTAAGATTACAGTCAGTAACTTCCGCACCGGCGATAGTAATTGAGCCGTTGTGTGTTCGCGCTGCGAAGGTAGAGCCGCTCTTCAAAGGCGCAGACAACTGAACCGTTCTTTCGTACTTTGCATTCAAAGCCCAGCCGCCAACATTGATGCAACAGCTCGCCGAAACAATCAGCAGGCACAAAAAGCAGAAAAGCGATAATTTTGTAAAATAACCTTTGTTCATTTTTGTATCCTTTCCACAAAAAAATAGCAAAAATAACGAAAAAAGAATAAAACCGTAGCAAAACGGTAACATTTAACTAAGATATTTAAGCTACTCTGGCATTTAGCCAGCTTCAAGAGCAGTGCTCCAGAAGCTATTAAAGCCCAAAGTTAGAATATTATTACAACTCTGTGAGTATGTAGCAAGTTTTGTATAATAGGTTTCAAAATTTCTGAAACTTTTTAAGTTTAGTCCGCTACTAACAGGTAAAGGGAGATTTGTTGGCAAAGCAAATACAGTCAGAGCGAAGCTATGACTGGCTGCAATCTCTTCGCAGTGGTGAAGAATGTGCTTTTGCCGAGTTCATTGATAAATACAAAGAGACGGTTTTTTTGTGCTGCCGAGGCCTGGGTTTAAGAGATGATGAGGTAGAGGATGTAGCCAGTGAAACCTTTATAGCAGCATACAAGGGATTACATCGCTATAGTGGAAAAGCTGAACTAAGTACCTGGCTGTGGAGCATAGCGTATCGCCAGGCGGTAAATTACCTGAGAAAGAATCGAAGGAAGTGGAGGCTTTGGACCGAGCCTGACGAATCCATCATAGGCGGACCGAGAGCAAAAGAGCCGGAGCCAGTATCGGCAGCGCAAAATAGCGAAGAAGCAGATATTATCTGGGCTGCGGTTGAACGTCTGCCACGGCTGTGGGCTATGGCAATTATACTATACTATCGGGAAGAAAAGTGCATCGCCGATATAGCAAAGATAATGCAAGCAAGGAAGAATACAGTTAAGACGTATTTGTTCAGAGGACGTGAAAGACTAAAGGAAATGCTGGCAGGAGCCTTTACAGAGAGCGCAAGTGTAAATGGATAAGCTAAAAGACAAATTTGATCCCGAATTGGATGGATTGACAAGAGCCTTACAAAGGCATCGTGAGCCGGTGCCGGCTGATTTCACCGACAAAGTTTTAAGAAAGCTCAGCCAAGCTCAGGAGCAAAAGATTTTGGCCCGTGTTGTTTTGCAGGAAAGACTTGCTCTGGCAGGCTGTGTTATTTTTAGTTGCATTGCAATTTGGGCCACGACAGTCTTTCCGGAAATCACCGAAGTACTCTTTCAAAGCATCGCCAAGATTGTGACACTACAGGGAGAGGCTTTGGCCTATAGAATCCGGCAAACTATAATAGCTTTCAGCACCGACTGGCAAACGTATATGATTCTTGTTGGAGGGATGGGACTTGCTGTTTACAGCCTTATCAAATTATCCTTCGGCAATGGCTTAAAAACAACACAAAGTCATAAATGATAAGCCTTGCGCAACCTACTAAAAAATATCGTTTAGCTTTTTGATAGAAAGGTTATGCGGGCAGCTTCGGGTTAGAATCTTACAGCCGGTCTTCGTAATTAGAACATCATCTTCTATTCGCACGCCTAATTTGCCGGGGATATAAACGCCCGGCTCAATTGTAATGACCTCGCCGGCCTGCAGCCTGCCGGTGGTCACAGCTTTTAGGAAAGGCAGCTCATGTATCTCTAAACCAAAACCATGTCCTGACCCATGTTCGTAGACCGGCAAACCACCTTTGCGAATTACCTCTCTGGCAGCAGCGTCAATCCGTACGATTTCAGCATCGGCCTTAAACATCTTTATAGCGGCAGCCTGCGCCTGCTCCACTACATCAAAGACCCTTTTATAAAAGGCAGTTGATTTTCCGACTGCAAAACATCGTGTAATGTCACAACAGTAACCTTTGTATTTAGCACCGAAGTCTATCAAGACAGTATCGTTTCGTTTAAGAATCTTTCGGCTCGGCTGATGATGTGGACGTGAGGCATTCGGACCAAAGGCAACAATAGTATCGAAGCCATTTGTCGCTCCGAGTTTACGAATCTGAAAATCGAGCAGACCCGCAAGCTCGTTCTCCGTCATCCCCGGCTTTATCTGGCGAATAGTCTGCACAAGTGCCTTTGCTGCTATAGAAGCAGCCCGGCGAATACAGTTGATTTCCCCGCTGTCTTTAATGCTCCGAAGAGACTCAATGATACCTTCTGCTGTCTTAAGTCTGGTTTTCATACATTTCGTCAACACTTCGAAGCAGGCAAGCGAGACAGACTTTTCTACTCGTACATTGCTGGTTCGGACCGATTTAAGCCGTCGTACCAGTTTGGCCGCAGCCTGGGCCATAGGCTCGGAATTAGCCCGCATGATGATTTTGCAGCCGATACATTCCTTCTGGGCCTGCTCAGCGTATCTGCTGTCGGTCAAAAGAAAAGTTTGTCTTTTGGTAACCAAAGCCCAGCTATCAGCACCCAAAAAGGCGGTTGTGTAAGTTACATTGGCAGGATTCGTCACGATAAGGCAATCTGTTCTCTGATTGCCAAGCTCGCGGCGAATTGCCTTGATGCGATTTGTTATTGTCTCTCTACTCATCATCTCAACCAATAATCATAATTACCAATCTGTATTCTTTTGAGCAATATCGCTGCAAGCATCTTCATTAACACTCATAGAATAAAAAATAAAGTATTTTTTGCTGATGCATTTGGATTTAGGCCATTTTATTTTTATATTTTTATTAGATTAGGATATCGCTGGGGGGGAGACAGGGTGGAATATAAATACCACACTGGTCTTTTGGCGTCTTCGGAGGGAGAAGAAACTTTTTATATTAACCCTTTTTTCACTTAAGACGGTCCGATGTATAGGACCGTCTTTTTTTATGTCTTGTCCGCGGAAATAGTTACTATTACAATATGAGTCTGAAAAAATCACTTATTTAAGATAACTGTATAATGCTGATACCTATTCGTACAAACATTTATCCGAGACGAACACCATACACAAACTACGCCTTAATTATTATCAACGTAATTATTTTTTTTCTTACCTATGGCCCTCACAAAGAAATATGGGGCGACCACTTAATTATCGTGCCGGTCCACCACTGGGCGAAACAATTTATGCTCACCCCCGCCCAGCCGCGCCTATGGCAGTTTGTAACTTATGCGTTCCTGCACGGAGGCTACATGCACATTATCGGCAACATGTTCTTTTTGTATCTGTTCGGCAACAATGTAAACGACAAAATCGGGCACATTGGATATCTTGGCTTTTACCTTGCCGGGGCGATACTCAGCGGCATAGGCCATGCGGCTGCCAACTCTTCCTCGTATGTATCCACTCTGGGTGCCAGCGGGGCCGTCGCTACTGTTACCGGTGCATACCTCGTATTATTTCCCCAGACTATCATAACGGTCTTGTACTGGTTCTTCTTCATAGGTACGTGGGATTTGCCGGCATTATATTTCATCGCTTTTAAATTAGTCATCTGGGATAATATTATCGAGCCGCGCTTTGCTCCCGGACCCATCGCTTACAGTGCCCACCTGGCGGGATATGCGTTTGGTATCGCAGCTATGTTGGCACTTCTCGCAACTGGCTTGCTTGGCAGCAGTAATTTCGACCTCTGGGCAATGGTAAAGCGGTGGAACCGCCGGCGTCAATACCGTGATGCAGTCTCAGATGGTTACGACCCATTTACCGGCCCGATAGGGAGGAAACCGATAAAAGTAAGAGAGGTAAAAAATACCAGCTCAACTGTTAGTGGAAACGAAGACAAAATAACAGAGCTACGCAATGAAATCGCTAATCGGCTTGCCCAGCGCAACCCGCCCGCTGCAGCCGATGCCTATCTGGAACTTATGAAGCTTGACAGCAACCTGGTTCTGCCGCGCCAGCATCTATTGGATATTGCTAACCAATTAGCCAGCGATAAAAGGGCTGCTGAGGCGGTCCAGCCCTACGAACAGTTCTTAACTCATTACAGCAGTTACGAATATGCCGAGCAGGTGGAGCTAATGCTCGGCTTATTGTACGCGCGTTATCTCCATCAGCCGGAGCAAGCAAAAAAGCATCTGACGGCGGCCGCTGAAAAGCTCTCCGACCCCGGACAATTGAAGATGTGCAAGGACGAACTTGCCCGACTCCAAGCCTAAACCTCACCTTTAACTGCTATAGCGGCCAAATTTGCTATAATAAAAATTTGACAAGACCTGAAAAGAGTGGTAATTTCATATCAAAGAAGGTAATTTGTGATTGGTAACTGGTGATTGGCAACTGAATATTGAATATACCATTTAACCAGTCCCTGAGGGACCAGTTACCAATTAACCAATTTTTATGGGAGGCAGAAAATGGAGTTTCAAAAAAATTACTCAGGAAGCCCGGCACAACTAAAATTAAACCAAATTTATAAACCCTCTTTTCTTCTTGTTGTATTAGCAGCTATAGCATCTGTCGGCTTTGCTCAAACAGCCACGACTTCGTCTGAAGAATCTGCTTCGATTGTTGACGCCAATGCTGCCGCTGCTCTCGCTTTTCCCTACATTGCCGAGATAACCGGCAATGATGTCCGCATTCGTTCCGGCCCAGGCACGAATTTTTATGATTGCGGTAAACTCTATAAGGGTGACAGAGTCGAAGTGGTCAGAACGCAATTCGGCTGGTCCTGCATTGTTCCGCCGGCAGGCAGCTTCTCCTGGATTTCAATGCAATATGTTAGTGTTCATCTGGATGATCCCACCGTTGGTGACGTTACCGGCAATGTTAGTGTATATGCCGGCTCGGACGCGGTAAAGCCGATGCACTCTACCAGCGAGCAGGTGAAACTCAAACGGGGCGATAAAGTCAAATTATTAGGCGAGGAGAGAGACGATTATTACAAGATTGCCCCGCCAAGCGGTGCCTATCTTTGGGTGAGCAGCCAGTATGCAAAGCCAGCGGGCCCGGTTGTTGAAGGTACACCACTGACGACCGGGATATCCTCAACCGATGCCAATACGGTTGTTCCCACTATAGTCTCTGTTGAGGCGGAGAAACTCAAAGAATTCTATGCTCTGCAGGAGAAAATCAAAGCAGAACGGGCCAAACCGACAGACCAACAGAATTATGCAGATATAAAAAAGGCAATGAAAGCTATTGCCGACAAAAAAGAATCCGGTAAGGCTGCTCGCTACGCAGAGTTTGTGGTTAGGCAAATAGAAGGTTTTGAACTGGCTGTACAAGTAGCCAAGGAAGTTCAGCTCCAGAACACACAACTGCAAAAAGTTATGGAGGGGATAGATAAAGCCCATGCCACCAAGATGGCCAAGTTCGAAAATTTAGGCAGGTTTATGGCTATTGGGCGATTCCAACCTTTTGAGACTTATGGTGCCGGCCATTACCGAATTGTTGATGACTCTGGCAAAATGACGTGTTATGCAAAACCTTCCGACCAGCTATCAGAAACAGATTTAAGCCAGTTTATAGGCAAGAAGGTCGGTTTGGTCGGAACAGTCGAGCCACACTCAGCGACGGCCGGAGCCTTGGTAAAGTTCACTGGAATAGTTGAGATAACCC
>Ga0315532_1001878_pt1 | contig 15018 bp, 9 predicted proteins | sample SalMarWE160370MG_FD_203082 | JGI IMG/M metagenome (GOLD analysis project Ga0315532, IMG submission 203082) | Salt marsh sediment microbial communities from the Plum Island Ecosystem LTER, Massachusetts, United States - Salt Marsh Sediment WE1603-70 ... | reverse complement strand
ATTTGTTCAATTGATTCTGATGAAACTTTTGCAACGATATGTACATGATTTGAACAAACTGCGATTGCAAGAATCTTCTGATTTATTTTCTGTGCCTCTTGAAGTATCGCCTTACGAACGGTATATTTTTGACTTGAATCGAGTTTAACCGTCTGGAATTTTTGTTGTTTTTGATTTGCAGATTTTAATTTGTCATTTGCTGGCAGGATTTTGCCGTTTTTTACATATCCTCTTTTATCGCCTTGCAGCCATGAACCGTAAGTAGTCCATGTAATCATATAACCGATTAATTTTTTTGTCATCTCTGAATAATAACTTATGGATTGTATTTCCGACAATAATAATTTTGGTTAGTTTCTCCATTCGTTTAGCCCCGTCATCTTGATGACGGGGCTATTTTTCCAACTCTGATGATGGCATTATTTATAACCCTGCCATGCAAGATGGTAGGGCTAAACAGATGTCAGGGTTTATCATTGCTTTTACTGCAGGAGCCGAACACGCCTTGCGATTGTCGAGTATAAAGATATAATCGCCAGATACAGTCTATATCCTAAAGAGGGGACAAAATGAAAGATAAAATAAAGATTTTGTTTCTTTGCACGGGTAATTCCTGTCGCAGCCAAATGGCAGAGGGCTGGGCCAGGTATTTGAAGGGTGATGTTATAGAAGCATACTCGGCCGGTGTTTGGCCGGCAAGGGTCAATCCAAGAACGATAAAGGTGATGGCAGAGGCAGGGGTGGATATTTCCAGCCAGACGTCGAAGCACGTTGATGAGCTCTTATGGATTGATTTTGATTACGTTATAACATTGTGCGATAATGCAAGGCAGCAGTGTCCTGTATTTCCCGGCAAAGCCAAGCTCATTCACAGGATGTTCGAAGATCCCGTTGCTGTGATTGGTAGCGAAGAAAAGATGCTACAAAACTATCGTAGAACTCGCGATGATATAAAAGAATTTATAAAAACCCTGCCGGAAAGTCTGGAATGAGTCAGAAGACAGAGGACTGAGGACAGAACATTCGATTTTTTTATTATGAATTCAGAACAGTTAGAAAAATACAGCTCAGCTATAACGCTTTCAGATATGGAAGTCTTTGTATTTCCGGAGCTGATGTACAGCCTGGTTTTGGCCAATATTATGAGCCCGATTATCTGGCGGTGGCGAGAGCTGGACTGCTTTAAGAAGCTCGAAGGAAAAAACAGCTACAAAAAGTTAATGCGGCTGAAGCAATTCATTATAGATGAGTACGAGTTTAATCTTGACCTTGAAACTTGGGGTCTTACCGGCAAGGAAAAGGAGCTCAAACGGTTTGAGAAATTCATTTCTCCGGATGATATAGCCAAGAGTAATGCACTGTTCGGCTATCATGGTGACAAATATTATTTCGATGTGGATATTCGCAAACACTTCGGCCTGGATAAATACGATAGTGACATCATTCCGTACTGGAAGACCGAGACAGTTGAAGCTATGGACGCCTTTAGGTACAAGAAGGATTATAACCAAAATGCGGGAGAGTGCGTTTCATTGGCAGCTTTGTACGTCGCAGCGGCTTTCGTCGTATGTGGAATCCCTCTTGAAGATATTTATATGATACTTACGCCTCTTCATTCACAGAATTTCATTGATATAAATGATGGCGTTCTGACCAACAATAGAAGACTCGTCACCAAGACCATGTGGTTCAATGGCACAGAAATTTCCAATAAAGCTCAGCGGGCACTACGAAATGAAAACGTTACAATCGTTGCACACTCAAGCGGCTATGCACATTGCCTTTATAGAGATGCCACAATACAAAAGGAAGTTTATCAAAATTTTATCCGGAAGCTATCCTCGTATCTGTTGACAGATTTATCGCTGAACATTTTTGCTAATTTTTTACGCAGTCACGGAGACTATCAGAAATACTTCCAGCTCTGCCATGACTGTCATGGACAGCCGCGGTTTTTAAAGGCAGAAACTCTATTTCATTACGAACATGGCAGCAATTTTAGAATAGCGGACGAAACACATGAAAAATTGCTTGCCGAAGTCTCTGATGAGGATTTTGTTTCGTATGAGATACCCGGCAGGATTCGTTGTGATAATCTTGATGAGTTCATAAAAAAGCAAAAGATCGATGTTCGTAATCTCCACAGCAAAGAGGCTCTGAGAAAATTCATTAAGCCTGTCATTCCAGATTCTCAGAAATTTGTAGATGAGTTGGCTTATTTTGTTTATGTTGAGGCGAAGCTACCTTCGCTCGACAAGAATTTTGTGCCTTCTGAGCCAATCAAAATCTCTGTAGAGCAAAGCAGAGAGCAGATAATAGATTATTTGCAATCGCTACGACAAACTAATCCTACTGCTGACCTTGCTTTTTATGCCTATCGTGATATGGAAACCTGTGACTGGGAGCCTTTTATAAAAGCGGCTGTGGAACGCAATCCGGTCTCTATTGGAGCTGTAGAATCTTTGTTGGTCGAGCAGGTTTATGCACAGCTTAAAGAAATGAAAAATGATTCTATTTATGAAGGCAAAAGGCTTGCTCAACCGGACGAGGTGGCAAATTACCAAACCGGCGACGGCCTTGAAAAGGCCTTTTTCCTTGCCAATGTAATCCGCCAGCGAAATCCGCAGCAGGATATTGAAATAATTGTGGATAAGGATAATGTAGTATTAAAAGGCACCGGTGAATATCAATTTTTATCCGTGAAGGGTCTTATAAAACACATTAACATTTCTGCATAAGGTACTATCTAAATAGTAGAATGATAATGCTTTGTAGGAAACACCGACTGTCATTTCTGCCGTAAGGCATACTGCATAGACAGAAGGACAAGAATTGCTTATTTGCGATTGCAGAATGATGTCCATTCTCCGTAGTATCCAGCCTTTGCAGCCGCTTCGGCGGAGTAGGCCTGCGAAGGATAAAATTGAAAATCGCAAATTACTGTTGCTTTTCACGCCAATCCGCACAATAATACTCAAAACAGCAGAGATTTAGCATTTGATTTATATCTGTCGTTGGTAGGGTCTTATGTGGAACCATATAATACATAGTTAGCCAGTTAATATAGAGAGGGGAAAATGAGCTAAACCCATGAGTTCGAAACCTCAAATATTCCTTTCACACGCTGGGGAGAACTCTTTCGAGGCTCGTCTCCTACAGATAGCGCTTGAAACTCGTTTGGGAGACCTCGGGGTTAGAGTATGGACCTATCAACGTGACCAAGCTGGCGATCAAAGAGAGGTCGCAAAGAGTTTGAAAGAGCAAGTTCGTGGTTCCTCAGCGGCTATAATGCTTCTTTCACCAGAGACACTTAAGTCGGGCTTGACACAATGGATGGAGCTTGCATACGCAGATGCTTTCGGCGTCCCAACCTTTGTGCTGCTACATAATATATCGTTCGAATCTCTACGACGGAGCAAACATGATGTGCCTCCCTTAATTGTTACTGGTCATTGCACGGCAGCTATAGAATGGGAGAAGCTGGAAGAAGACCTTCGCCGTTGCTGTGACCGAGAAATACAAAAAAATGTTGAACGAAAGAATACGGTAAATTTACCATGAGCCAAAAAGTTTTCTTATCCTACGCATCAGAGGACAAAGAGTGGGCAATGCAAGTGCTTAAGCACTTACGAAAGAAGGGGGTACCTGGTTTGGATGTACCCAAAAATCTTGATACCCCGCGTTTCGAAACGGGTCAAGACGTACGCCAACGTATTCGGAAGGAAATCGAATCCGCAAAGAACATACTTTTCATTTGGACACCGAACGCGGCTGCATCTGACTGGGTACGCTACGAATTGGGTATGGCCGATGCTCTGGGCAAGCAAATCTTTGTGGTTGCAGACAAAACGGCTCCTGACCTACCTTCGAATTTGTCTAAGAGTCCGCAAGTGCTTTTGGGCCCTCCTAGCAGAGTTCGCAAGAAATCTGCTGATGAAATAACTTGTTTCGTCATAATGCCCTTTGATGATGAATTTAATGCCATCTATTCCAAAATTATCAAACCAACTGTTGAACGTTTTGATATCGTTTGTCGGCGAAAGGACGAGTACCCTTCGGTTGGCGGTCTTTCTACTGGAATCGTTTCATATATTGCAAATGCAAGCTTCATTATTGCTGACGTGACAAGTAATAACCCGAATGTATACTATGAGCTTGGAATAGCAGATTCATTGGAAAAAACAGTAATTTTGCTTTCGCAAAGCTCCCCTCCAGCTGACATACGCTATTGGAAGTACATAGTGTACAAAAATGTTGTTAGCGAGAGTATGCGAATTTCAGAGAATCTTAAACAAGCGATTAAGGAAGCAATTGAGGCAGGTAAGATACGAAAGGCACAGGCGTCCTCAAATCGATGAATTCGCTCAAGGATTATATAGCCTTCTACCTGTACTATAGGGAAGCCAACGGACATCTCTGGGTCAGTACTTCTAGTGTAATCGTTCTTTAATATATAACTGTGGCTAACAATGGTTTTCAGTGGATTGCAGGGCAATATTAGCCGAACCGAAGCTGTGCAATGTCGATGCGCGGTTTAGAAAGCGCTATTTTTAAATGAGTAAGGGATAGTCAATGGCCAAATCATCCAGTAATAAAAAGGCCCGTGGCAACCAATCAATGTCCACAAGGGCTGTGCATGCTGGCGAACCACGGAGGAAATACGCTGATTCGCTGACAACTCCTATCATTCAGACTTCCACGTTTACATTTCAAAGCTCAAAGCATATCGAAGATTATACCAAGAAAGGAAAGGAGCATTTTGAGTACGGCAGGTACGGCAATCCGACCGCGAAGATTGCTGAAAAGCGTCTCGCCGACCTCGAAGGTGCTGAAGACTGTGTTGTTTTTTCATCCGGCATGAGCGCTATAACTACAACCATTCTTACTCTGGTTCAATCTGGCGACCATATTGTTATAACAGATGACAGTTACAAAAAGACGCTTGAATTTTGCCGGTCTTATCTGAAACAATTCGGCGTTGAATGTACCATTGTTCCATTCGGAGATTACGAAGTTCTCGAGGGTGCTATCAAGAAAAACACTCGTTTTATATTTTCCGAATCACCAACCAACCCTTACTTGAATATCTTTGATTTGGTTAGAATCAAGAAAATTGCAGACAGACACAACGTTTTGACGCTCATTGACAGCACGTTTGCTACGCCGCTCAATCAGAGACCTATCGAATTCGGAATGGACATCATCCTTCAGAGCTGTACAAAATATCTCGCTGGTCATAATGACATATTAGCCGGAGCCGTACTCGGTAAAGCGGAACTGGTCGATAAGATACGTAACCTGCATAAGTCAATGGGCGGCCTTATTGATCCTCATTGCTGTTATCTTCTCCTGCGGGGCCTTAAAACATTTCCTTTGCGGGTCAAATATCAGAATGAAAGTGCTTTAGAGATTGCCAGATACCTTGAAAGTCACCCACGTGTCAAAAGGGTTTATTATCCTTTTCTTGAAAGTAATCCTCACTATAAAGTGGCAAAAGAACAGATGAACGGTGGTGGGGGGGTAGTTACATTCGATATAAAGGGCAATCTCAATGACGCTAAACGTTTTCTGGATTCTTTGAAGCTGTGCTACATCGGGCCGAGCTTTGGCGGCGTTGAGACATTGATAACCCATCCTGCTTTAGTGAGTTATTATGGCTATACAAGGCAAGAACGCTATAAACTGGGGATAACTGACACGCTTTTCAGGCTTGCGGTTGGAATTGAGAATGTCGAGGACATAATTCGAGACCTTGAGCAAGGCTTGAAAAAGTGATGAGCATCTCGATTTATACTCGCTAATAAGTTATAGAGCCCTAAAAACTAAAGCTTGTTTAACCTGCAAAACACCCCGGAAAGACCTTTCATTAGCAAACATAATTCGTTGATTAGCGTAGTAATGTGTGAAAGGTATAAGTTAAAGGTTAGATTAAATGATTATTAATTTTGCCAAATCAATCATTATAGATTTTTGGGGCACTGTAGCTGAGATGTCCCCCTATCTACTGTTTGGCTTTTTTATGGCTGGGATTCTTTCAGTGCTTGTATCACAACGGCTTGTAGAAAGGCATCTGGGCGGCGGGGGGATATGGCCGTTACTAAAGGCATCCATTTTGGGAATACCTTTGCCTTTGTGCTCATGTAGTGTGATTCCGGTTTCTATGTCACTACGCAAGCATGGAGCGAGTAAAGGAGCTACAATATCTTTTTTGTTATCTACGCCGCAAACCGGTGTTGACAGTATCTTTGTGACTTTGAGCCTTCTTGGGCCTGTCATTACTGTTTTTAGGCCGGTGGCGGCACTTGTAACCGGTCTCGTCGGTGGTGTTTTAGTCGATGTGTTTAACCGAGGTGAAAAAGATAAGGGGCAGACACTACCGCAATGTTCAGATGAGTGTTGTGCTGCCGGTACAGTATCCAGCAGAGCTTTCAGGGGATTAAAATATGGTTTTGTCACACTGCCACGAGACATAGGAAAAGCAATGCTGGTAGGTTTAGTGATTGCTGCGCTTATCTCAACTGTTGTGCCGGACGATTTTTTCGCGGAAAAGCTTTTGGGCACAGGTATTTTTGCCATGCTGGTGATGATGTTTCTGGGCATACCTGTTTATGTTTGTGCTACTGCTTCAGTTCCAATAGCAGCGGCATTAATATCTAAGGGCGTGACGCCTGGAGCTGCGTTGGTATTTCTTATAACCGGGCCTGCTACCAATGCTGCCGGTTTAACAACGATTTGGAAGGTTTTGGGTGGACGAACTGCTATAGCTTATCTTTTTACGGTGGTAGTTTGTGCCCTGGGGTCGGGGCTATTGCTTGATATGACATTCCCGGAGCTCGGCTCATCTGTACAGGCTCATGTGCACCAGATGAAACCTTCCATTTTGGGGCATATATCAGCAATAGCACTCTTGGCTGTTCTGGCAATTGCCATTTTAAGGACAAAAAAACCTGCTGCTCAAACTCAACACAAACATTGGTAATTTGTAATTGGTGATTGGTAATTACCAGTTACCATTTAACCAATTTCCATTTCTCGTTTGGGGGGTATACTTTTTATTTTTATCGGCATATAAACCATTATCGGTCTTAATATCCAAACTGAAAGATAAATCAATCTATTTTCTTTGTGATATCCAGCTTAATCACTATCAAATATAGTTAAGGCCTTAGGGAGTCGAACCGATAAATTTCATCGAGCAAAGAATTTGTTTTCTATAGTTTTAGGACCTTTTCAAAGGCCGTAATTTTAATATTTCCAGGGTCCGTAATATGAGCAGGGTGCAGGCCGTAACCATTGGGCTTCTCTCACTGGTGCTGAGTATTTGCGCTGCCGGTTGTGGCAATAAGTTTTTTGATCCGACCCAAATAGGAAGATTCCGTCCTACACCTGCGGTCAACGTGATATTGGATTCGTTAGGTGTGGCGGAAGAGACACCAATTGCATGGGAAAAGACGGAAGAGCCGCGACCGAGTGACATTGTGGTAGTGCAGACTGACTATGTATTCAGGGCCGGTGACACTATTAGAGTATCCATTTATGAGCTGTATCAAGAGGGGATTCCAGCCATAAATGATTATATTGTTACTGAGACCGGCAAAATATCAATACCGGAAGTCGGTGTTATTCAAGCAGCAGGTTTAACAGAAACCCAGCTTGAAGATGAAATAAAACGGATTGTCTCGCCGGGTATATTAATAGAGCCTTCGGTTTCCGTATTTTTAGTTAATTCGCAGCAGCGTACCTTCTCAATATTGGGTGAGGGCGTGTTAGCACCAAACAGGTACGTTATCCCAAGGTATGATTTTCGATTAGCCGATGCACTTGCAAGTGCAGGTGGAGTAAGGCAATTTAATGTAAGCTATATTTACGTATCGCGTTCCACGGAGGAGGAGCAGGATTTAACTGAGCCGGCTGAGAACGAAGCACCCAAGATAAAGACAAAGCTTTTGGAACTACAGATGATTGAGCCTACAGGTCTTAGGCCCGAAACCTTCGAGCGAGCAATCCCAGAGCCGAGGCTTATCGAGCCAAGGCAGATGGAGCCGCAGCTTAAGTTAGAGCGGGAAATGCTGGAGATGATAACACCTTCAACTCAAAATCCCCGCCTTAATCAGGGATGGCCAGAGAGTAAAAAATTATCAATAGGTTATACTGAGGTGGCAAGTAATAATGAACCTTCAGAATTAGCTCTACAGCAACGCCTTGGATTTTCAACCGATCGCAGGTGGACTGTGACAACGGGAACAAGAGGCCTTACAAAATCATCTCCGGCATTAAGCAGTCAAAAGACAGCGTATGGATCAGTGGGTGGGAACGAAGGTTACAGCAATATCGAATGGATCTTCCGCGATGGTAAGTGGGTACCAATCCCGGTTGAAGCACCGAGAATTGTGGAGCCGGTAATTGAAGAAGAAAAAATTGGTGAGCGGGTCGATTGGATTTTCAAGGATGGCAGATGGGTTCCAATTCCTTTTGGATCTAAGAAACCAACAGAACCTTCTGTCAAATTAGAACCTGAAAAAATGCCTGCTCTTGAGCGGAAATTACCGGAAGAACTCGAATGGGAAGATGTATTGAAAACGCGCGTCATAAAGGTTTCCGTCGCTAAATTGCTCGCCGGTGATCCACGATACAACATCGTGATAAAGCCAGGCGATACTATCCATGTGCCTGTTGATATAATTGGTGAGTTCGCTATAATGGGCAACGTTAATCAAAATGGATACATTAACATAACAGGCCGACCGATGACTCTCAAGATGGCTATCGCCGCAGCAGGCGGCCTCGGACCTCTGGCTTGGCCGAAACGCTGCGAAGTGATAAGAAGGATCGGCGAAAACAAAGAAGAAATAGTAATGGTGGACCTGGATAAAATCGCCAGCGGCGAACAGCCCGATTTCTTTATTAAGCCCAATGATTTGATAAATGTCGGCACACATTTTACTGCCAGATGGCGTGCCATCTTACGCAATGCTTTCAGAGCTACTTACGGATATGGATTTGTTTACGACCGTAATTTCGCGGATATAGATTACGGTAAAGATTATCCCAGACCCCACTGGTTTTAGCAGAATATCTTAGTTATGGCGGACAAAATTGTCTCTCCGGCTGCAGAAACATTTCCAAAAAGTGCACCTCTGCTGAAACAGCGGTGGCGTGAGCTTGAATTGCATACCTATATCAAGATTGCAGTAATAGCAGGACTGTTTTGTTTTCTTTTTCGCAATGAGATCAACAGTATCGTTCACGGATGGCTAACCGATGCGAGCTGGTCGCACGGCTTTTTAATCCCGCTGTTCAGTTTATATTTTATAAACATGCACAAAAGCGAAGTCTTAAACCTTCAAACTAAACCAAATTATCTGGGCTTATTTTTTTTATTTTGCTGTATTCTATTTTATTTTTTCAATATAGTCAGCCCGTCAGGATATGCTTATCTTCGCAGTATTTCCATGTTAGCAGCACTCGGCGCAGTGGTTTTATTTTTAGGCGGATGGAGTTTGGTTAAACATACATGGCTGCCGATTACTTTTTTGATTTTTGCTGTGCCATTGCCGCGAAGATACTATGTCGGTTTGACTATGCCGATGCGGCGATGGGCGGCAAACGTGGCGGCTGTATTGTTGAATCTGGTCGGTGACCTGGAGGCGACGGCAAGCGGAGTGGTCATAGATGTGGTTTATAAGGGCAAGCACTTAGAGCCTGGACTAAATGTAGCAGAGGCCTGCAGTGGAATGCGGCTGTTAACAGCCTTTGTGGCTTTGGGTGTCGCTATGGCTTATTTGCACTACCGTCCTTTTTGGCAACGAATTATTTTATTAGTCAGCACTATACCCATTGCGATATTTTGTAATATCGTTCGTGTTACAGTTACCGGTTTTATTTATGTGCTAATACACCCGAAATATACCCAGGGCATTTACCACGATATGCTTGGCATTGCAATGTTACCGTTGGCCTTCGGTTTATACGCAGTCTTGGCGTGGTTTATGTCGATTTTATTTGTTGAAGAAGCAGGGACCCGCGTGCAGCGGGCCAAGGATATTGTGATTCGTAAACGTGGTGTATGATGCGAGATTCGAAGTGTGATATACGGATTTATTTGCAGCCGGCGTTTTTGATTTGCGCTGTAGTGCTTGCAGTAGCAGGGGTAGGTTCGTCCATTGCCGTTAAGAGATTCGGCGTGTACCTAAAGAAGGAGCCTTTGCCTCTAAAAAAGTCCTTAGACCTCCTGGATGAAAAGCAGTTGGCCCCGTATCAGGTAATGGAAAAACGCAAAATCCAAAACGAAGAAATAGTCAAAGAATTAGGCACAGAAGATTATATCCAATGGATTCTTGAAGATCCAAATGTAGCGGCTGATAGCTCTGTGCGTAGATGCTTATTGTTTATCACTTATTACCAGCTACCGGATAGGGTACCGCATGTGCCGGAGGAGTGTTATGCGGGCAGTGGTTACCAAAGATTATCGACTGATAGCGTGACATTTAAGATAAATGTAAACGGCCTCGACAAAACAATCCATGGCAAATATCTTGTCTTCGGCGATGCAAAATCAAATTTTCTGCTGGGCGGCAGAACCTTTCCGGTTATTTATCTCTTTAAGGTGAATGGCGAGTACGCCAGCAGCAGAGACGAGGCCCGGATAGCTCTAAACAAGAATATTTTTCGTAGGTCTTCGTATTTTAGCAAGATTGAATTAGTTTTTAACCAGACATTTGTAGCTCCGGAAAAGGAACAGGCAGTTACAGCAAGTGAAAAACTCTTGTCTGTCATTTTACCAATTCTGGAGCGAGAGCATTGGCCTGACTGGTAAGGGAGGATCAATGGCAAGGAGAAGATTAAATAAAAAAGTGGCACTAATCGGCTCGCTGGTTTTTCTTGTGTTGGTGGCGGCAATTATCGTGGTTATCCTGCATTTAGGCCAGGAGCCGGATAAATTTATTGAAGATGGTGACGCAGCATGGCTGGCGAAAGATTATCAGAATGCCCAACGCAATTACCTTAAAGCACACAAATTTGCAAAAACTGGATCACTTCGTAAAGAAATTCTTTTTAAGCTGGCCGACGTATATATTCAAACCGGTCAATGGCCCAAGGTGCGTGGCTGCTGGGAACAAATAATCAACATAGACCCCCAGAATATAGAGGCTCGGCTCGGACGTTTGAAGTACATCTACATAATTGCTGACAATTATGCAAGTGTTGGACGGGAAGTTAGTGGGATCTGGGAGGAGGTCCGGTCTCAGGCATCAGAGCTTATTGACGTGGTGGAAAATGCCGGTTTGCTTACGGAAGATAGAATCAAATGGGAGCCATCATTTGGTCTTGAAGACAATCACCTTCAGCACGCCACAAGCCGCTATGTCGGTGCGTACTTATATCTTCTCAGAGGTAGAGCTGCTTTTGAACTGGCAAAAATGGGTGCGGTAACCACGCCGGATGAATTACTTGCCGGCGCAATCAGTGATTTGGAGAAGGTACAATCGCTTGATCCAAATAACATTGACACTTATTGGTATATGGCACAGGCAGCTATTGAAAAAGGTGAGATTCTTGCATCAAGGGGTAATCTCGAAGAAAGAGCAAGAGCAGCCATTAAGGCTAACGAGCTTTTGCAGCAGGCCGTTCAGCATGCCGATAATGTTCCCAGAGCACACATTAATATTTTAACACACAAGCTCATGCTCGCACGGGAAAGTGATCCTAAGCTGGTAAAGCAGCAAATTCAATCGCTCGAACCGGAGTTTTTGTTGCTTGTGAGCAGGTTCCCTTCCAGTGCGGAGGCTTATGCGAATCTTTATGGATACTATTCAATCTATTCCACCTATTTGGACTACCAGTCAGGTCTTGCAAATCTTAATAAGGCTGTTGAAGCGGCTGAAAAAGCTATTGAATTGGACAAAGATAATGTAGAGTATGCTATAAATGCTGCAAATCTGTACTATCGTCAATCATCTGTTTACGGCCAAAAGTCGCAGATCCGAACGGCAATAGAAATAGCCAAAAGCGCGCTTGAATTTCCTGAAGCCCAAGAGACGCTTGGCCCACGGAGTTTCGCAAACAGAATGAACAGATTCTTATTGTGTTCATTTCTGGCCAATTGTTATATCGAGCAGATACTCGAGCCATCAGAGAGAACAACCGATTCACAAAATGAAATCTGGCTAAAAAACGCAGAACAAATGGTCCATGAAATTGAGCAGATTTTTGGTAGTGGTGAGGAGCCCCAGGTCGTTAAGTGGCAGGGTATGCTGGAGCTTGCAAGAGGAAATACGGACCAAGCTGTTCGAAAGCTGTATGCTGCTTACGAGCAAGTCAAGGCATCTAATATTCCTGAGCGAAGAGATGCGCAGCTTTCATATACCCTTGCGAAGATTTTTTTGAATACTCCTGAAATTGGCGCAGCGTTGGAATTCCTGACCAGTGCCCTCGATGCGCGTATTGTACCTGTTAAGCCGGAAGCAATTCTGGATTATCTTGAGGTTCTCGGCAAGATTGATATGTGGCCCTATGTTCTGTCTCCTGCTAATTCTTATGGTATAGATGCATACGAGCAAAAGTTTGGACAAAGTCAAAGGAGCCGAACGCTGCGTATACAGGCTCTAATTGGTACAAATCGAATATCTGAAGCCGAAGATGAATTGGCTAAGCTTGACCAAAGCAGCCCTGATGCAATTAGGCTTAACTTAGTGCTGGTGCAGACAAAGACCAAGCAAATTAAAACTGCTTTAACAAAAAGCCCGGCAACGCAAGACTTTTCTAACATTCTTAAACAAATCGAGGAGGAAAAACAGAAGAATGATGTTTCAGATGCTGCTTTGAAGATAATGGAAGCCGAATTAGAAAACTGGCGGCAAATTCAAGCTGATCTGGTGCAAAAGCTACTGTTAGTGGAGCCAAATTCTGTTGAAGAAACCACCGTCAGTGCCATTTGTGGAAGTTATATAGCGCAAGGCCAGACAGATAAGGCTCGAGATTTGGTCAACCGTTTCCTGACGTACTTCCCGTATAATACAGTATTTCTGTTCTACAAACAGTTGCTTTCTGAGCCTGACCCGAAAAATGTTTCTCAACAACGGCATAAGGAAATAGAAAAACAGGTTCTAATGAATATTGCCGACCCTCTCAGCAGGGCTGTGAACCTTGGAATCTTTTATCGAAGGGAAAATGATCTTGATAAAGCGGTTGAAAAGCTGAGAGAAGCCCTTGAAATGAAAATACACACAGATGACAAAGTCGGCGGAAAACTATCTAAACCAGACAAAAAAGCGATAAAGTCCACCGCTGCTAATTATCTTTTTGAAATATCCTGCCAGATGGAAAATTGGAAACTGGCAGATACGGTTATAGATATTGCAAAGCGCGAGAATCTTGATGATTGTCAGGGCCAGCTTTTCGCAGTTCGCCTCGATATGGCTAAAAGCAAATTTGATGATGCGCTGGCGAAAATAAACGACTGTTTAAAAAAGAAACCTATATTTTCATACGCCTACCTGCTTAGAAGCAATATCTACGCCAATCTGGGTAATGAACGGGCTTCTATTGAAGATATCAGTAAAGCTGCATCTCTGAATCCTCTTGACGGTGCAATTGCCAAGAGCATGGCTACTGAATTATATCTTCGCAATCGGAAGCTCGGTGACAATGTCTCATCTGAGCAGGAAATTGAAGTCAAGCGCGCTTTGGAAAGAGCCATTTGGCTAAATCCAGGTGACGTGATGTTGCTGAGTGATTATGCAGAATATATAAGCCCTAAAGAACCTGCAAGAGCATTGGCTATTCGTCAGACACTGCAAAAAAACAGCCCGACTTTTCAAAATGCCATTCTGCTTTCAAGACTGGCAATAAAAATGGCACTGAAGGAAACGAATTTGCAAAACAAAGAAAATTTGTTTGAAATCGCTAAATATTCTCTGGAACAAGCCAAAAAGATTGAACCACACAATAGATTGATGCTTAATAGTTTCGCGGATTACTATAGGGCCAGAGGTCAGGAAGAAAATGCTGAACAATTATTAGTAGAATCACAAGATGAGAGCTTGCTCTGGCGTCATTATTTTCAGCTTGGTCAATTTGACGACGCCAGGAAGGTGTTATCGCAGTTATACAAACAAAATCCAAAGGATATTGACGTGGTCAAAGGTCTTTTACTTGTCGGTGAGAGAACCGGTGACAAAGAGGCTATAAAAAGATATTCCGAAGAACTCTTGGCTGTTGAGGACAAGGCTGAAAATCGTCTTGAGCAAATTAGAGCATACCTGAGCGTTGGCCTTATCGAAGAAGCTAAGTACAAATTTCAGGGCTTTAAGGAAAGGTATCCGGACAATCCAAGCGTGCTGCTGCTCGAGGGATGGCTGGCGATGAGACAGGGACAATTGAAAAAGGCCCTGGAGCTGACGAATCAAAATCTTGCAATCAACGAAGGAAACGCTGGAGCATGGCGATTGAGAGGGGAGATAAACCTTTTAATGGCTAATTACAATCAAGCTATGATTGACCTTAAAAAGAGCAAGTCTTTGGCAGCTACACCTGCTACAAGGATTGCTTTGGCGAAGGCTTATCTGCAGGCAGAAAGGACAGATGATGCGATAACCGAGCTTAGAGAAACGATTAACGACCCGGATGCCCCTGTAGAAACAAGAATCTTGCTCGAACAAATTTATAAATGGCTCGGCAGAAAAGAAGCGCTGAAAAGATTCTATAATGAGACTCTGGGAAAATTTCCAAATAGTGTTCTGTGGTATCTACGAGCGGGCCAGTTCGCTCTAACTAACAGCGAATTTGATAGAGCGGAACAACTGTACAAAAAGGCCTATTTGCTCAAACAGAAAGATTATAACGGGCAGAACACGGAAAACATAATACAAGATGAGGAATATGTAGCAGCTTTCGATGGATATTTACAGGCACTTGTAGCGGCTGGGAGTTCAACTGTAACGAATCGTGTTTTGCGCCCAGAGAAGCTACAACAGGTTATTGAAGAGAGCAGCAAGTATGAACATACTTCTCTTGCTC
>Ga0315532_1001876_pt1 | contig 15033 bp, 11 predicted proteins | sample SalMarWE160370MG_FD_203082 | JGI IMG/M metagenome (GOLD analysis project Ga0315532, IMG submission 203082) | Salt marsh sediment microbial communities from the Plum Island Ecosystem LTER, Massachusetts, United States - Salt Marsh Sediment WE1603-70 ... | reverse complement strand
ACAATAAAGAATACCAGATGTTTACTTATGAAGGAGCAAACCATGCTTTTAACAACGATACCAATCCAGACAGATACCACGAAAAAGCTGCAAAGCTGGCCTGGGAAAGGACCGTTGCGTTTTTCAAAGAGAAGCTGAAAGGCTGAGCCCGTTTGTCTTTAGTGATCTGAATAACTGTTTCCCCATGCAGCAGCTATTGCCTCCACAAATGGTCGGCAGTGGTTAAAAAACATTTTGTACCCGGCGCAGAGATAATTTAATCCCGGCTCACCATCCTGGGTTTTTATAAACCTGTTCTTAGGACACTCTCCATTACACATTGACCTGACTTCACACTCGAGGCAGTAACGGGGAAGTGTATTTGATTTTACCAGCCCGAAAGTCTTTTGCCTGTCACTGTCAAGTAAATCAGCTAAAGAGCTCTCTTTTATATTGCCAACCAGATACTCCGGACTTACATAGTGATCGCAGGAATAAAAATCTCCATTATGCTCAACTACAGGTACTCCGCCGCAATTGACCTTAAAAATACAAAGCGTATGATCCTGATTAAATGCAGTTCTTGCAGCCTCTTCAAATATCTGGATCTTGATCTGACCTATATCATTCTCAACCCATTCATCAAATATCGTACTTAGAAAAATCCCAAATTCGTCAGACGGTACTGTTTCCCTGCTTACTCCTGTAACATAATCCTTCTGCTGTACAACATTTGGCAGGAAGGTAATATATTTTGCACCGAGCTGTTTAAAAAACTGATAAACCACCAGGGGATATTTGACATTTAAAGAATTGACCACACAGAGTATTTCGCCCAGGACCCCATTTTTCTGAAGCAACTCATAACCTTTCAGGACTTCTTGAAGTACCGGCTTTTTATTTTTAGTGTAGCGGAACTTGTTATGCAAATCACCCGGTCCGTCAATGCTTATTCCGACAAAAAATTTTTCTTTTGCAAAAAACCTCGACCATTCTTCATCGATCAGTGTACCGTTTGTTTGAATTCCATTTACAATAGTATGTCCCGAAGGTTTGTATTTGCGTTGAAGCTTAACAATTTTCCTGAAGAAATCAATACCTGCGAGCATCGGTTCGCCCCCATGCCAGGAAAATCCTATTACCTCATCTGTTGATGCCTCGATATGCTGACGAATGTACATTTCAAGGATCTCATCATTCATGATGAATGATCTATTCCCAGGATAAAGGTTCTTCTTTTCAAGGTAATAGCAGTATTTGCAGCGCAGATTACATAAGGCTCCCACAGGCTTTGCAAATATCTGAAATTCACGTGATTTTTTTTTCATTAATGAAACAGGCAATAGAGGTGATTGGTTTAATGTATTATTGATTTGTGATATTATGCAGGTTTGTGTTTTTGAATTAATCACAAATAAAAAAATAAAAAAGAAATTATTGGTCCCATTTTATAAGATCATCTTTCCGGTGTTCAGGTATCCTCATTCTGATTCTCCAGTTCACCGGGTAATAGTTATTTATTCTGCTCCCAAGGTTGTTCGCAAAACCCAGATTAACTCCTTTATAAGTTACGATAAACCATCCTTTCGGTAATCCTGATAAAACAATACTTTCGCGCCGTAAATAGTCTACAGCCTGGTGATAATCCAGTTCGGAATGCGGGAATGAACCTTTCCTGAATTCCTTAGAAAGAGCAAGTTCGTGAGAAGGAAGATAATTTTTCTTCTTAACTGTACAAACCCTGATACCCCCTTTAATAATATTCAGATTCGCAGCGAGAAAAAGATAGTCATCCACTCTCCCGGCCACAGAAATAATTTCATTGCCGTTTCTTAACAGGTTTTGATCCGGAAGAGTGGTCCAGTCTCTTAGAACAGGAAGATCCAGTTTTCCGGGTCTATCCCCTGTTTTCTTCCGGTTTCTGATTTGTGTTTTCCCGGATTTCCCGGTTTTCCTGATTACAGAAACAAAGAATCCTTCACCTTTTATTTTATCGGGATAAAAACCATACCCGGTAATATTTCTGTAATCAATCCTGGTGATCTCCCTGAATTCAGAAATATCGAGCCGTACATTCTCTGCCTCCTCATTATTAGTCAGCCATTCAACAACTTGTTCATTCTCCGAAGGATTAAAGGTGCAGGTACTGTAAATTAAAATTCCGTTTTCTTTCAAAGCCGGCCAGACATCCCGTAATATCCTTTTCTGCCGTTGGGAACAGAGGACTGTATTTTCCACAGACCATTGCCTTACTGCAATGTTGTCCCTGAACATACCTTCTCCCGAACAGGGAGCATCAACAAGAATCAGGTCAAAAAAGCCGGATAGCCTGCCAAAAACTACAGGATCACTATTCGTTACAATTGTATTGGACGCCCCCCATTTGGAAACGCTTTCAGCCAGGACTGAAGCTCGCGACCTGATTACTTCATTTGCAACGAGCAGGCTATCAGGGCTTATCAGCGAAGATAAATGTGTGCTTTTTCCTCCCGGGGCACCGCAGAGATCAAGCACCCTGATATCCTTGTATTCAGAAACAGTCTGTTTAATAACCTGTTTAAGAAACATCCCTGAAGCTTCCTGAGGATAATAACAACCGGAATGATAAAGCGGATCAAGAGAAAAAGATGGCCGTGATTCAAGATAGAAACCGGTTTCACACCAGGGGACAAGTTCTGCATTAACCGGTTTTCTATCCCATTTTTCAGGATTGATCCTGATGCTTACCGGAGATGGTTCCTCCAAAGCATCCAGAAGTGCTTCTTCATTTATATATTTTTGATATGTAATCCTTTGTCTAAACTCCTCCGGGAACATAAAACATTTGGATTATAATAATTCATTTTGCTGTCACGTGGCCGTTACCAATCAGAATAAAAGGTGACCAGTAAAGAGGCTGGGGATAGATCTTAATCACATCACGCTGAGCCAGTGTAAGCGCTTCCACGAGGTTATGATCCTTCAGGTAACGGTAAAAATTTACCATAAGCAGTGAGGTCGGATAATCTGCAACTGCCCACAGACTGACAATTACTGAAGAAGAACCTGCGAAGAGGAAAGCCCTGCTTAATCCTACCAGTTCGTCACCCTGATTGATATTGCCAAGACCTGTTTCGCAGGCACTCAGAGTCACCAGCTTGGCATTAATATTCATCTCAAAAACCTCGAAAACGTTAAATCTGCCATCATCCTGCTCACTGGAAGGAAACAGCAGATGTGAATAAAGCGGTTGTTCATAATCATAAGTACCATGGGTTGCAAAATGAATAAAATCATAACCATCCGCATTATTCTTTACGAATGTTTCCGTACTTTGTTTTCCGAAAGCTGAGATGTTCTCAGTAAAAAGCGGAAGAATATTTCTTACTTCATCCTCTGTCCCGGGCAGACCGGCTCTGTTTTCAAGCATAACATCAGACAGAGCTATCCCCATAAATCTTGCGCCGGGTTGAACCTCCCTGCTGTTACAGACCATATAAACACTGGCCGACGGAGCATAAATAAGATAGAACTTCTGGATAAGATACTCTTCCTTGTCATCCATAAGTGCCTGAAATGGAACAAAATGGAGAGATCCATTGGGTATTATTACCAGATTATTTATATTAACAAGCTTATTTTCAACCGGGGAAATAAGAATAGAGTAGAGAGATGACAGGCCGGCTTTTGTTTCCTCAGGAAAATTTGACTGAATGGATCTTCTGGCTCTTGCAACCATTAAGGATAAAGTATCCCTGTTAATATTTACTGATCTGCTGGTGATTTCCGATTGAGTAATAATCCAGCATATTAATTCATTTGCGCTGATCCAGTAAGTAAGAACAGCCGTACCAGGTTCAAGCACCTTTTGAAGATCGCCGGGATTTACCGGATCAACAGAGACCATTTCGGCATATGCCGGATTATATAGCTTTATCCTCTGAAGAATATCTTCATATTCTGACTGGCTGTTTGCGAGAGCATCCCTTAGCTGATCTATCCCTGTTTTCCTGGATCTGCCATCACTATAGAATACTGCATCCTCTTTCTGCAGAAGCTTATAGAGTTGCTGAATTTCGATCCGTTTTTCCTGTTCAAGCGACATCAGATCACCCGGTAAAGAACCTTTGTAATCGATCTTTTTATTCGCCAGTATATCATAAAAGGCTCTTGCTCTAGCCTGTTCTGAAATCCTGAACGCTTCCACAGGTTTTTCAGTCTTTATCAAAAGCTTTATTAACCTGTCAAATACTTCCCTCTTATTATTGAAATAAATACTTTTAAACTCATCGATAGTAAGGTTCCCTCTGATTTTTTCAATTACACTTATGGAATTCCGGTATGATGCTATTGCGTTTAAGTCGTCGTTAAGCATCTCATACATTCTTCCAAGGTGATACCAGGCCTGCCATACTGTCTCAGGAAAATCGGACGCTTTACTTGCCGAATCAAGCAATGCGTATGCCATGTCTGGTTTCTCCTCATCAACGAATATCCTTCCTTTAAGTAACCTGACATTTGAAACTCCCTGTTTGTTATGGCTTTCCATGAATTTATTCCCAGACTGATCGAGAAAGATAATGGCACTATCGGAATCATTCTTCTGGATAAATAATTCCGCAATACGCAATGATGAGATAGCTTCACCGGTCACAGAGCCCTGTGATGAAAAATACTGGTTTGCACTCATTACTTCACCCAGCCGCAAGTTCAGAGAAGCCTCCAGGCTTCCGGTTTTCATGGCCAGTGTATCTTTCTCCATGCGTGCTTCATTGTAGTATTTTCCCGCTTTGCTGAGATCACCAAGTTTGCTGTAAATATCTCCCAATCCTATAGTTGTCCAGATAACCTGACCCATGATCCCATAATCTCTGGCCTCTTTCAAAGCTTTCTCCTGGAACCTCAGTGCATTCTCATACTCACCTGTTTCTGAAGCAATTGATGCAAGCAACTGGTTATGGCGTGACGTTCCCATATTTAGTTCCAGAGTCTTCTTCATAGATTGTTCAGCAAATTTTCGTGCTGAAATAAAATCACCAAGGTCAGAATGTATGTTACCAAGAGCAAGGTACGATTCCATTTCTCCTTTGGGATCATTCCCCTGCAGGAAAAGTGTCAGAGCCTTGTCAATATAATTAAGGGATATACCTGATCTTCCCATTGTTGCATATAATTGACCTAGTGCAAGATATGTGTCGGCAATCGAAAGTCTGTTTACATTCTTCAGGCTCTGATCCTTACCTTCACTCAGGGCCAGTGATTTTTCGAGTGAATTGATGCCTTTACGGCTGAATCCAAGATACACATATATTTTTCCCTCATGCCGGTAGTCTGCAATTCTGTTCAATTGATTATTGTAAATGGAATCAAGAACAATGGCTGATTGTACATGAGAAAGTGCCGGTTCATATTTTCCCATCATCTCATAACAATTGGCGATCTTCCTGTGAACGTCCGATTCCATAGAGGGATTCCGATAAATTCCGAGTTTTTTACTTGCATCAAGCATAAGCAGATAGTGCTTTATTGCTTCGGTGTAGTTATGCCTGTTGAAAAAAACATCTCCCTGGTTCTGTTCACGGGTAACCTTTATTGAAGGAGTTACACATGTTGTTAACAGAATTACTAGTCCTGAAAGGATCAAAGTAACAGATATTGCCGGACGCTGGAATGAGAGATGCTTCAATATATCTTTCAGCATAACAGAAACTTAAAATAAATATTGTATCATTATTTTATAAAGCGGATCTGCAGGCACATTTTTCCCTTTCAAAGGTATCCTGACTGATTCACCCAACCTGAATCTTTTTACCTGGAATACAAGGCTCGGTTCGTAAGACAACGCCCACTCGGCTGGTATTTCCTGGGTAACAATTGATTCAACTTCCCCTTTGCTTTTATCTGAAAAATTAATTTCGTTAGCAAGAGCAATCCATTCGTTAAGGTGAAGGTTCACACTCAGTCCGCTTTCAAAACGGTTCCCGAGCCTGAAGTTGCTTTCAGCATCATCCGCTGCACTGAATTTCTTTGCACCCTCGAAATTATGTTTGTACTCAATATAACCTGCGAGTGAATACGGGTATAATATCTTTCTTGCGGATATGTTAATCCCCAGGGCATATGTTCCTTCACCTACTGGCAGATCATATTTTTCAACACTCCTTATATTAGTCGGATTTTTTTCACCGGTTGGAACAGTTACGTTTATTCTCCCGGTGATTGACATTCTTCTCTCAATCTCCTGCAGGAACTGATATGTAACTGCAAAATGACTATCCCCCAGACCAAGACCTTTCTGCCGGGTTGTTGTTACAATAGTGGTATTTGTACCTGCCACAATTTCTTTATTTTGAAATTCCTGAAGCTTGTTCCTGTATTCAGTTTTTATATCAAGCTGCAATCTGTCAGTCAATCCATACTGAAGGATTATTCCATAAGCTGATGTTGATCCCCAGGAGCTGGTAATATAATATTCTTTCTCACCCGATGCGTTAAAGTATTTATCTGCAACACGGTAGTTCATTATTATCCCTGTTCTGAAAAACCCTTTTCGCAGCGTAACAGGTTCACTGACAATAGTCTGTTGCTTAAGATCAGCCGGCACCAGCTGCCTTTCAGTCTGACATAACATTGTTGCAGGGAGGAGCATAAACAGGTAAATGAGATATGATTTCTTCATACGGCTGAATGTTTTCATTCACCTTAAGAATGGGAACATATTAAATCGTACTGTAGTAAAAAGATAAAAGGGAGCGTCACTGTTTTTTCCCTTCACCGGAAAGCCAGCATTCTGGCATATTATCAGAGTTGGAGAGATCTGTAACTCGAATCCGGGTTCAATTGTAAAAAGCCTAGTTTCGGGATTTGAATACTTATTCCCCCAGTATTCTGTCCATCCTCCGTCTGACTTCCGGTAGTTGCCACTCAGTCTTATATCGAACCATCCGGTTGCCTGATAATGAAGCGAAGTATAGATTGTTAAAGTCCTGTTAAGCAGATAACTGTAAGAGTTGTCATAATAAGAAAAGTCTCTTTCAACCAGAGCCTCTTCCCACCTTATATTTTGACCTTCTTTAGTTGGATCACTGAAAACAATACCGGTGTTAAGAGTGAATTTATTTAAAGTAAGTTTGAATGCTCCCGATAATTCATAAACAGGCACACCGAAACCATTTGTATTATTATAGTGATAGTCCACTGTATAGCTGTTTTCCTCTTTAATACCGGAAACTGCATGGGACGGTTCCTGAGGCTCATATCTGGATGAAGGAAGGTATAGTCCTCCCCTGAGTGCCAGGTCGAACCATTTGTATTCAAGCGGAAACCGGACAGCAGCTGATAAGAGTATATCTCCCATTCCCTTTACCTCAGTAAGTTTATTTACTGTTACCTGCTCAGAAGAAGGGAGAGTAGTACTCACATAAGTTGTTGATTCAGACCTTATACCTCTCTTAAGGAAATTAGTTTCAGCAGCCAGTTCAATAAAGTCTGTCAGACCATACCTAAGCTCGATAAAATAGTAATGATATACAGATCCTGTACCTGTGTTTCTTAAGTAAACTACCTCACCTTCAGAATCATAATATTGTGTCCGGACAGCAAATTTATAACCTGTGCTACCATGTAACTGACCTCTGTAAAGTGTAAGAGGTCGCTGGTTAAAAGGCATTGTAAGAAGTTGATACTTGTCCCTGCCCGGAACCTGTCCTGAAACAACATTCTTAAGTACAGAGGTTACTATTAAGATTACCAGAAAGATAAATCTAAGCATCATACCAATCACTCTAATTAATTGGTAATGTGTATCTTGCCACACCCCTGCTATATAATCCAAACCACAGGTTCCCATGTTTGTCTTCACCTATTGAATAGATACTATTCTCAGGAAAACCATTTACCTCCTTGATAGAATGGGGTATTACTCCATCAAACCTGATAAGTCCGTCGTTATACGTAGCAAACCATATATCACCTTTCCGGTCTTCAATAATATCATTAATAAAACAGCTGTCTGCTCCTGTAAATAGTGACAACTGGTGGATTCCTCTACTGTCGATCCAGGATACTGTTTTACCACCTCTTGTACCTATCCATAATCTTTCCTTACTGTCAGAAAGAAGTGCGCTGACCCTGTTATCCGGCAGATTGTCGGCAGCTGTTAAATAGGAGTAGCCCGATCCGTCCCATCTGATCAGTCCGTTATCTGTTCCCAGCCAGATATTTCCGTCCGCATCTTCTTCAATAACGTTAACATTCTTATAGGTTTCCGAGTAGGTTTTTACAAAACCGCTACCATTATTAACATAAAAGCCCTGTTCTTTTGTTCCCACCCATATCCAGCCATTGGAAGCCACTTTTATTGTATTGATATACATACTTGTTACAGAATCAACATATGAGTCCCACTCATTCTCATCATTAAGGATTGATATTCCTTCGGATGTACCGAAAAGAATTTTGCCATCTGCATCCTCAGCCAGGCAATTAACTATGTTGGTAAGCAGGGGGCTGTTGGCTGTGCGGAAATATATCCAGTCGCTGCCGTCATATTTTGCGGTTCCGTATCCCGGGAATGTAAACCACAGGTTATCACGGCTGTCGCGTTTTATTTCAGTGACCTCGTTAGAAGGCAGTCCGTCGGTAGTATCAAACAGTGTCCAGATGCCTGCTTCTGCCGGATCCAGAAGGTCATATTCGCTATGTTCACAGCTGTTACTAAGTATCAGTGGTATAAATATTCCTGCGACTATACCAATGTTCCGGAGGATATTAGTCTTTCGCATATTTTCACTCTTTACGTAAAACTACAGATATACCAGTCTCAAATTTCATTCCAATTATTTAATAATTATCATTTTATACGTTATCAACAGCGAAAAGTATAAATTTTTTCAGAATTTTTGATTAACAGCTGAAATTCATTTATGAGAAAAATATCAACCAAAGGAGTGTTTAAGAAATGTTTAACCATGGTGTTACACAGAGCTATCATTCTGAATCCCATCATTTTTTGACGAATGTTTGCGCCAGAGGAAGAATACGGGGATGCCAAGCAGGACAATAATAAGACCAGGGAATGTATAGTTTGGCTTATAAATCAATAGAATGATCATTATTGTTAAAGTGGTTAGAATATAAAATGCAGGAATAAAAGGATAACCAAAGGCCTTGTATGGCCGCGGAATATCAGGTCGTTTGGCCCGTAAAATAAATATTGCCATGATGGTTAATGAAAAGAATATGAGAACCGCAAATATGACATAATCAAGGAGGTCGCTATATGTGCCTGAAAGACACAGCAAAACAGACCATATACACTGAACCGCCAGAGCAAAGCCGGGGACACCTTTTTTATTGAGTTGTCCGACCTTCCTGAAAAATAATCCGTCTTTAGCCATGGCGTAATAGACCCTCGGCCCTGCGAGAATGAGGCCATGATTACAGCCAAAGGTGCTGATCATAATGAAGACAGCCATTATTATGGCAGCGTAATCACCAAAGACAACACTCATGGCAGAAGTAGCTACCCGGTCGTCGGTGGCAAACTGTATTCCCCGGCTTAAAACATCTGTACCCTCTGGTGAACCTGACAATGGCAGAATTTTAATATAGACGAAATTTGTAAAAAGATAAATTACAGAAACGATAAGGGTACCAAATAACAGGCTCAGAGGCACGGTCCGTTTTGCATTTATCACCTCGCCTGAAATATAGGTGACATTATACCACGCATCCGACGCAAATAATGAACCTACCAGAGCTGTACCAATTGCTGCTACCAGGCTAAAACCGGCCAGAGGAATAACCTGGTTATCAGGACCAATCTGGTTTGCCTGCCAGAAGACCTCTTTGTTAATCTCAAATGAACTTATCGCTTTTGTTGCAAAGAATCCGATCAGTATTACTCCGAAAAGAGAAATAACCTTTGTCGATGTAAAGAAATTCTGTACCGTTTTACCAGTTACAATCCCCCTTGTATTAAGCCATGTAAGGAAGGTTATCATTACAATTGCAAGTAACTGTGTTGTGGTTATATTTAATTTCCCGATTTGGAACAAAATATTTTTATCAGATATCCATGGAAACAAGATCCCTGTAAATTTGGCAAAAGCAACACCAACAGCAGCTATTGAACCTGCCTGGATTACAAGAAATGTCGTCCATCCAAAAAGAAATCCGATCAACGGGTGATAAGCTTCCTTCAGGTATACATATTGTCCTCCAACCTCCGGCATCATGGCAGCCAGTTCACCATAGCTCAATGCCCCTATCATTGTAATGATTCCGGTAATAAGCCATACAACCATCAGCCATCCTGGTGAACCAACATTTCTGGCTATATCAGCACTGACAATAAAAATTCCCGAGCCAATCATTGCTCCGGCAACAATAGAGATACCATCAAAAAGGTTTACCCGTTTTTTTAGCAGATGGTTTTCTTCCAGCATATTGTCAGTTTATAAGCTAACAAAAATAATTAAACAATTAAGAAAACAATGTTATTGAAAATCTTTGTTATTATATTTCCATAACAAACTGAAGCACTCAATAACTGGCTGGTTAATAAGCTTAAAGGTCAATAAAATAACTTTTTATACTAAAAAAGTACAAAAGTTGGCTCTGTTTAACTTACCGGTTAAATAACGTTTTTATCTTTTCAAGTACACGACTGGTTTCAGGGGCATCAAGTTTACCTGCCCTTATATCACACATAAATTCTTCGCCCGGAGCAAGAATTTTGATATTACCTTTCTCTTTTTCTGTATGATAGCCTTCAGTCTCACATGTGCCAGGTTCAACTATTGCCATTGCTTCATGATCGGGGGTAATAGAAATCCAGCGGGTAGCTCGAGGAAGCTGTTTTTTCAGGTGACAGACAAAATCTGAATTCCCATCAGGATGCACCTGAAGAGTATAACATTTCCCATCGTCATCAGCAGAATAGTCAATATAGAAGCAGAGTTCAGGATCAGCCTTCAACTCGTTTGTAATATTGTGATGAAGGGTTGGATCTGACTGCAGGGCATTGACTAATTCCATGTAGCCGGGTCCGGGTTTGATATGAGAAGGGATACTTGATCTGCTCCTGACTACTTTAGGAGAGTACTCAGCGCTGTATTCGAGCCGGCTTTCTATTACCGGCTTAAAATTAATATGACATACATACATAAGCTCCATCGGCTTATTACCTGTATTCCTGATCTTCATCGAGATTTCTATTTCAGAAGAATCTGCCCGTAATTTAACCACGGGATTAGCCGAATATTGAGGACCAAAAAATTCCTTATATTCATAACTCCCGCATAATGAAATATATGATCCGTTCTTATCATTTCCAATATTAATCCAGGCATTCTGGTATGGAGCATTGGGCAACTCCCCATGGAGAGGATGGTTATCGCCGGGTGAAGGTGCTCCAACCCTCAATGCCCCGCAGTGGAGCATGAAGCTTCCAAATGTCTTTAAGAAATCGGTGGTGTTAACAGGCTCATTGAAAGCCGTCTTCATCCCAAGCTCCCTTCCGTCAAACTTTGCTCTCCATATCTGCTGGCCCTGGTAAGGAAGAAGCTCAATGCTCCCCCTGCCGTTCACAAACCGGATTCCGCAAACACCTGTCCTGTACCTGAAAAGGGAAGCGTTCAACTCTTCAGATTCAATTACTTTCTTCTCTTCCGGATGAAAGAACCCGGATTCCAGGTTGAATTTAATCTCATTCATAACTAAACTTTTTACACAAATTAATAAAATTATTCTCCATCGCTTCAATCGTGTCAATTAAATCTTTATCAACCTCTTCAATAAATCCGCACAATTTGACCAGCACATTTCTGATTCCTTCTTCATATAGTCGAATGAATTCTGTGTCTTCCGTCGAGATCCGGCCGTTTTCATCAGTAGCTCTGAAATGGCAGGCAGATAGAAGCACCTTCAGGATCCTATCGTATGGCATATTTACTGACCGGGCCATACGGATTGCACCAACAATCCTGTCATCCGGACCGAGCTTGCGTTTAAGGTCGCATCCTACCCTGTATATTGTATCGCCAAGGGCTTTATTCCTGAAGCGGTAAAGCAAGTCGTCAATATGCTCAGATAATGATCCCATGGAGAATTCACCAGACCATGCTGCCATTAGAATGTCCGCGGCCTGAAGCATTGTATTCCTCACAAATTTATATATTTCCGGCACATCGAGAGCCTGCCATGTATAGGTCAGGTTTTTATCATAAATAAACCCATAATAGGCCACAGATGCATGACCCAGGTTATGGATGAACAATTTCCTGTCGGTCCATGCTTTCATATTATCTTTCGGATCGAGTCCTTCCACATCGGGAATAGAATTCTTAAAAGCTTTTTTATCGAGTATAAGTGTGTTATATGGTTCGGCATAAACTCTGAGCATATCCTCTTCGATATTCTTTTGCGGCATTATCGGTACCATTTTACCGATGCTGGTCTCAATAAGTCCGACTAATCTATCTATAGGGTAATATCCCGGTAACAGCCTTGCGAGCTGTTCATGAAAATAATTGGCTGCATTCCGCATATTCTCGGCAATGATTATATCAACAGGCACGTTGTTGCGGGCCTCATATCTCATCAGGAGTCCCTTTGCAAGTACCTTCATAACATCGGGCAGACCTCTGAGGCCCACGCTTACACAGACAATTCGTGCATCTGCTATTTCGTCATAAACCATATTTATATCAGCAGCATAGACCCCTCTGACATTTAGAACGGTAATTTTCTTATCCTTTTCTGACTTAATTATTATATCATACTGCCTGCGACGGTTAAGTTCATCAATCAATACTTTGTTTATATCAACAAAAACCACTTCGAACCCGCTTCGGCTGAAAAGCTGACCGATGAATGACCTGCCTATTTTACCTGCACCGAAAAGGACAAGCTTGTTCATTATACAAAAAAAGTATTAATAACCAATCTGTTCCAGATATCTGTTTCTTATTTCTCCAATCTTCTGGATTTTCTCTCTGATGAAGTTTTCGAAAAAGGTTCCTCCTATATAAGAACAGGTAAATCCACCTGATGCTACAGCCCATGACAGGGCGGAAATAAGATCAAAATTTTTTCTGTATGATTGAAGCTGGAGGGCAAGTGATGTTATAATGCCTCCTGTAAAATTGTCACCGCAGCCGGTTGTGTCTCCAAATGCCCTGAACCCGGGTGTCACCAGGTCTGAAACGGGGAAATATGAAAGCTGCATCTTGTTGAACAACCCACCATTTGAGTAAGCCGCAATATTCCCGGCTCCGTTGGTAATAAAGAATGAAGAGACATTATTCCCGATAAAGAATCTGGCTGCCTTTTCATCATCAGTTTCTCCGCTAATTCGCAATGCCTCCTCCCTGTCCATTATGAGCACATCAACAAGCTGATAATCCCTGACAAGAGGCCATGACTTATCCGGATTATTTTTTTCATTCCTGAAATCAAATACCGTATTTACCAGAGTAAAAGCATTACTCTTTTTAGCTTTTCTGAGAAGACTCTCCAGATTGTCGTGAATATGAGGCACAAGTGCTGTTCCACCAAAACAGACAATATCGGAGCTAAAAAAAACATCATCCAGAATGTCAGGTAAAAAGTCCCATGCGGCACCGATATTGTTAATAAATGTTCGTTCACCATGACCACCGGCAAATGAGGGATCTGATAACACATGAGTAAAAGGCGTTGGTTTATTGCTTCTTTTAATATAAGCACTTACATCTAAAGGAGTCTTCTTCACAAGCCCGAGTATCTTTTCAGCAGTCTCATCATTACCGAGGCTGCCATAAAATCTTACTTTGTAATCTTCAGAATAAAGCATCTGTGAAGTATGAATAAATGACACCAGACCCGGACCACCTACATTAAAAGCATCAGGTTCTTTGTCACCGGAGATATCTTTCAAAATTTCAGAATACGGGATACCTGCAAAATCTTCAAGCTCTTCCGTGAAAACCAGCTTACCAGGAGAGAGGCCTCCATCGCCGGATTTTTTCGACAGATATTTTCTGAACCCGGATTTGCTAAAATCTATGCCGGTATACAGGAAGTCTGCGAGTGCGCATCCGATTCCTGAAATGGTTATTTTGTCCCGACTCATTCTTTATAGATATCTGGAATAGTCTGAGACCAGGAGATGAACCGGTTTCTCATTTTCGATGACCGCGGGGAAACGGCCTACAGGTTTATAGAAACGATTATCGGAAGTGTCGTCATTAACGGCACTTACCTCACCTACCAGCACTTTCCCTTTACCTTTTTCACCATAAAACCGGTGGTACAGACCCTGCTCAAGACAAATACTTTCACCAGGTGTGAGAATAAGGATTCCACCTGAATCTACCGTTCGTAGAATTCCATCGGTTTTAACGGTAACAGGAGTATCAGATAAATCCTCCTTTTCATCGGAGTTATAAAGCTCTATCACAAGATTTCCTCCCCCCCGGTTAATTATATCTTCCATCTTGCTCCAGTGCAAATGCATAGGTGTCTCCTGCATCTCCTCAACGATCATTATTTTCTCAGCGTAGGGTTTTTTGTCCTTTCCCGGATTACCGTTCCGTGTTGTGAACAGTATCAAACCGCATTTCTGAAAATCATTAAAACCAAAATCAGTAAGATCCCAACCCATCATATTATCAACTATTTCTCTGCATGTTTCATACTGACCTTTCCACTCTTCAGGTTTCCAGAAAGCCCATGGCGGAAGCTTGAAATTCATCCGGTCAAAAAATTCAATAGAACTGATTATGAGATGGTTAATTTCACTTCTTTTCATAACAGTACTAATTTTCCGGTAATATAAATTATAAAAAGGATACTGGTAATGCAATTTAATAATATATGAGTAAAGGCAAGATAAATAATGCTTAAATTTGATCGATCAGGAGTCACTTATTAAATCTTTTAAATTTAATCTGAGATTCCTCATTCAGCTATGCTTCGTTCGGATTGTCATTACGAACGAAGTGAGGAATCTCTAACATTAGTCGGACACTATTGAAAATTAATTTACATTAAAAGACGGGAATAAAACCTCACTTCCGGTTGTCAGTAAAT
>Ga0315532_1001869_pt1 | contig 15052 bp, 16 predicted proteins | sample SalMarWE160370MG_FD_203082 | JGI IMG/M metagenome (GOLD analysis project Ga0315532, IMG submission 203082) | Salt marsh sediment microbial communities from the Plum Island Ecosystem LTER, Massachusetts, United States - Salt Marsh Sediment WE1603-70 ... | reverse complement strand
CTCTAGGGCCCCAACCGCGTACTCCAGCTCCTCGGCCAAGATCGATCCTTTAGCGTTCATGGTATCGCTACGATCGGGAGATGAACGGGCGCATATAACACGTTCCCCCGTCTACGCCTTCCTCACCTTCTCCACGAAGCCCACTAGGTACGCCACCGTCTTCTCGTAGAGCTGCCTCCCCTTCTCGGCCGAGCCACGGGTGGGGTCCCCCATGAAGCCACTGGGCTCCACCTCCTCGGCCCAGTAGAAGACGCTCTGCGGGTGACCGTCGAACACCTGGACGCCGTAGCTCCTAGTCTCCATTCCCTCCAGCGGCTGGTTCAGGGGCTTGAGCTCGGCCCTGCTCATGTCCACCAGCTCCGGGTGCAGGTGAAGCATCACGGAGGTGACGGGCTCACCGCCGTGGCCCATCCTGAGGCCTGGGCCCCAGAAGTCCTTAGGGATCATCTGTGTCACGACGCCCCAGACGTGGATCACGGCGCACAGGGCCCCCGTCTCCTCCCTGAGCCTGTAGGAGACCTCCCTGAGGACGGGTAGGTTGTCGCCCCCGTGGGCGCTGAAGAATATTATCTTATTAAAACCGCTTCTGGCTAGGCCTAGGCACGCCTCGTAGACGTAGCGGCTCAGGGTCTCCATGCTCACGGTCATGGTGCCTGGAAAGTGCTTGTAGGGCTCTGACACGCCGAAGGGGATCACAGGGGTGACTGGCACCCCGGTCCTCTCGCCCACGTCCCTGGAGGCGGCCTCGGCCAGCAGGTAGCAGCAGCCCACGGGCTTGTGGGCGCCGTGGGGCTCCAGGCTGCCCAAGGGCACTATGACTGTGTCGCGGGCCTCCTCCTCTATGGTGACCCAGCTCTTATGGTGCAGGTAGTATGACAATGGTCATCGGTTCAGGGTCCGCTCCATGGTTTATAGTACTTGTGAGGCTACCGGAGCCGCCTGCCGCTCACCCTGTTGAAGAGCCTGATGAAGTTGCCGCTCCTCAGGAGCCTGTGGAACTGTTCGCCGCGCTCAGTCTTGGTGTAGTAGTAGTTACGGCCCTCCCTGCGCTCAGATAGCACCTTCTCCGGGAGCATGAAGTCCTCCACCCACTTCTTGAACTGAGCGTTGTTGCCCAGCACCTTGATCAGGTCCCACTTTGTCGCCTCCCCCTTCTCAGCCACACAGTCCAGTAGCTCCAAGGCTATGGTGTCTGGGGTGCGGCGTACACTCAACCTATTCACTTCTTGAGTTGCTTCTGGAGATCGTATAGCCTGCTGTACCGTCCCCTCAGCTGTATGTACTTGTTGATGTTGTATGCCCCCACCACGAGGTTGGAGCCTGGCGCCAGCATCATCCCCAGGATGAACACCGGGTCTTCGAGGTTGCCGTAGCGGAGGCCGATGATGAGGACGTAGAGCCCAAGCGCGATGACCAAGACGCCGGCTGCGGCCACGTACCTGACGCCCTCCAGCAGGTCCTTGATGAGCAGCTCGGAGTCTCCTCTGATCTCTTCTAGTATCTTGTTCCATGTCACGAGCTCGTCGTCGATGCTATCCGAATCCATGGACTTCATTCAGCGGTGCACGTTAAAACGCTTATTCTGGAAGCAGTTAAGGTGCTAGTTCTAGGTGATCCCCCATTACGGGCAACCTCCTGCTTTGCGGCTCTTCTCGTCTTACGCCGTTTTATTTGCAGTGGCCGCACGCAACGTAGTGCCCCGGGCTTATCTCCATCATCGGCGGCGTCTCGACCGCGCAACTCTCGCTCGCCTCGGGGCAACGGGTCCTGAACCTGCACCCCGACGGCGGGTTGAGTGGGCTGGGGACCTCCCCCTCAAGGATGATGGGCTCGGACTTCCTCTTGACGTCGGGCACCGGGATCGCGGATATAAGCGCCTTGGTGTACGGGTGCTGGGGGCTCTTGAGCAGCTCCTCCTTGGGAGCTACCTCTATCAGCTTGCCTAGGTACATGACGCCTATCCTGTCGCACAGGTAGTCGATTATCGAGAAGTCATGCGAGATGAGCATGTAGGTTAGGCTGTACTCCTTCTGCAGCCTCTTCAGGAGGTTCAGTATCTTCGCCTGCACCGAGACGTCCAGCGCGGCGGTGGGCTCGTCAAGCAGCACGAGCTTGGGCCTCATGATGAGGGCCCTGGCGACAACGACCCTCTGCCTCTGGCCGCCGCTGAACTCGTGGGGGTACCTGTACATGTGCTCCTCGGTGAGCCCCACGTCCAAGAGCGACTGCAGCACCTCGCCCATGATCTCCTCGTCGCTGAGGCTGCTGTTAACCTTCAGGGGGTCGCCCACGATGTCCTTGATCATCTTTCTCGGGTGTAGCGCCGAGAACGGGTTCTGGAACACGATCTGGGCTTCTCTCCGGAAGCCTTTCAATTCGTCCCCCTCAAGATCCAGCACGTTCTCGCCGTCAAACAGTACTTCTCCGCCTGAAGGCTCGATGAGGCGAAGGATGCTCCTCGCGAGGGTTGTCTTGCCGCAGCCGGACTCCCCGACGACGCCGAAGGTCTCGTTGCTGCTGATGCCGAAGCTGACATCGTCCACCGCCTTGATGTACCCCGTCGTCCTTAGCAGAAGCCCCCCCTTCACGGGGAAGTATTTAACCAGGTTGTTCACGGAAAGTAACGTATCGCTCATATCACCGCTCCTCCATTAGGTGGCACGTCACATAGTGGCTTTCGCTGGCCTTCGTCGTCCTGGGCTCCTCGCTGTCGCATACATCCATTCTATGCTGGCACCTGGGGTGGAACACGCATCCCGTGGGCGGCGTCACGAGGTCGGGGACCTCCCCCGGTATGGTGAACAGCTCGCCGTAGAACCCGGGCTTCGGGACGGCCCTCATGAGTCCCCGTGTGTACGGGTGGAGGGGCTCGTCGAATATCTCTTCCTTGGTGCCGAACTCCATTATCCTGCCGCCGTACATGACCGCGATCTTGTCGCAGAGCTCGGCGGCGACGCCCAGATCGTGGGTGATGAAGAGGACCGCGTTTATGCTGTCGATCTCCATGAGGTGCCTGAGGAGGCTCAGTATCTGGCTCTGGACGGTGACGTCGAGGGAGGAAGTCGGCTCGTCGGCGATGAGCAGCTTGGGCCGCGCCGCTATGGACATGGCTATGAAGACCCTCTGGGCCATGCCTCCGCTGAGCTCGTGAGGGTACCTCGTCAGGAGCGACTCCACGTCCGGGAGCCCCACCCTCCTGAGCAGGTCCAGCGCCTCGATCTTCGCCTTCTTCCTATCGTATCCCAAGTTGGTCCTTATCGCCTCTATCATCTGTATCCCGACGTTGAGGACGGGGTTCAACGCGATGACCGGGTCCTGGAATATCATGGATATCTCGTTGCCGCGTACGCCCCTCATATCGTCTTCTCTCAGCTTCAGCAGGTCGACGCCGTTGAACAGCACCTCTCCCTCCATGATCTTCCCCGGTGCGTCGATGAGCCTCATTATGGATTTGGCGGTGACGGATTTCCCGGAGCCAGTCTCGCCCACGAGGCCGACCACCTCCTTGTCGTGGATGGTGAAGTCCACGCCGTTCAGCGCCTTCACCACGCCCCGGTACGTGTAGAAGTTGGTCTTCAGCCCCTTGACCTCCAGCAGTTTACCCATCAAGTCACCTCCTCATCCTCACGTCCATCACGTCCCTCAGGCTGTCGCCTATCAGGTTGAAGCCCAGCACCACAAGCAGTATCATTATCCCCGGGAACCCCGAGACCCACCACTGGTTAGAGATGAAACGCCTGCCCTCGCTAATCATGAGCCCCCACTCAGGCTCAGGGGGCTGGGCCCCAAGCCCCAGGAAGCCAAGGCCGGCCGCCGTCAGTATCACGCCGCCCAGGTTAATCGTCGCCTGTACTATGAGAGGCGAGAGTATCATGGGCAGTATCTGGGTGAAAAGTATCCGGCCGTGGCTCATCCCCATGGCCTTCGCCGCCTCGATGTAGGTCTCCTCCTTCACCTGGAGGCAGCAGGCCCTCGCCAGCCTCGCGTACCTGGGCCACGCCACGAAGGCTATGGTTACCATGGTGTTAAAGAGGCCGGGCCCGAGGGCGGCGGCCACCGCCATGGCGAGGATGAGGGAGGGGAACGCGAGGAACATATCCGTCAGCCTCATCAACAACTCGTCAACCCTGCCGCCGAAGTAACCGGCTGTCAGGCCAAGGGTTGTGCCTATCACGAACAGTATGCTGGTGACCACTATCCCCATCACCAAGCTTATCCTGCTACCGTACAGAACCCTGCTGAAGATGTCGCGACCCAGCTGGTCCGTGCCGAAGGGATGCTCGGAGCTCGGAGGCACAAACCTATTGGTTAGGTCCTGGACGAGTGGCTTGTATGGCGACAACGTGGGCCCGAATATGGCCATAAACACGAAACACGAGAGGAGAATTATACCTATCTTGGCGGTCAGGCTCTCGTTCAGAAGCCTGACCATCAGCCTGATGTCCTCAAGTTGGTACCTGTGCCTGTATAGCCAGCCCTTCTTAGTCTCGGTCATCTATATCCTCACCCTCGGGTCTAGGTATGCGTAGAGTATGTCCACCAGCAGGTTGGCCACCGAGTAGATCACGGCTATGAACAGGGTGACGCCCATGACGGCCTGGAAGTCCAGCATCATGAAGGCGTTCGTGGCGTACCTCCCGAGGCCAGGCCAGGCGAATATGGTCTCGGTGAGTATTGACCCTTCGAGGAGCCCGCCGTAGGTCAAGCCGATTATGGTGACGGGGGTGATCAACGCGTTGCGGAGGATATGCCTGAATACGACCAGCCTCTCGCTGAGGCCCTTGGCCTTCGCCGTGTTCACGTACTCCTGCTGCATGACCTCAAGTGTGCTCGCCCTAGTGATCCGGGCGATGGAGCCGGTGGCGCTGAACCCTAGGACGAAGGCCGGCATTATGAGGTGCCTCACGGTGTTGATGAACGCCTCGCGGTTACCCTGGAGAAGGGCGTCCACGGTGTACAGCCCTGTTATGCGTCTACCGATCTCGATGCTGGTGTCCAGCCGACCTACGCCGGGGAGCACCCCCATCTGGAAGTAGAGGAGGAACAGGAGCATGAGGCCGAGCCAGAAAACCGGCATGGACAGCCCGGATATGGAGAACACCCTGACGAAGTGGTCTAGCACGGAGTTCCTCTTTATGGCTGATATGATGCCGGCGGGTATACCGAGCATAAGGGCGAACAGCAGAGCAGTCGTGGAAAGCTCAATGGTGGCGGGCCACCGCATCATTATGTCATCCAACACGGCGTTGTTCGTTTGTATGGACTTGCCCAGGTTGCCCCTCAGGAGGTTCCTCAAGTACATGAGGAACTGCTCGTAGAGGGGCTTATCGAAGCCCCACTCGGCGTTTATCTTGTCTATCAGATGGGTCGGCGCCTGCGGCCCCAGTATGGCTCCGACGGGGTCGGCGGGTATGACGTGGGAAACGGTGAAGGTGATCACCAAGACCCCGAAGAGCACGAGCACCATCAATGCTAGCCTCCTCACGATATACGCTCCAATGTTCATGGTACCAACTCCTTACCAAAAAAGAAAAGATGGGGTTTAAGTTATTTCCTCGTAGACGGGATCCTTGTAGACAGTGGAGAAGTCCTGCGTGTACGACGACGGCGACACTATCAGGCCCTCCACCCAAGTCCTGTAGGCTCTCTGGGTGAGCGGCTGATATATGACGGCGAACGGGCCTTCATCCAGCAGTATGTCGGTTATCTCCAAGTACATGGACTCGCGCGCGGCCAGTTCGTCCTCCATGGACGCGGCCTCACACAGGTCCGACGTAACGTTGTTGTACCAAGTGTTACGATAGGCGAGCTGATGCATCTTCCAGTCCCCGAAAGCCCTAGAGTTGCAGTCCGGGTCGGGATAGTCCGAGCCCCAGCCGGCGTAAACCATCTGTAGCCCCTGAGCCCTGTACCTCTCGTACATGGTCGAGGACGTTATCTGGTTTATCTCGACGTCTATGCCAATGTCAGCCAGGTCGCTCTTGAGCTTCGCGGCTATATCGAGGGCGGGGTAGGTCCCGGCCGGGACGGCCATCTCGATGGTGAACCCGTCCTCGTAGCCAGCATCTGCGAGCAGCCCCTTGGCCTTGTTCACGTCCCTGTAGTACGGCATGCTCGGGTTGAATCCGAGGAAGCCGTAGGGTATCACGGTCTGGGCTTTTACAGCGGCTCCGGCCAGTATCTCGTTTATGATGCCATCGTAGTCGATGGCGTACTTGATGGCCTGTCTTACCCTGTTGTCTCCGAGGGGCTCAACAGCCGTGTTCATGCCTATGTAGTTGACTCCCCACGAGTATGCGCGGTAGATCCTTATCTCCTTCTCGCCGTCCAGCTCCTGTATGAGCTCGGCGTACAGGTCGTAAGCGATATCGACGTCTCCCTTCTCCAGCATAAGCTTCTGCACCTCGGGCTCGGCTACGTGCTGGATTATAATCTTCTTTATCTCGGGTGCTCCGCGCCAATAGTTCTCGTTGGCGACGAAGGTTACAGTTGCCTCCCGGTCGAGAGACTCCAAGATGTAGGGTCCGCTTCCGCTGCCCAAGCTTCCACCGTTCAGCGTCATCCAGTCGCTGCCCATGTCTCCATCTACCGCGTGCTCCTCCAGCACGTTCGGGTTGACCACGCATGCCGTGGTGCATGATAGCGTCGACAAGAAGAACGACGGCGCCACGGCCTTGTCCAAGACGACCTGTACAGTGTAGTCGTCTAGCACGGTGATCTGTTCGGGTGTGGACACGAACTGGGTGAGCATCCACGACGCCTCCTGGCCGAGGGTGATCACACGTTTAAGCGAGTAAGCCACCGCCTCAGCGTCGACGGGGTCACCGTTGGAGAACTCTACACCTTCCCGGATGTAGAACTTCCAGGTTACCCCGTCTTCTAAGACCTCCCAGGACTCCGCGATCTCCGGGACTATGTTTGTGTAGTCGGGAGCCACGAAGTCGACGAGCTTATCGAAGCACTGGTTAACTATGAGGATGGATGTGCCCTCGTACGCCCTGGCTCCATCCAAGCTTGTCACGAGGGAGATGTCCATGGCGATCTTTAGGGTATCGAGTTCCGTCAGCGGCTCGTAAGTGACCTCAGGAGTCGTATCCTCCTCGGTTGGTTCTTGCTTTGGTACGATGTAGGGGTATGCGATTGATCCTACCAGTAGAATTGCTAGTACTATTATTATCCCTGTCTTTGTATCAATATTAGACATATTGTCCAGACTTTATATGTTCATAAATTATTTAATACTTATCATTAACGTAATTTATGTGTAATTAATAAAATAAAAATAATAGAGGGGTAAATCATGAAAATAATATTCTGTTAAACATGATAATAACCATAAAAAACAGGTAAAGTATCTCAAGATAGAAACCTAAACCAAGGTACGTTACGGAGCCCAAACCGATGCCGCTGCCTCCCAGAGTCATGAAAAACAGGGGAAGGCTGACGATGGAAACGAGCAGAGAGCCTCCGTATACGCGTTTGTCCCCGTATTTCAGCACTGTAAAAAGGGAGGAAACCATGGTCACCAAGCCCACGAGGTTTGACTCCAGGTTGTAGAGCAGCGTGATGGACTCTACTTCGCCGTCCTCGGTATAAACGACGTAGAAAGGAGAGAGAAGAATACGCCTCCCATACCTTACCTGTATCCTCCCAGTGTCCTCGTCAAGCGTCATGACCCTGTCGTATCCTCTCCACAGCCACGGCAGGAAGAGGCCGACGATTATCAGAGCTACTAGCAGCAGGTTAGCCAAGTACAGCCAGTCCCTCCTCCCGGAGAGACCGCCTGTAAGGGTTGAGCCGGTAGAACCCAAAGCAAGGGATGATTCATCCGCGGATATTTAATGGGTTCTACCGGGATCTATATATTGCCAATCTTATTAGTGGCGTCGAGCACCGTGAGGGTGTCCACCGTTGTTAGGTGATTTTAATGGAGAAATCAACCCATAAAAAAAAGTAGGGTCAAATGGGGGCCTGTATCTCGGTTAGCACCTCGCCAGGCGCCACGGTGTTTGGGTCGTTAAGGTACAGGTCCATCATGGGACCCGACAGTTCATAGCCTTCCCGGATGACGTACTCGTAGAGCTTGGCGTAGGCCGGCCCTATGGTCTCGTAGCTGCCCTTGTGGACGAGGCACGCGACCCTTCGCCCAGGCAGGTTCTTCACCTCCAGACCTGGGTCGCTCAGGGTCACCTTGCCCGTCACGGGCACAGCCACCTCCAAGTCGGCGTCCAGCTCCCTATACTCGTGGTCGTGGTAGATGGTCATGAAGGGCCCCACTATCTTGACGTAGTTGGCCTGGTTCTCGGGCGCCGTAACGGCGGCCATGATCTCCCCTATGAGCCTGCCCACGGTCTCCCCTATAGAGCCCTTGTCCCGCTTGCTCAGCACGCGGACGCCGGGCACCTCTTTGACGGATGGTTCAGACATGGATTCTTTCATCAACTCCGTTATGTGGTTGCTGTCGAGCAACGACGCGACACGCCTGAGCCTGTCCAGCTCCGCCCTGGTCTCCTCGAGCCTGGCGTTGACGAGGGCTGAGAGCCTCTCTTTGTCCCCTGCCTGCTCGGCTTCAAGGTACTCGGCCATCGCCTCCACGGTGAACCCAAGATCCGAGAGGTGCCTGATCTTGACGCCTCTCTGTATCTGGCCGCCGGTGTAGTACCTGTAGCCCGTGAACTGGTCCTTGGCCTCTGGGACTAGGAGCCCCTTGGCCTCGTAGTAGCGGAGGGCCTTCCGGGTGAGCCTGGTAACGGCGCTGAACCTTCCGATGGGTATCTGGTCGACTGTCATCGCTCAACCACCTGAAAGCGGGAGCCCTTCTAAAGGCATGGAGTCTGCCCCGGGGGAGACTCTCAGCATATAAACACTGCCATGCATTTAACGTCTACATGATAAGGCTGGACCTGAGGAAGGAGCTGAAACGCTTCTACACGGCGAAGAGGAAGCCCGAGCTCATAGACGTACCCGAGGGAAGGTTCCTCACCATATTGGGCAGGGGCGACCCCAACGGCCCCGAGTACCAGGAGGCGATGCAGGCCCTATACGGCATGAGCTACACCATCAAGTTCAGCCAGAAGACGGAGGGCAGGGACTACACGGTTATGCACCTTGAGGGCCTCTGGTGGGTGGATGGGGGCGTGTTCGACCTAAACGACCCGGCACCCAGGGAGATGTGGCGGTGGAAGAGCATGATCAGGCAGCCAGACTTCATAACCGACGGCTGGTTGAGGGGGCTGGGGACCTCCCACTCAAGGAGGATGGGCTCGGACTTCCTCTTGGCGTCAGGCACCGGTATCGCGGATATCAGCGCCTTGGTGTAGGGGGGCTGGGGGCTAATGAGCAGCTCCTCCGTGAGACCCACGTCCAGGAGCGACTGCAGCACCTCACCAATGATCTCCTGTGCTTATAGGCTTAAGGCCTCAGCACAGAGCCCAAACACATGGCACCTACTAGCTGATATTCAACACGTTAATTCAATAATCCCTCTTTTCTAATCCATTTTTTAGATTCCACAAGTTTTCGGAAGAAAGAAGTTTTGATTTTGTCGATTGTTTTTAGGGATTGTTTAATCCTTTTTGGTTTTTAAAGGAAACTCTATTCCACTAGCTTGTGCATGTACCTTGTGTATTCCTCTCTGGACATCCTCGGGGTGAAGTCATTTATAATAGACTTTGCCTTCTCAGCGTTGTTGTATAGAAGATCGATGCAGGTGAGCGCCAGGGCTTTTGAGGCTGTTATATATAGCAACTCTTTGTCTACTATTTTGTAGGATCTGCTGTGTCCTGAGCCCGAGACTCCGCCCATTCTTATCCTGCTGGTGGGCATGATGCAGGATATATCGCCTAGGTCCGTGGAGCCTGTTCCATGTCCGCCATAGATTACCTCTCCCTCTCCGACTAGGCATTTGCAGTTGACATCAAGAAGATCGTTAAGCTGCTCGTTGTAGATCAGGGGCATGTAGCCTGGCATGTCATTGATAACCACATCTCCTCCAACAGCGTTGGCTCCAGCTCTTAGTGCCCTGTTTACCTTCTTGTTTGCGTCCAATATGGCATCTATAGTTCGACCACGTACATAGGACTCTATTTTAACGTCTGAGGGCACATTATTGACTATCTCTCCGCCTTTGGTTATTATGGGATGAACCCTTATGGCGTCCTCATCCTTGAAGGTTTCACGTTGGGCGTGTATTCCCATCAGTCCCAGCATGGCTGCATTCAGGGCGTTAACTCCTTTGTGAGGTGCAGCCCCTGCGTGAGCCTCCTTTCCTTTATATCGCACGAGCTTGCCTACAAAACCATTGCTGCTTCCACCCACTACCAGTTTTCCTTCCTCCAGACTGGCTGCGTGGGTTCCTAGGCTTATGTCAATGTCGTCAAGTGCTCCCTGATGGATGAACTCCTGTTTTCCGCCAAAGAACTCTATCTCTCCTCTCTCCCTCAGGCTGTTCCTGAAATCCAGTTCTAGGTATTCCTCGGCTGGAACGGTCACCATAGCTATGTTACCCTTAATCTCATCGATTACCCCACTCTCTGAGAGCCCTATTCCCGCTCCTAGCATACTCGTCGTCTGGGCATGGTGCCCACATGCATGTACCGCACCAGTTACCTCATCGCTCTCAGGATGATCTGGCACCCTCAGCGCGTCTAACTCTCCAATTACACCTATAACTGGTCCCTCTCCCAAAGCTTTGAGGTAGGCCTTGGAACCAGTTATTGCTATCTCCTTCTCGTACTCCCAACCATAATCCTCATAAGCCTCCTCGACCAACTTTGAACTCTTAAATTCCTTATAACCTAGCTCAGGTTTACTCCAAAGGGTATCACCTATTTCGATTATTTCATCAGTCGCGTTGTCAATGGCATCTAAAACCCTCTTCTTAAGATCCTTATGAGACATCTCAGTTATCTAAATTATGAGCTTAACCATATAACTATAGTTATTAGGCAGAAGTTACAACCAATAAAAAGATCTTAATGCTTCCGGTGATATTAAGGTATATATTATAAATATCTAGGTTTTTGGTGTTGTTAATTATATCTCTGCTTCCTCAGGTTCTCTTTTACACTCTGATACAATAAAACCTTAGTTCCTTTTTTTATAAATTAATATATTATTTAATATAATGAAGAAAAATTCACATTTTACTCTTTTTATCCATTATAACTGACAATTGTTTAATATTCGATGATATGTCTTTGATCCTGTTATGAACAATCCAAATATAGAAGTAGACAAGAAGATTATGTCTGAGATTTATATCAAATCAGAGCCTATGGACAACCTGATCAAGCTCTGTGACATCTATGAAAGCCGTTGGCCAGGTACTCCCGGAGACTTAAAATCTGTAAAGTATATGGTGGAGACGCTGAAGAGTTATGGAATTGAGAATGCCCATTATGAGGCCTTCAAATTCATAGGTTGGGAGAGAGGAGAAGCCCAACTTGAGCTTAAAAGTCCATTAAAAAGACGGCTTGATTGTATCGAACTACCTAAGAGCCTTGGAGGCGTTGTAGAGGGTAAACTTGTTTTTCTGGGAGATGGCCCGATTGAGGTATATGAGGAAAAGAAGGATGAAATAGATGGTAACATTGTGATGGTTACCAGCAGAACGCCTCTTGGAATGACCAGGTCTCTACATAGAAGCGAAAAATTCATGCGAAGCGTGCTAGCAGGGGCCAGAGGATGGATATTCATGAACCACTATCCTGGATACGGACCACCAACCGGAACAGTGGCGCCACTGATACCTGCTATTGGGGTTTCACACGAGGTAGGTACATTTTTGAAAAGACGCTTAGATGAGGGGGAGGTCACTGTTAAAATAGAGACTACAGGCAAGAACGTAGAGACCGAGACTTATAACGTCGTCTGTGATATACCTGGGACCTCTGAGACCGATGAATATCTATTATCTGGCTCACACTATGATGGACATGACATATCCCAGGGTGCTCTGGATCCCGCATCGGGCACAGTAACAGTGATGGAGATGGCCCGGGTACTGAACATGGTTAAAGATAACCTAAAGAGAAGGATAAGGCTTGTATGCTTCGGCGCCGAGGAGATGGGCCTCTATGGCTCATACAACTATGTATTGAAGCACAGGGATGAGATTCATAACATGAGGTTCATGCTTAACCTTGACTCAGCGGGAGGCGAGGGGAGGAAGGGCGTCATCTTTAACGGACATCCCGAGCTTGAACCAATCCTACACAAAATAGCTAAAGAGGTTAAATCAGAGATGCCAACAGGACAGCAGGTCAGCCCATATGGAGACCTCTGGCCGTTCTTCGTAGAGGGTATACCAGGTGGCGGAGGCGGAGACCCCGATGCAAGACAGAGGAAGGGCGGTCGAGGTTACGGTCACACTAGATATGACACCGTGGACAAGATCAAACTGGAGAACCTTAGATTGGCCGCAGCCAATTATTCTAGATTCCTGTTTAGGATAGCAAACATGGATGATTGGCCCGCAGAGAAAAAGACGGAAAAGGATATCGCAGAGTTCATCAAAGAGAAAGGATACGAGGACACAATCAGACTTACAAAAAGGGTAAAAGAATACGTATCAAAATGGAAGGAAATACACCCAGAGACAAAGATTTGGCTTGAGACTACACCAACCGAAGACCTATTAGCTGTATACGTACCCTACAAATTTAATTCCTAACTTTTTTCATCTTTTTGTATAGTTACATGGTCTATCTTATAATCTGTTCAATATATTAAATTTTAATTTCACATACTATAGCCATATAAAAATTGATTATGATTATTTAACCTAGTTTTAAGTTGTGTTGTTATTTATAGGTTTTAATCTTGATATATTAAATATAATATTCATCTGGATGCTGCTAATCTTCTCCGTTGACGTATTCGTAATATATCCTGTAGTCCGCGCGCGGACTCTGGTGGGTTGAGAAGTCTTAGACCTAAACGACCCGACATCCAAGAAGCAGTGGCGGTGGAAGAGCATGATCAGGCAGCCAGACTTCATAACCGAGGGCATGGTGGAGGAGGCTCGGCCCAGGGTGCGGGAGAAGAGGGGCCCAAAGGCTGACGAAGTCAAACTGGAGTCGTTCCATGAGGGCCTAAGCGCGCAGGTGTTTCACGTGGGTTCATACAGCGAGGAGGGCCCCGCCATCCAGCTGCTCCATGACTACATCATGGAGCAGGGGTACCGGATGCGCGGCGACCACCACGAGATATACATGAGCGATCCAAGACGGAGCAAACCGGAGAAACTGAAGACGATCATCAGACACCCAATTGAGAAGCGCTGACCGCCGCCGGCCTCGTGCAGGCAGCATGCGTCGACGGCAATCAGTCAGAGAATCACAGTAAAACAACGGTCTTGAGCCCGTTTGGGGCTCATCTTCTGACCACTATAAAAACGATTATCAACGCAATGACCGCTGTGACCTGAAGGATCTTTATCAGCGTCCCATTTCTCTCCCAGATCAGAAACTTGCCGCTGAGGACCCTCAGAGGATTCCTCGAGGTGAGCATCAGATACAGCAGCCCGACCTCCTCCTCGGTGCTCAGCCCATGCTCCTCCTTCAGCTCTGTAAACCTAGCGTCGGCTTCCTGCGGCATATTTTGTGTATTAATTAACATCGTCCCAACTTTTTAAAAAAAATATCCACATTCATGTAAAAATTTTTCAAACAATCTGCAGCGATTTTTTTAAACCAAGTATGATAACAGATAAATTCCCCTCTTCTTATGATAAAACCGTCGGACAAATAATTCTCGTTTCCCATTTCCATTGCTGCTTGCTTTCTCAAATCCTCAATTTTTTGAAAGGGCTCTGTTTTAGGGAAAAATATTTTTATAGTTCTGAATTTTTCCATATAGCCAAGCACTTTTCTTGCTTCTTCCGCTGTCAATTCGATGTTAAAATGAATATGGTCTAATCCTGTTTCATTGTATCCAAGTTGCTTTAATTCTCTTCGCACCACTACGTCTGCTGAATGCAACATGTCTACAATTTGTGATATATTATCTAGTGGCTTGTGCGAGAATTCAATCCAATGATATTGTACATTGAATGTTCCTTCAGGCATAGATTTTTCATACATGAATAAACATGAGGGCATAGTTTCCACTACTTTATCATCAATTTTCAACCAGTATTTTGCCTCTATACCATATCTTCTCATACAGGTATAGAATAAGAAAAAAATTAATTTATGAATATTCGCCCTGAGCCCGAGTTCGAGGTAATCGAGGAAAAGAAATAGTGTAACCTATCTTTTCTTTTCTAGCGAGCGCTTTGCGAAGCTTCCTAGGATAACGCGCGCTGTCATTGACGACGGAAACGTTCCTCTGTCTCGAACTCCTTTGACAGCTTCTCAACAAGGTCCTGCTCCTTAGGCGTTAGCTTCTCAGGAATTCTGATGTTGATATGAACGAGCTCATCTCCTTTGCCTAGAGTACTGCTAATTCCTTCTCCCCTCATCCGCAGGGTAGTTCCACCCTGTGTCCCAGGGGGAACTCGAACTATATTCGTACCCTTTAACGTTGGAACTTTTAAATCGGTTCCCAAAGCAGCTTTGGCAAAATTGATAGTTGCCTCATATACGAGGTCCATTCCTCTTCTAGTCAGGTATGGGTGAGGTTTGATCTTAATCGTCACGTACAAGTCTCCGGGTGGTCCGCCACTCTGCCCATCATCACCTTGTCCTCGGAGGATTAGGTGGTCACCGTTATCGATCCCGGGTGGCACTTTCACTTGAAGCCTCACGCGCTTTTCCTGTAGTCCATTCCCCCCACAGGTCTTGCATGGTCTTCCGGGAACCTTTCCTCTACCATTACATCTATCACATAAAACGGCCACATGCCCAAGGCCTGATGCAGCTTCGTACTCAACTCTCCCAGCGCCTTTACACTTGGGACAAGTCACCGAACGTTCACCGGGTTCTACACCTGATCCACCACACCGGCTGCATCCCTTTAACCTAGGTAGGGTGACTTCTAACTCAGTACCCGAAGCTGCTTGCTCTAACGTGATCTCCGTTTGGGCATCTAAGTCGCGACCACGTAGGAC
>Ga0315532_1001865_pt1 | contig 15060 bp, 15 predicted proteins | sample SalMarWE160370MG_FD_203082 | JGI IMG/M metagenome (GOLD analysis project Ga0315532, IMG submission 203082) | Salt marsh sediment microbial communities from the Plum Island Ecosystem LTER, Massachusetts, United States - Salt Marsh Sediment WE1603-70 ... | reverse complement strand
GATAGCACCGGGATACTTGCCAGGCGTCCATATCCCGGCATTGTGCAATAAACATTCATAGTGCAACCATTATAACGTCCTTTCATGACCCATGTATGTGTCACCTATCTATCTGAACTAGATCATAGGACTGCCATCACACCACCAGGGTGACGGCGGGCGGGTTATGTTAGCACTTTCCATTTCAAATGCCCTGTTGCCACAGAATAGTCAAGTGACTTGAGCGAACGGTTGAAACACACTCGCTAACCAGTTCAGTTAGTCGAAAGCCCAATGCACGCAATATACCATGAATTGCCACCACAGATAAAACCGCTGGTAAATGAAATCATTTAGAAAGTTGAATTGTCGTTGCCAGCCCTTCGCTTCCTGTCATTCTGAATCCTTCACCCCTCGTCATTGCGAGCGAAGCGTGGCAATCCCATGCCCCTCCACAAGATTGCTTCGGCTGACGAAATCAGCCTCGCAATGACAGAAAAGAGGCGTCAGTCTGAGCCGAAGGCGAAGAATCTCGCGTTCGCTCTGGATAAACTCCGCGTGGCAATCTCACGAGACTGCTTCGGCGAGTTCCCCCAGTATGACACGTGGTAATTAGCAGTCAATCTCCTACAAAGCTGATTCTTGCTCTAATCTGGATTTTTCAATATACTGAAAAGTATAGCTGATGAAAATGGGCAGGCAAATAACCAATCTCGTTATCACAGGTTTCTCAGGCACCGGTAAATCTCTGGTGGCTAAAGAGGTAGCCCGGAGATTAAATTGGGATTTCCTTGATACCGATGATGAGATAGTTAAAGAAGCTGACAAGCCTATCGCCGAGATTTTTCGTCAGGATGGGGAGGGCAAGTTCAGGGAACTGGAACGCGAGGCAATTAGAAAAGCTTGCCAGCAAGAGCAAATAGTCATAGCTATTGGGGGTGGTGCCATAGTCGACCCACAAAACCATGAGTTACTTGCCAAAATTGGGGTAATTGTTTGCCTGGAGGCTAAACCTGAGACAATTTATGAGCGCTTATTCCGTGAGGCTGCTTGCAGTCCTGAGACCGAAGTTCGCCCTCTTTTAGCTGTTGATAATCCCCTGGAACAGATCAGGCAGCTTAAAGCCTCCCGGCAGCCTTACTATGCTAATGTTGACTGGACGGTTCATACCGACAATTTAAACATCAGCCAGGTAGCAGAGGAGGTAATAAAGGCTTGGAGATTGCTTCATCTCGCTCACCCTCACCTTAATCCTCTCCCGTCAAGGGAGAGGAAATTAGGCTCGCAGCCAAAGGCTAATGATGACGTTGCCTGCTTGGTAGAGACTGCGACTCAAATTTATCCTGTCTTTGTTGGCTATGGTTTATTGGACAAGCTGGGCGAAAAGATGAAAAAAGCTGCTTTGTCCGGTACAGCTACCGTAATCAGCGACGAGAATGTCTTTTCTCTTTATGGCAGCAAAGTTGAGGGAATCCTCAAGGACACCGGCTTTGCTGTTAATTCCTTTGTAGTGCCTCCGGGTGAAGAAACGAAAAGCATGGACTATGCTATCAAGATTTATGATTTCCTTGTCGAGCATCGAGCGGAGCGAGACGATATTATCATCGCCTTGGGTGGGGGCATGGTCGGCGATTTAGCGGGTTTTGTCGCTGCCACCTTTTTGCGGGGCATGCCCTGGGTGCAGGTGCCAACCAGTTTGGTAGCCATGGTTGATGCCAGCATCGGGGGCAAGGTCGGGGTTAATCATCCAGAGGGGAAAAACCTTATTGGTGCCTTCTATCAGCCTAGCCTGGTTTTGGCTGACCCTCAGACTCTTGCCACTCTGCCTGGGCGTGAGCTGATTTCGGGCTGGGCCGAAGTTATTAAGCACGGCTTGATTTTAGATAAGGAATTTTTTGAGTTTCTAGAGACTAATGTAGATAGACTGAAAGAACTAGAGCCGGAACTGCTTACCCGAGCTATTGCCCGCAGTGCTGCTATCAAGGCTCAGGTCGTCAGCCAGGATGAAAAAGAAAGGGGAGGGAGACGTACCATCTTAAATTATGGACATACCATCGCTCACGGCCTGGAGGCGGCTACTCAGTATAAGCGCTTTCTTCACGGCGAAGCGGTAGCCATCGGCATGATGGGAGCCGCCAAGCTCAGTCAGCGATTAAGTCTTTTGTCTCCAGCGGCAGTGGAGCGGCAACAAGCCCTATTACAGAAGTTCGGCCTGCCCACGTCATTGCGAGCCGAAGCTACGAGCCAAAGGCATGGCAGGAAACGAAGCAATTTCAAGTTGAGCATTGGCGGGATAAATAGAGCCATGGAACTGGATAAAAAAGCGAAGGAAAGGGCAATTCGCTGGGTGCTGTTACAAGATATCGGCAAAGTAGTAATTCGTAGCGATGTGTCTCAGGAGGATGTGTCAGCCATTCTTCAGGAGCTAATGGAGCCGTGACCTCTTAGCTTGATGCCTCGACAAGTAAGACAATTGTGGCAACACGACACCTAATTCAAATGTCGCCAAGAAAGATTAATAATGACTAACAAATAACCCCAGCGGACGGTTTTCAGCCGCTGCTGATTTAGAACGTTAGACAAGAAAAAATGATATAATCGATAGGAGGAATATCAAGGAGGGGATTATGGGTACCACAAGATTTATATACTGGCAAGACGATAATATGTGGCTCGGCTATTTGGAAGAATATCCAGATTATATGACGCAAGGAAAGTCGCTAGAAGAATTGAAAGAAAACCTCAAAGATATTTATGACGATTTAACCAGTGGTGCTATTCCGTATGTTCGTAAAGTTGCCGAACTGGAAATAGCATGAAAAGGAAAGACCTGGTAAGGCAACTAAAAGAGATGGGTTGTATTTTTATCAAACGTGGAAGAAGACACGATTGATATCAGAATCCGAGAACAAAAATTGCTCAACCCGTTCCGAGACATAACGAAATCAACGACAATCTTGCAAAGCATATCATAAAAATGTTGAAGCAGGATGGCTAACAAATAAATCCAGAGGACAGCCCTGCTGCGCACCACTGATTTAAAACGTTAGGCTTTTTAGTATACTCGGAGGTCAAGCATGGATGACTTATTGCAGTTAGGAAAGCAGGCCCTGGCGTCACAACCTTTTAGTGTGCTTGTCGGCACAGAACTAACAAGCTATTCGTCAGGGTGGGTTGAATTGACCATTCCAATCACTCCTCAACTGAAGCAGCAGCACGGCTTTGTGCACGGAGGTGTGATCAGTTATGCTGCAGATAACGCCCTTACGTTTGTGGGCGGAAGTGTTCTTGGTCCGGCAGTTGTGACGTCAGAGTATAAGATCAATTACCTAAGGCCCGCTAAGGGGACGGCTTTGATTGCTAGAGCCACAGTCATCTACTCGGGCAAGACCCAGGCTGTTTGCCGTTGTGATGTATTCGTAGTTAGCGAGGGCAAGGAGAATTTATGCGCCGTTTCGCAAGGCACAATCGCAAGAATAGGCCAGTCTTCGGAGGCCTAAGACTAGCCAAAGTTACAGCCGAGTGCCCTCGGTGCGGGCTGAACCACATGGCGAGCTGCCCGAGAAATTCTCATCAAACAAATTGAAAGCAAGCCCTTTTATAGGCTATAATGAGCAGTCCAGAAAAGGAGACTTCCTTGCTCAAAAGCCATAACTGTGGTGAACTAAGGGAAAAGCATGCCGGACAAAAGGTAACTTTAGCTGGCTGGGTGCACCGGCGTCGTGACCATGGGGGGAAGGTATTCATTGACCTGCGTGACCGGGAAGGCATAGTTCAGGTAGTGTTCAATCCCCAGGTATCACAAAAGGCATACGAGGTAGCTGGTTCGCTCCGTAGCGAGTATGTGATTCAGGTTACTGGAGAAGTCGCGCTCCGCCCTAAAGGGACGGAAAATCGCAAATTGGCTACCGGGGATATTGAAGTCATAGGGAAGGAGGCTGTCATCCTTAATCCGTCGAAAACGCCGCCATTTTACATAAGTGAAGATGAAGAAGTTGAAGAATCACTTTGCCTCAAAAACCGGTACCTGTATCTGAGAAGACCGAGGATGAAGGACAATATTCTCTTACGCCACAGGATGATAAAGTTTATACGAGATTTTCTGGATGCTAAAGGGTTTGCTGAAATTGAAACACCTATTTTGATTAAGAGCACCCCAGAAGGAGCCCGGGACTATCTTGTACCCAGCCGTATCAATCCCGGCAAGTTTTATGCTCTCCCTCAATCTCCACAGCAACTCAAACAAATCCTCATGGTAGCCGGGTTTGATAAGTATTTCCAGATAGCTCGTTGCTTCAGAGACGAAGATCTCCGGGCAGATCGGCAGCCTGAATTCACCCAACTTGACCTGGAAATGAGCTTCGTTGAAGCGCCGGATATATTGCAGCTTATGGAGAAACTTTTTACCTCGCTTGTGAAGACTGTTAAGCCGGATATGCGATTACTAGAGCCCTTTCCCTACCTTTCCTATAAAGAAGCGATGGAGAGGTACGGCACAGATAAACCGGATATCAGGTTTGGCTTAGAGATTAAGGATATATCTGATATCGCTGCTAACACCGGCTTTCGAGTTTTCCGCTCGGCTCTCGACAACAATGGCAAGGCGAAGGGGATATGCATCCCCGGTTGTGGTCATTATACTCACCATCAGCTGGATGAATTGATAAATTTAGCCAAGGCTTGTGGTGCCCAGAGTCTGATGACCATGGCTTTTACAGGAGAGACAATAACTTTGGATGAGGTCAAATCGGCGGCTGCTAAATATTTAACCTCTCGCCAATTGGAAGAAATAGCCAATACATTTGAGGCAAAGCCTGGTGACCTTTTGCTTATCGTTGCTGATAAACCGGAGGTAGTCAACAAGACACTTGATGAATTACGCCGCCAGATGGCGGAGCGGCTTAATCTAGCTGATGCTAAGCTATTGGCTTTTGCTTTTATAGTTGATTTTCCTCTGTTGGAGTGGAATGAAGCCACGAATCGTTGGGAACCCATGCATCATCCGTTTACTGCTCCTCGATGGGAAGACGTGGTGCTTCTCGATAAAGAACCAGCTAAGGTCGGTGGTCAACATTATGATGTAGTGTGCAATGGTTGTGAACTTGGCAGCGGCAGCATCAGGATTCATAAACGTCAATTTCAGGAGAAGATGTTTCATCTCCTTGGTTATAGCCAGGAGGAAATGGAAGGCCGATTTGGATGTCTCTTAGAAGCACTGGAATATGGAGCACCACCCCATGGCGGTATTGCCATAGGGCTGGACCGTTTGGCAATGCTTTTTGCCGGGGAGCGGAGCATACGGGAGGTTATCGCTTTCCCCAAAAATCAGAATGCTGTTGATGTTATGTTCGACAGCCCCTCTTATGTTGACAAGCATCAGCTTAACGAGCTAAACCTTAAGCTAAAGCACGAGGTTCTTCGCTCACAATGATAAGGAATGAGACATGAAGGTCAGCACAGAAAAATTGGGGAATTGCCAGATATCTCTTAATATAGAGGCTGAAGCCGGTGAGTTAGACAAATCACTGGATGAGGCTTATCATCACCTGGTTAATGAGGTATCCATACCTGGTTTCCGCAAAGGAAAAGCGCCGCGAGCCATTCTGGTGCAGCACATAGGAAAGAAGAATTTGTTGGATGAGGCATTGGAGCATCTTGTACCGCAACTTTATAAGCAGGCGATCGAGTCTCAGGAAATCGAACCCATCGCCAGATCAGAAATAGAAATTATTCAAACTGAGCCTTTGGTTTTCAAAGCCATAGTATCTCTCAAACCTGAAGTTAAGCTTGGCGATTACCATGGCATAAAACTGGGGCCCAGCCCAGTAATAGAAATCACCGAGAAAGAAGTTGCTGCTGCCATGGAAGAGTCCAGGGAAAGACAAGGAGCGTGGGTGCCTGTAGACCGCCCTGTTGAGCTGAGTGACTTAGTTACTATGAACATTCAAGCCGATGTGGACGGGAAACCCTGGTTAAATCACAAAGACATATTATATGAGATGGATAAGGATTCACGTTCACCTGTGCCCGGATTTGTCTCTCATGTACAGGGCGCTGAGAAAAACAAAGAAAACACCTTCAGCTTGACTATCCCCGATGATTACCCCCTTAAAGAAATGCGTGGCAAAGAGGGCACTTTCAATGTCACTGTTACCGAAATAAAGGAGAAACAGTTACCGGAGGTTAACGATGAATTGGCTAAGGGTGCCGGTTATGATAACCTGGAGGATATGAGGAAGAAAGTGGCTGATGACCTAAAAGCCAAAGCTGAAGCCAGGAACCGCTTGGAGTTGAGGCAAAAAGCACTTGACGCTCTGGTAGAAATCAGCGAGGTAAACTACCCCCCTATTTTGGAGGACGAGGAAATTACCGAACTTCTTAGAAACGAAGCACAGCGCTTGGGCTTTAGAGAGTTAACCGATTACCTGAAGAAAGCTAATAAAACGGAGGAGGAAATTAAACAAGAGGTGCGTCCTATAGCGAAAAAACGGCTTACTCAGAGTCTTGTCTTAGGGAAATTAGCTGAAGAGGAAAAGATTGAAATTAGTTCCTCAGAGGTAGATAATAAGGTAGATGAGATTACCAATGATGCTGAGGATAAAGAGAAAGCAAAGCAGTTCTTCTCACTGCCCCAAGTTAAGCAGTCAATTGAACAATCTCTGCGTACTCAGAAGACGATGGATCAATTATTACAAATAGCCATTGGCAATGCTGAAAATATGACAAAGGAGGAATGATGGAAACAATATCTCAAGTGATAATTCCTACAGTGACCGAGACTAGTGCTCGGGGTGAACGTATTTTCGACATATATTCGCTCTTGCTCAGAGAGAGAATCGTTTTTCTGGGCACGCCCATCAATGACCAGATAGCCAATCTTATTATTGCTCAGCTCCTATACTTAGAGAGGGAAGACCCGGAAAAGGATATAAACCTTTATATTCATTGCCCCGGTGGCATTATCAGCGCTGGCTTAGCCATTTACGATACTATGCAGATTCTTCGCTGCCCTGTATCCACCATTTGTGTTGGTTTAGCAGCTAGCATGGGCACCGTGCTTCTTTGCGCCGGGACTAAAGGCAAAAGGTACGCTTTACCCAACTCGACTATACATCTACACCAGGCAGTTGGTGGTGCTCAGGGGCAGGCGGCGGATATTGAAATTGCCGCCAGAGAAATCATGAGGATGCAAGAAATGTTACGTAACATCATAGCTAAGCACACCGGTCAACCGGTAGAGAAGATTGCCCACGATACCGACAGAGACTTTTATCTTAGCGCCGAACAAGCAGTGGAATATGGTATTGTAGACGAGATACTTAGCAAGCCAGCCAAGAAATAAAATGGATGCACTACGGTTAACAGCGGCCGGGGTCTGGGTCAGATTAACCCGCCCGAATGGTGTTGCCTGTAAGGGCTGAGGCGTCTTTTAGTTTTAACTGGTAGGATGATAGCTGGGGTGACAGACTGGATGGAGGCAAGTGCTACGGTTTATGCCGCAGGTGAAGCATTCGGTGGGCTGGGTAAAGCGGGCTTAATTACCATCATCATCGTTTCCATAATTGCTATTGTTAGCTTCGTGTGGATCTTTCGTGAGACCGGAAAGCGCGATTAAGTAATCTATATTAGCCCAGTTTGGCAGCTTCTTCTCTAACCAGGCGGCGGACTCTTTTATGAATTTCCAAAGCCGGCGTTATATCCTTAGTTCCGTCTAGCCAATGAAACCACTCTCTATCCTTTGTTTCACCAGCTTTCCCTCTCTCCTTGACCACTCCTTCAACAACCCGGCGGCCACCTTTCTCCCAGGCTTCCAAAACTATCCATAAATCATCTAAGCTAACGGATGCCACACTCATGGTGGCATACTTCAGGGCGTATTCATTGGCATTGAAAGCAATAGCTAAGCCGCCCGCTTTGTTCACGGTTTGAAGCATTTTAGAATCCGTGATGCTATCCCCTACCACCGTCCAACGAGAAAGGGGATTTCCCATCTTGGTGCTAAAGTTCTCCAGTGCCTGTACCTTGCGCCTCCCACCTACCGGTTTCACCTGGCCTATAATTCCTCCCGAACTTGTTTGAGGCAATTTCTGCCAATAAAAATAGTCCAGATATTCCCTTATTTTAGTATCATCAATGAAAGGATTAAGATTCACAATTTCGTGTTCTGTTTGCTCCAGCAAGGCAAATTCATCCTGGCCTAATAGTTGCCGAATCTGCGCCAGAGGAAAGGAAGTGCAAGCTACATTCTCACTAGGTATGCCCAGTCTCTGTGTGATGGGGAAGGCATATTGTTCGTAACTGGTACTAATACAAAATATGTACCACCCTCGGGATTTAAGTTTGAAGATTAATTCAGTTGCCCCTGGCGTTAACCCAGCTTTCTGCCCCATAGCAGCGATTTGTTCCTCTTCTATTCCATGATAAGCCAGGAAAGGAGTGATGAGAGCAAGTGTGTCTCCCGGCTCATAGTCAGGCCGACTTTCTAAAGTCAACAAATCATCATAGCGGCTGATGACTTCGAAAATCTTGCCGCCACGAGGGAATAGCTTCATCAGTTCATAGGCATTATCTTGGGGAGCCAAAGGGCCCTCGAGGTCAAAGCAAATCAAGTTCATCTCAGATTTTTCTTCACCTCCTCATCTGCCTTGCCACTGAGGTTATAGCCACTGATTAACTTTCCATGAGCATCAATTACTCTCCTGTCCTTTATGCTGACCTCGCCCCGGCTCAGAGATTGTAATGTCAAGGTGATAAGAGGGAATTCTCTAGCAAGTTCATGCTGGCGAATAAGCCGGAACAGCATATTTTTGTCGTCCTTTCTCCAATATTCGGCGAAGGGCTCACCTTTAATAGAGAAGAGACAGTAGCTAACTACCGGACCTGTGTCCAGCTCAGGGGTAACTAGATGCATCATTGCCCCGGCTGTGTCGGCTTTGTTTTCTATCAACGCCCAAATTACTTCCTGCCAGCTACCAGTAGGTCCGCCGGGAGGCGCGGGATGAAGATTAATCATATTGTATTTCTGGCATAGCTCTTCACTCACGATGAGCATATAGCCAGCAAGAACACAAAGGTCGGGTGCAAATGGTTCAATCTTCTTATTTACTTCCCTATCGTATTTGATACGCCACTCTTTCTTGATACCCAAATCCTCTTCCACTTTAACAGTCTTGAACTTTTTGTGAGATAAACAAACAAGAGGAATGTTGTAACTCCGAACAAGTTCAAGGAAGAGGTCGCTTTCCTTCGCCTCGCCAGGTTCTCGGTTGCTAAACACGAAGCTAATTCTCCCATTAATGTCGCCCCTACGGTTCTTATCCTGCACAGCTTGCAAAAGCTGTCGGGCAGCTTCATCTCTCCCTGTGGAAAACCAACCAATGTTCAACAAGAACCTGCTTTCACTTCCTTACTCATGTCATTTTGAGACCTTCGTTTTTTGGCATTGCGAGTCCCGATTTATCGAGACGAAGCAACCTCCTAGCGCTCAGAGTAAACTCCGCGAAGAATCTCCAAATATATGTTTCCTTATCCTGGCCCACGTACTAGCAAAATGAGCTAAATAGCTGGATTTTTGCCCGAATATTTTGCCCTGAGCTAAAGAAATTAGGAAGTCGTCAGGCCCATCGAATTCGGGCATTTCCACATATGCTCGGCCAATTTCGCCTAAAGTATGGGCATCACTGCCAGCGCTGGCAGCCTTTCCCTGCTCTTTGGCTAGTTTCCCTGCTCTGGCGATACTATTAGAAAATGGCGTACGAGAATTAAAAGTTTCGATAATATCCACCTGAGATAAAATTTCCTTCGAGGTTAGCACGTTGGCCTTCCAGGGCAGCGACCTGCCAAATGGGTGTGGAATAGCCACCAGACCGCCTTGGCTTCGGATTCGAGATATTGTTTCCTGGGGGGACAATCCCTGGGCAACTTCTTCGCTAAGAAACATCCCCATTATTTCACCCACAGGCGTCAAGACTTCCTCAGCAACGATTACTTTAAACGGAGCAAATTCTCTTAACTTTAGGGCACCAGCAATGGTGTTGTGGTCAGCTACAGCAATACAATTTATGCCCAGCTTGAGGCAGCGCTCGACTATTTTCTCCAAAGGTGTGAGACAATCTATAGAATAGCAGGTATGGATATGTAAATCAGCTTTTATCAATTAGCTTACCTAAATATTAGCTAACCTTCTCCAGATATCCCCCGGTGCGGGTATGGACTTTGATGACGTCGCCTGTATTAATGAAAAGAGGAACCTGAATAGTTACTCCCGTTTCTAGTTTGGCTGCTTTAGTGCCCGCTGTGGCCCTATCTCCCTTGAAGCCAGGCTCTGTCTCCGTAACCTGAAGCTCTACCGAAGCGGGTAGCTCTATAGCTACCGTATCCCCCTTGCAGGTCTGAATCTCTAGCATCAGGCCCTCTTTTAGATAATTTGTGCCATCACCTATCTGAGCAGAAGTTAACACAATCTGCTCGTAATTTTCGTTATCCATGAAGTAATAGAGGTTGCCATCGTTATAAAGATATTGGACGGGGCGATGCTCCAGAAACACTGTTGCAACTTTATCCCCAGATTGAAAATTCCTCTCGGTGAAATTCCCGGTACGAACACCACGAAGTTTCAACTTAACTACAGGCTGCCTTTGCTGCATCTTAACATGGTGGTATTCCAGGATTTGGTATATTTCGCCATCTAGCTCTATGACGACTCCCTTTCTCAATTCTCCGGCATCAATCATTTAGTAACCTCATGGTTAAGCATTCAGCGTTAGCTTTGTTGCTGATTGCTGAATGCTGATAGCTGCTAGGTACCCTTACTTGCCCTGGTGAGCACTTTGGCCTTGCCATTTTCCAAAACTACCATATCCTCAATTCTAACACCACCTTGTCCCGCAAGGTAAATTCCCGGTTCTATGGTAAAAACCATGCCGTCTGCAAGTGAATCAGAGGAGCTGAGACCAAGCCTGGGAAATTCATGTACAGCCAGCCCAACACCATGTCCTAGACCGTGTCCGAAGGCGTCTCCATAGCCAGCTTGCTCAATAACGCTTCGAGCCAATCGGTCTGCCTGCGAAGCAGTCATACTTGACTTAATACCTTCTATAGCAACAGTCTGTGCTTTGAGAACTATATTATAAATTTCTCGGAAGGTTTTGTCTGCTTTGCCCAAGAATAAAGTGCGACTAAGGTCGCTGCAATAACCACTGGTTTTGGCTCCCATATCAATCAACACTGGTTCACCAGAGCAAATTGTTTTTTCTGTAGGTTGAGCATGAGGCAAAGCTGAATTTGGGCCTGAAGCCACAATTATTTCAAAAGCTATTCCTTCACTGCCTTCTTGCCGAAGGATCCTTTCTATCTCCCAGGCTGCTTCCTTTTCCGTCATGCCAGGACGAATTATGGCCTTTGCCTGTTCAAAGGCGGCATCGGCTAGCTCTACTGCTTTTGTGATAAATCCTAGTTCTTCGGGCTCTTTTATGGAGCGAAGCTGCTCTACTATGCCCGTGGTAGGAACGAGTTCAAGGTTAATTTGCTTTGTCTTTATGGCCTCGCTGAGCCTGTGATAACCTTCATAAGACATAAAATTTGACTCGAACCCTAATTTGTGCCACCCCAAATCAAAGACCAGACCAGGAAGCCAGTCATGCAACTCTTGCTTAATCTGGATAATTTCAAAATCCGGTGACTCTCCCTTAGCTTGCTCCAGATAGCGAAAGTCAGTAGCCAAAATAGCATTCTGTCCTGAAATGAGTAGCCATCCGGAGGAGCCTGTAAATCCAGAGAGGTAGCGAATGTTCTCCGGCTGAGAAAGCAGGAGCCCATCTGATCCCTTTGCAGCGATCGACGTTCGCAGCTTCCGTAATCGCTTTATTTTCGAATTTCTCTTCTCGCCTTCGGCAATTCTATTCGTCATCTCGAGTTTCCTTTTAGTTATGAAGTTCTCTATCTTGTCCCGCTACCTGATTACAATGCCGGCAGCGCCAACCCCCAAGAAGATCCTCCATCATATTATAGATAAACAAAAACCCCACGTCCGCTGGGACGTGAGGCACACACATCTCAATCACAGACCTCCACTAAAGCAAGCCCTCCCACCATTGAACGAAAGTAGCAATTTGTCGCCCTTTGTGGCCAGGGTCTGGGGATGATTCCATTCCCATGTCTTATATCCCGTTCCAGAAAGGATTATAGCTCGCCTATACAATCATGTCAATCTAAAAACATTGAGGTGACAGTAGCATTGCGAAATAAGTCCTTCATATTAATTTCTTAACATTTCTGGTATAACATTAGGGGCCTTGAAGAATTACCAGGAGGTTAGGGATGGCAGGCAAAAAGGTTTTGGTAGTTGATGACGATGTAAAGACTGTGGAGTTGGTCAGGCTCTACTTAGACCGGGACGGCTACCAGGTTTTAACTGCTTATGATGGTGTTGAAGCCCTGCGTCTGGCTCGTGAAAGCTACCCCGACCTGATTGTTCTTGACCTTATGCTGCCGGATATTGATGGACTTGAGATCTGTCGTACCTTGAGACATCAATCCGATGTACCAATTATTATGCTTACTGCCAGGACTACTGACCAGGACAAGCTAACGGGCCTGGACCTAGGTGCCGATGACTATGTAACCAAGCCTTTTAGTCCTAAGGAACTAGCGGCTCGAGTGCGGGCAGTCCTAAGACGTCTTCCCGGGGAGCGTGGCCCTGAGGAGATTAAGAGTGGTGAATTTAGTATGAATTTTACGGAACACGAGGCGTGGTTTGCCGGCAGACCACTGAATTTGACCAGTGTTGAATTTAGGTTACTGGGAGTTCTCGCCAAGGAGCCGGGCAGGGTCTTCAGCCGGGCAAGCCTTATTGAAGAGGCTTTAGGCTATGATTTTGAAGGTTTCGACCGCACCATTGATGTTCACATACTCAACCTACGCCGAAAGCTGGAGCCAGACCCCAGCCACCCCAGATATATAAAGACGATATACGGAGTCGGCTATAAGTTTGTCGGAGGGGAATAGTGACACATCGGTTATGGTTTCGCCTATCGGTGACTTTTGCAGTGATAATATTGGTGACCGTGGGCACCATATATTTCTTCGTCAGTCAGCGCATAGCTGACGAAATGGAATATTATGAGAAAACAAGTGCGCAATATCGTTCCGACCAAATACTATCCAGACTATATCTCTACTATTGGGAAAAACGAAGCTGGGAGGGCGTCCAGTCCGTAGTTGAAGATACTGCACATGTCTCCGGGACGCATATTATATTGGTCGGTACCAACGGGACGGTCGTAGGTGATTCAAAAAGAGAACTTTTAGGGACGAACTACACTGACTCACAAGAAAGTCCTCTTGAGATGTCCTTGGTCAAGGAGGGGGTCAAGGAGATTCTAGGAAGAGTCTACATCATTCCTGACCCGGAGGCAGAACCATATGTTGCTCCATTTCTAAGACTCTCCACGTCAATCAATCGCTCTCTTCTCCTGGGAGGTTCGGTGGCAATTGCCATCGCCTTGTTATTGACTTTTGTCCTGTCGCGGAGAATGACGTCACCCATCGGTGCCCTTTCCAAAGCTGCCAGACGATTAGGACGGGGAGACTTGTCCCAGAGGGTTCAATTACAGGGTGAAGGTGAAGTTGCGACACTGGCTCAAGCATTTAACTTCATGGCCGCCGACTTGGAGCACGCCGAGCAATTACGACGAAATCTGGTCGCTGATGTTGCTCATGAACTGAGGACTCCCCTTTCCAATATTCAAGGCTATCTAGAGGCAATTCGGGATGGAGTGATAAGGCCAGATGACACCACTATCAATTCCCTCAATGAAGAGGCAGATCTGCTTGCACGATTGGTTAATGAACTCCAGGAACTGAGTCTCGCTGAAGCCGGCGAACTGAAGCTGGTTTATCAGGCAGAAGACATCGCCAACTTAATTAAGCAGGCAGTAACTCCCTGGCAGCCCAAGGTAGCAGCAAAGGAGATATCGCTGTCCCTTGACCTGCCTGATAATCTGCCACTGATTAACATTGACTGGCAACGGGTCAACGAGGTGTTGCACAACCTTCTGGAAAATGCGGTGGCTTATACTCGTAAGGGAGGCACTATTGGTGTGGCTGCTATAACACAAGGTGACTGGGTAAAGGTTAGCGTATCGGATACTGGCGAAGGTATTCCTGCTGAGGATTTACCTCACATTTTCGAGCGTTTCTATAGGGTGGATAAATCTCGTGCCAGAGCCACCGGAGGCAGTGGTCTGGGGCTTACTATTGCCAAGCGGCTGGTGGAAGCCCATGACGGGAAAATCACAGTCCAGAGCAAGCTGGGAAAGGGAAGCCGTTTTTCATTCACTCTCCCTATCGCGGAATAGCATTTACCATGCCACATGCGTGATGTTTAGCTATTGAATACAGAACCAATCCTTTCTTTTTGTTTGGCGTTGGAGTATTATACAAGCCACCTGCTTGGAAAGGATTCTACATATGAATAAGAAGCTATTGATTGGTTTATTAGCTTTGGGTGTGGCAATGATAGTGGCAGGCTTGGTGATAGTGTTTGTGGGCTTGCCTTAGCTCAATCGCTCTCGCAACTTATTAGTCTTTCAGCTCTTCTTCTAAGTTCTTGGTCGAACACCAAACAAGTTACCACTGCACAAACATGGGGATGTTTACCTTTTCATGCGTACGTTTCAATCTAGTAGACACGAGCTGATGAAAGGATATAATTAGCAATCTTCTGAATAGTTGCCCAATCTTGGTTTGTTGGCTCAAATCGCCTATCCACTTGCAATGTCCACCCTTGAAATTCTTTGGCATAACTGTGAATTGCCAAGTTGCCAATCCTTTTCGCTAGGTTTTTTACTGTTTCATCGTTGGAAAGAACTTCGGCTAGTCCAGTATGATGATCGTTACCTTTCCAAGTCACATCGACTACTTTCCCGAACAATGGAAATGTCTTTTTTCTTATTGTCTTGATGTCAACCGCTTGGTGATTTGTGAGGGGTCTCTCATCCGGTATAACAAGAATGACCCACCATAGAGGAGGGCTGTTTTTACTCCCATCTTTTTTCAAGATATTTATCCATCTGACCAATC
>Ga0315532_1001856_pt1 | contig 15081 bp, 20 predicted proteins | sample SalMarWE160370MG_FD_203082 | JGI IMG/M metagenome (GOLD analysis project Ga0315532, IMG submission 203082) | Salt marsh sediment microbial communities from the Plum Island Ecosystem LTER, Massachusetts, United States - Salt Marsh Sediment WE1603-70 ... | reverse complement strand
CTTGTAAAGTTCCTTGCCAAATATTATATAGTACGGCAGGTTTATGTCAAATCCTATCAGTGGCTTGATTATGTTTTCAATCTCTACCTGCTTGCCTATTGCAGCGCCAAACCTTCCGCCTTGTCCAGGCAATACCTTGCCTCTTATTTTCTTATCATACTTTGTTGTTCTGTATGTGCTTGGTCTTACCATACCCTACCACTTCTCTTTTGCCACACAATCATAATATTGCCATAACACCGATTTACACCAATCCTTTTGTCCAAAGCGTGCGGCGACATAAACATAATCAAAAAAATCTATTGTTCCCGCACTCACAAAATCTATGATAGTCAGGCAGCCTGTGGCTGCCTCACCCTGATGCGCCCATACCAAATCTAATAACTGCTGGCACAAATCTATTTTATACTCTGGTACATAATTGGCCTTGATTTCTTTTAAAAGTAATGCGTTAAGCCCGCGTGCGGCCCACTTGTCATCCAATATTTTCAGCTCGTTTAGAAGTTGCTGACCGCCGTACTTCTTCTTGAGCTGCACAACCTTCTTGCCAAACGAACAATAGAAATGCATGAACATCAGATGGCCGCGTTTTCCTACTATTCCCTTGACTTCCTGCTCTATCCTGGCCTGTTCTTCTGCTGCAATTTTAAAATTTCTTTTCTGCGTACTGCCATATGCCATACTCTATCACTTGGTCTTAGCCTTTGTCCTGGCCGTCCTCTGTTTATGGATTGTTGGGCATAATACTATACTACTAATCGGCATACAATTCCCCGTAAAGCACGTGCTTTATGCGCAATACTTTTGTGTACCCCGTCTTGTTCTTGATGTACGCCACAAAGTAGTGGTCCTGGTTCTCCGGTGAGTAGGTTGCGTTTGTCATCTCTGACGACCACGTCCTCGCCGGTTTCACCGTCCGTATGCCGTCAAAGTACGGGTAAACCTTTGGCAAGGGCCTGTACGAAAACCTGTTCTGCATGAACCTGTATAATAGGTTCCTGGTCGGGTCGGGGTCTGTCGGCACTATGACCTCTATGCCGCTTACTTTCACTTTTTGTTGGTTGGTGCCGTCCGCCGTGCTGAAATAGGTATCGCCGTCCTCAAACATAACGCCTATGTGCGTCTGGGTCATGTCTGTTGTTGGCGCTGTGGTGTCTGCTTTGAGGCCAACAAATGCAAACACATCATCCATGCTTGAGAGCTGCAATTTGAACATCAGGGTTGAGTACCACGGGTTGAACCCCGGGTAATTGTAATAAATTCTTGCCTCGCTCCCCTCCTGTACGCCCGTGGACAATTCCAGCTCAAAGATGTACTTTGTGATGGCGGCGGTTTGGGTGAGCGCCTCGCCGATCATCTCGGTTGATTTGAAGTTATCGTACAGAAAGCGGCGAAATTGAACGCCGAACAGGTCTATGATTTCATCAGTTGTTACCATAATAGATTATGCGCAGCGTTCTTTAAATGCGTATTTCAATGGTTTGCTCTCTGGGCTGTTCAGGGGTGTATCCTTTGGATTATATCGGTACAAAAGCAAAAGCCAAACCCAAAGCCACGCCAAACTACGAACAAAAGGCCACACAAAAGACCACACCAAATAAGCAGCCGAAATAGAAATAAGCCATTCTACGGCCTATGAAAGAGAACGGGCAAGGCCTCGGACAAGGGCCATGCAACGGGGCGATAGGTAAACGGGATAGAGGCGAGAACACCGGCCACTAAGCGCCAAACCCCCCCGCCCGCCCGCCATGCCGTTGTCTGTCACTTGAATGGCACCGGGTGAGGGGCCATGAATGATATAGCCACAGTGACGGCCCCGCCAGCTCTCCCCCGTCACTGTGGTATTATAGAGAATGGTCGGCCGATATTACCACATGATGGCCGACCGATATTAACCGACCCCCACCCACCACCCTACACTTTGGCTGCTGCGCAGCCCTATTATTTGAGCTTCTCCAACCCCGGCCGCTATTGAGAACATGGTGGAAGGCAGGGTAAACCCATGCCTTCCACCATCTATCACGGTAAAAAGGATGGCTGGCAGTAGAAGTATTCAATCAGCGGCCGGGTACGGGTCTGTGCCGAAATAAACAAATCGGCTATCTTTTCAATTTTTTGTACAGGTCGGGTATCTTGATACCTGCGGCCGCTCCAAGGATGGCAAAGACGGCGGCCAAGGCAGTGCCGTTAATGTCTTTGAGGAGTGCGATCGCTTCCAGGATGCCAATGATACCAAGTGCCATGAGGGATATGATGGTCTTATCTTGCATGGTTATTCATTGTGGCCAACGAATAAAAAGGTAGTCAGTTATAAGAGAGAGTGTATACATATATAGGGAGGTGAATCTATATATAACATCTATTCTCTTATACTATAGGATAGAGTATAATCTCTATTACAGAACATAGCTTTTTATATGCATACTCTCATATACTCTCTTATAGGAGGTGGGCTTATGCCAAAACGTGGAATTGACTACATCTTTGACATCATGGAGTTTTTGAAAAGCCAGGGCTTTGAAAATGAGGCAACAATAAAGGATATCCGCAAGGCCATCAATGTAAAGGTCAGTTTTGATCCAAAGACAGTACACAAGTACGTTGTGCAGATGATAGGCCTGGACGTTATCACAAAGAAAGGCCAAGGCGTTTTCGTCCTGAACAACACCAAGCTTGACGAATACAGGTAGGTACATAAAATGTCAGATTGTGCCTTGCTCATAGGCATGGCCCTGCTGCTCGGTATCACTGTCGGCATGGCCATAGAGGCCAGGAAGTATAGAATAGAACAGATACTTCAAAAAGTTGCAGCCGAAAGAAAGAAAGAGCAGGCCTCACTTTGAGGCCCTGTATCTGTTTCTTACAATACGCCAGTCATAGTCGCAGTCTGTACATCTGAAAGTATAGTGGTCCCATGGCGGTGACGCTGAATAGGTCACCTTCTCGCATCCAGGACACACGTACTTTTTCATTTACTTTTCGCCTTTTTCATTCAACCAATCAAAAAAGCGGTCTGCAAGCTGGCAGATACAATCGGCGTAATCCTCGGTCGTTATCTTCTTTTGTGCCACGAAGTCCTCTGCACATTTCAAAGCAACCGCAGCATTGATCGCCTTTCCCCTGTCCACATCCAATGGACCTGGCGCTTTCCTGTCACTTGGTTCTCCTGCTGGTGCTGCTTTACTCTCTAAAACCGCTACGCTTTTAACCTCTTTCTTGTCTTTGAAGTTTCCGGTGCCTTGCTGCACTTCCAACTCCACTCTTTCGCCTTCTTTCAGGTCCTTTCTGCCGTAGCCGTAGTAGTCTATGTCGTCATCCACCAGGCTTAGAAAGTAACCCTTGCCCGTCTTCCATTCAATGTAGCCCGCTACATCCCCCTTTACGATTTCATTTTTTGGCTTTTCTGCCATACCTAACCCCTCCTTTGTGTTTCTGCTTGTGCGCAGCCACCGCCCCTTTAAACTGCCTCTCGTTCAGCAGGCAAAACTCCTTACCGCAAATTTCACACCTGTAATAAAATAGTTCTGCTTCACCCTTTGCCTTCTTGAACAACGCCACTGCCTTGTCTATCATTTTGAACCCTCCTTACCAAGTTGCATGAGCGCCTCCCTCATATCGTTTGCGCTGTTCACTATTCTTTTACACTCTTGTATGTACTCGTCCCGTTTATGTGCCATTTCCACTAAGGCTTCTTCTTTGCCTTGTAGTTCGTGCCTTAAAAGCCACACGGCATAATTTCCCTTTTCATCCATTAAAACCACCTCTATACTACTATACCCTACCCCCTATTTAAGCTTTTATATTCTGCAAGATATAAATTATTTGTGATACTATGGCTTACCTTGATAACCTGCGCCAGGAACACATGGCAAAAGGCCGGTGCATATTATGCGGCAAGGTCCTGCCTGTCCTTGAACGCCACCATGAAAAGTACGACCCCGAACGCACGCTAAACATCTGCCACGATTGCCATTTCCGTGTACATTTCCAGCCGTGGTTATTGACTGATGCGCAAAAGACCACCCTTCTTAGAACAAGGGAAAACGCCACCGTTCAAATTCTTCAAAGTATGATAGACGAATACAAACCGCCAAGCAGGCCGCATAAACCTGAACAGATCTAAGTTGCGTTGTTTCCCAAAACTGTACCTGTGCCGTTGTCCACTATTGCGAAAGCATGTGTTGCGCCTACTGCGTTGTTTCCTACTACTACGTTCTTGTTACAGGTTGCATCATCTATGCGTATCTCTGCGTTGTCGTTTTCCCCGCATCTGTTGCCTACTATTGTGTTGTTGTCACTATCATGGTCCACTATTATGCCGTCCCATGTGCCTGTATCGCCTGAATCATTGCCCATGACAACATTGTTGCATACTGTGTTGTCGCTGCTGCTGTATAATAGTATGCCATGGTTCACGTTGTCCTCTACAACATTGTTTACAAAACTTCCAGCAGTAGACGTATAGAGATAAATGCCAATACCACCGTTTTCTTTTGAGTGGTTGCCTGAAAATATAATGTTTCTTGATGTGCCATGCGCATAGATGCCGTGGTTCTCGTTGCTGATTTGAAAGTTGTTGGTTAGTGTTATGTTGTCTGATACACCCGTAACTTCTATGCCGTTGCCACCGCAATCTTCACACCTGACATTATGCACGGTTACGTTGTTTGACGCCGTGATGTAAATCCCGTCATTCGCTGCGTGGCCTGCGCCTGACCCTACGATTTTTAAATCCTGTATGATTACTCCGTCATCCGTTGCTATTGATATGACCCTGTGGTTTCCTATTGTCTGCAAAACTGTGCTGTACCCCTGGCCCTTGATTTGTGTGTAGTCGTGTGTGTATATTAGGTTTGAAAGTTCGTACGTGCCTTCTAATAGTATAACTGACCCGCCCCCTGCTGGCAGGTCGTCAAGGGCTTCCTGTATCGTTTCATCATCATCTATACCATCACAAACATAATCCGCCCTGCTTGTGTCCAAAGAATTAGATGCCGCTACTATAAGCGTGACGTTGTTCTTTGATTTGCTTGCGTCACTTATTACATGGTCTGCGTTCCATTCGTCCGCCGTCCCCATATCTCCCGATGCTTTGACGGCTGCGTGTTTTATTGTCATATACAATCCACCGCTTTATTTCTGCCTTAATCTTGTCAGGCCTGCGGCGTCCACCCGTATGATGCTTGCTACATTGTTCTTGCTTCGTACGCTGAATTTAACCGTGAGGTCTGCGTCCGGCAAGTTTGTTGTGTGTGTTGCCACGGCCGTAACCATGTCATCTATATAGAATTTTACAGATGATGCAAGAACCTCAATCCTGTAATGTGCGTACTCGCTGTATGCGCCGCAGTCTGTTTCTGTTTCTGCGGCCCCGTCCCCTGTAACTGCAAACACATGGCCATTGTACACTCTGAATATTGCCATGTGTAAGTTTTGTGTAAATAGTGCATCGTCATCATCTTGAAAGCCAAACTCAACCACAGAATTAGCCACCCCTGCGGCGTCATGTACCGTGTCAATCTGCACGGCGGACGTCAGTATCGGCAAATCATCGGGGTGTGTTATGTTGCTTATTGCTGCGTCCAATTCCTTTCTTATGCTGCTAACATCATTCGTGTTCGCCGGCGTGTCCAGCTCAACAAAAGCGTGGCCGCTCACCATCTGCCAATCTGCGGCCCCTGCATTTACGTTCTGCCCCATGTCCCACGTCAGATTCAAATTAGGCCCTAATTCTATCAGTTCGTTCTCTATCTCATCCGTGAAGTCATAGATGTGGTCGTCATTCCACTCACTGGCGTAACCTCTGTCTAACGTTGCCTTGACTTCTTTATGTCTTAATGACATGCTTACACCTTATTCTTTCGGTTCTTCTTCGGGCTTTTCGGCGGGCTCTTCTTCTGGTGCTTCTTCCTTCGGCGCTTCTGGTGCTGCGGGCGCTTCTTCTGCCGGTGCTTCACCCTTCAACTTCTCAATTTCTTCTTCCAGGTTCTTTATCTTTGCCTCGTACCTCTTGATTCTTTCCTCTGTCAACATCTCAACCAACTCCTTCTACTCCATATTTTATTTTCAAAGCTTTAAGCTCATCCTTTGACAATGACTTTATGCCAATCGTTTCTTCTTCAATATCAGTAAGTATGTAATAGGCCACCGCCTTCATCATATCTGTCCATTCTTCAAGGGGTGGCAGTTCAGCGGGCAATGGTGGCCTTTCTTCTGGGGGTATAACTTCCGGGGGGACTTCTGGGGGGACTTCCGGGGCTGCGGGAAGTCCAGGGACTTCAAGCGTAAGCATGAACGTGCCGTTATCACCTGCAACAATATCAATCTCCTGCTCTGCCATCATGTCGGCCTTAGTTACCTTGATGGTATGCTTTCCAATCGTAAGCAGGCCCATAACATCTTTGAGTTCGCCCTGGTCTGTTGGCGTCAGGTGATGCGTGTAAACATTATCAATATATAGCTTTGCGTTTGTCGGTTCGCTGTCAATGTTTATCTTAAACTCAACGGCGGCAGGTACTTCTTCGCCTGGTGGTAATTCTCCAATCTCTACAAGTTCATATCTTCTTTCTATGGTGTCGCTTGCAAGTATAGTAACAGTTTGGAAAAGGTCAGCATAGCCAGGTTTCATAATGGTTATCTCATGGTCACCTGCCGGCAGTTCAAATGTTTCTATGGAAATCTTGCCTGTGTCCTCGCCGTCTATCCATATAGAGCAATAAGCAGGCTTGGTGTAAATCTTCAATTTACCGGTCATGCCAACGTATTCATCAGCAGCAGCTTTGTACTCATCCCAATCAACGTATTTGTACTTTTTCATGTATTTTGTAGCTGTTAGAATTGACTTGCCGAAGGTACGCAGCATTTCCAGGCATACGTTTTTATCATCAATGAACGGCACGGCCAACAACCTGCCATAATAACCAATCTGCTTGCCGTCAATTTCTTCACCCCCAGGGTGCGGGTCAATCTTTAACGTAACAGTTTTGCCACCGATAAGGTTTTCAAGATAAACCTTCTCTGCCTGGCCCGTCATAGTACCTGTTTCATGCGCATCAATGCCAATAAACCTTATCTCATTTTTGACTTCGGGGTGTCCAGGAAACTCAATAGAATCACCATCAACGACACGCACGTTTTCAATGACCAACTCCTCGGGGAATACTGCCACACCCAGAGCCTTATTTGCGTTCTTTGAAAATTCATGAATGTTTGAAAGCATAAGCTGGTATTCGTCCCATAGTTCGGGAAGGTGCTCGTCTATGTTTGCGCCTTTCAGCAGTTCACCGTATTCTTCAATCAACGGGGTAACATTATCAACCCTGGTTTTAATGTCATCCCAATCCTGTTCTTCCTCTGCGAAAGCTATCTTATTATTCAACTCCTTCATCTGTGTATTGATAGTATAACGCAAGTCCCGCCCCCTTGATGCCAAATCACCAGTAACCTTTTCACCAAGTTCGCCGAGCATGTTTTGAATCCATACCCAATCTGTAGCAACATTCCACACGACAAGGGCCTTTATCCAGGGTGATATAGCTTTGGATGCCCCAGTAGTAGCCTGCACGGCTGCCTTGCTTGCTACGCTTGCGGTGGTCGCACTTGTTGCAGCAACAGGGGCAAGTTTGGCAAACACAGGGAAACGGGTCGCCAACTTTGAAAATATTGCCTGTGTACCGGCAAGCGTCATGCCTGACAAGACCGCATTTACAGCAATGTCAACAATATGAGTTTTAACATAATCAAATCCTTCACCAAATCCATCAATAACCGACTTTGCCGATGTAGAAGCACTATCCCAAAACACACCAAGGCCCGAGGCAACACCGCTTATGACTTCGTTCATAAAGTCCTCTGGAACCGCCCCCATCTTTATAATAGACGGCTTCAATAGTTCTTTTTCTGCCGGTGCTTCAGGTGGTGGAAGTACGATATTGTTTCTAATCATGTCAACAACTTCTTCTTTCTTACTGATAATTGCTGTATCTGAACCTTCAAGCTGTCTAAAGAATTTCTCAAAGGGTTCCCAACCAAAATTATCAGAGATATACAACATCTCATTAACTTCATTAACCAAATCTGCGGACATTCCCTTGCCTTCTCTAAACGGCTTGGCTAACGAGGGAAAACTTAAACCCTCTAACAACTTAATCTCAAAAACTATGTCCAATGCTTCTGATATGACATTGTAACCCTTTGGTCTATATCGTAACTTCTCAAGGAAACCATGTATAGTTTCAAATGTCAAACCGCCAGCTAACCTGCCCGGGAAGGATTGTGTAATGTTGTGCATAGTAGAAGGAAGTACAATTTTGCCACCTCCAGCATAATAACATGCTACACCTGGGGCAAGTTCTTCCTCTATAACATCAACATAGTATTTGGTTACTGCCGGTTCTTTACCAAAGTAAGATACCATAGCATACCATATAGATTCAACATCCTCGGCATAGCTTTCCATATCGGCTTTCAATCTTATGGGTGTTGATACTGTAAAGTGTGTGGTTGAAAACTCAGTATATCCTTCGGCGATCGCCGGCACCTTTTCTGGCACTCCTTCACCCCAGTACATGACTTTGTATTTATCCTTGTATGGGTCACCCCTTATTTTTGGAATGTACCGGCACTTTGTGTGCTTTGTCAGGCATACCTTAAGTTCTTTCTTGGCCCCTTCTTCCGTGATGTTCCAGGAATAAAGCCGCCAGGCCATTTCTTTGATAGGCGCTGTTTCAAGGCCAATGCCAAGCAGCGGCTCATCAAGATTATGAAATATCCACCAACCCTTACCCAGGCCCTTGCGTAATCCTTCTTCCACGTACCAGTTTGTCAAATGCAGAAACTCATCCCAACCACGCCTTACTTTGTCCTCACGCCATATTTTTTCAATCCTGCCATCGGGCCTTTTCTTTGTTACCATCTCAAACTTAGCGCCTTCACCAAGCGGCTTGTCCCAGAATCTGCCGGGTTCAATCTCATACGGTGTTAAGTAGTCTGCTGCGTGTATGTCCTTCTTTTCCTTTATGATAGCAAGGATTTCATCAGCGTTCACGTTACCACCAGCGGTCATAATCCCATCTGCTCGTATAGCCCCAAGTCCAGAGAGAATCAGGGGCAGTAGATGAATAAATATCAACAAGCTGGTTTATCCTACTCATCAGGTCCAATAAGGCCGTTTCTATTGCGTCACGAAAGGCCCCTTCCAAATCTTCCTTCTTTATGACCTCATACGTAGGCTGCATAACCATATAAATACTTTGTTTTACTAATTTTTAAATATGCAAATCTCGGGAAGGCTCTATGTTAAGAATGAGGAGGCCACTGTTTGGTATGCCGTGGCCTCCGTAATTGACTACTTAGATGAGCTGGTGGTGTGGATTGACCCGACCAGCACGGACAGCACGAAAGACATACTTACCAATTTGCATGATAAGATACGTTTTGTTGATATTCCCAGACCTGAAAAAGACGGCAAGCTTGACAAGCCCACGCTCATAACACAGTTGTACAAGCAACAAAGGGGTGATGTCAGCTTTATTCTTGATGGTGATGAGGTTTATTTTGAGTGGCAGATAGAAAAGATTATCAATGACATCAAAGCCACATATCACAAGGCGGACGCATGGAATTGGTACAGCCGTTATTTTGTTTCAAAGGACCATTACCTTGATGACAGATGTATGACAAGGGCCCTTAAACTTACGCCTGATTTGCATGAAGTCCCCTACGTTCCCCCTGATTATCCTGAACATGAAAACATAAGCTGGATACGGCATGTCCCTGCAAATTCCAGAGGCCCCATAACATCAGATTCTTTTAGAGTAAAGATTATAGACGTGCATCATTTTCATTTTCCATACCGCAGCAGCCCGATTTACAAACTCAATGAGGGCAGATATGACGGTCCTTATCCCAGAGTTTTCCCTGATAACTTTGACTATTCCCTTCTGTTTCCTAAGCAATGAGATAACTTTATAAATCCCAAAGGGTACTTATTTACATGGTTGACCAAAGGGTGCCTATTTCCATAATCACTTTGACATGGGACCACCTTGCATATACACGGCTTGCGGTTAATTCTATAAAGCCGCTTCTGCAAGAGGATGATGAGATTATTTTTGTTGATAACAATTCCAACAATGACACAAAGAATTTTATTAGGGACCTAAAACTACCATGCAAAAAAAAGTATTATCTGTCATCAGAGAACATCAGCATCTCACAGGGGTACAATATAGGGCTAAGGAAATCTGTACATCCATACATCTTTATCTACGACAATGACCTTGAGATTGTTATGCCCAATACATTTGACCACATGCTCGGCGTTTTCAAAAAAGAGAATGGCGTTGGCATAGTCTGCCCCAAGATTAACAATGTTGTAGGCAGGGCGCGTGCGTGTGAAGGTGTGGATGAACTTCCAAATAAAATTATAGAAGTACGGGAAAAGAAATACAGGGGTTATCCTTCTTGTGCATCTGCTGCGTGGTTGATGACAAGAGAATGCATGAAAATTGTTGGTGAATTTGATGAGCGGTTTGACAAGTACGGCATGCTTGACTTTGATTATGCCAAGCGGGTTCTACTTGCGAAGTTTAGGATAGTCGTGGATGGTTTTATTTTTGTCCAGCATTACGGAAGCATCACAGCAAAGGAGTACATGAATGGCCCGATGCTGCAAGAGATGGGTTTGAAGTACCGCAAGAAGTGGGGGCTGCCTTGTCCTGGTGACCCTGGGATACCAAGAGGCGGATGGCATAGGTGATAGTATGATGTTTAACGAAGTATGGCCGTTGATTGATAAAGTTGATGGGTGGCTTATTGAAAGCCAGGCAAGGGCGTTGTTCAATGCAGCAAGCACCTGCAAGTCACCGGGTGTTATTGTTGAGATAGGCGCTTATAAGGGTAGGTCTGCTACTGCTCTTGGTTTTGGTTCGCAAAGCAATGATAACACGATGGTTTTTTCCATTGACCCGTTTAAACCATTTACGGCTTGTAGCGGTATGCATATACGGCATGATTCCTATGATGTGTTTTGCCATAACATGACACGCTTATGGCTTAATGAAATTGTTAATCCTATACGTGCAACATCAGAGGAAGCACATAAAGACTGGACCAGGCCTATACGTGTTCTGTTTATAGACGGCGACCACCGCTATGAGATGGTAAAGAAAGACTATGAGATGTGGGTTCCACACGTTTCCAAAGGGGGTATGGTTTTCCTGCATGACACTGATTATTTTGAAGGTCCTAAGCAGTTGGTCAGGGAAAAACTTGCAGATGTGGCCGTTGAACGTTATAACAATATGGTTAGTTTTGTTAAGGAGTGATTGTATGGTTTGTAAATTGTGCAAGGCAAAAGGCAAGAGGCGTGAAGAAATAAAGGCAAGAATGTTTAAGCCCAGGTTTCTTGTTGACAATACAGTTACCAAAAGAGGCACCAAGAATATGAAGAAAGGGTGGACCATGGTCCTTACGTTCTCACGTCCTTGGTGTGTGCGTCCTTTCTTTCGTGCATTTGAAAAGTTAGAATTTGACCGCTCAAAGTGCCACCTGCTGATTTACAACAATGCCAATAATGTTTACCTTGATAGATTGCTGAGAATGAAAGCAAAGCGGTACATGCAGTATCACAAAATGAAGTATCGCAGGGGCAGGTACTACAAACCTTTTGCGTCTGTCCGCCTATACAAATCTTTCCGCAAATACGGCGGCATAGTTTTCGGCCAGGAGGTTTCTTTTGACAAAAGCAAACTTCCAGGCATAGCGGATATGCAGCGTGATATAGCTGGCATGATTACAACGAAATTCTTTTTCCAGATTGAGGATGATACTATTGTCCCGCCCTGGGGTGTTAGGCGCCTGTTCAGAATATTGACAAGGTCCAAACGTACAGGCGTGGTTTGTGGCGTTGAGCCGACCCGTTCTCCACGACCCACGGATAAGGCAAGGCTCGGCGCCTATTATCTTAAGAGAACAAGAAAAAGGATATGGGAGCGAATTTCTTTAGACCCGAAACTCCGTTATGTGCAGGACGTTGATGCTGTTGGCTTCTACTGTAACGCTGTCAGAACAGAGGCATGGTTGAAAGGTATGGCCCTTTTTGACAAAGAGATGAAAAGGCAGAAAACGGCAGAACCGAACTGGGCCATTGATACGCTATGGACCAATGACGTTAAGCGGTCAGGTTACAAAGTGTTGGCAGACATGGAAACTCCGTGCATGCACATGCAGATTATGGGCAATAGTATTATGTTCTGGGCCATGGACAAGGCCGTGAAAAAGATTGATTACTATGTTAGAAAGTACAAGGTGTATGCGCAGGGCGTAGTAATGAGGTAGGCACACCTAAATAAATTAGAAAACAAGAAAAATGATTTCTAATGCTTAAGCTGTACAGGATGAAATGTCCACACTACACACAGTTAGGCAAACTTCTTGCAAGTAATAAGGGTCCAAACCCCTGGCGAGCCATGTATCATACTTCAAACAAAGTTCTTCCAAGGCTATCTCGTCACCGTGCTTGCTTGTAACGGCATAACATTGCCTGGCCCAAGAAAGATAGAAAGGCACCAACGTAGTGCTTATTCCCCACCCATTCATAAGACCTTTGGCAGCTTCTTCCGCGGCTACAAGCTCAGAAAACTTGTTACTGGCTTGGTCAACCATGCTGTCGTGTAGAGCGTCAAACCTGTTCTTAACAACATCGCCCACCATTTTGGCGGCGTATTTTGTCGTTCTATAACCGGCTGCTCTTACCATGATAAATATATGGCTTTACGGCTTTTAAAGTTTGAATTTTTCGTTAGAAAGTGTTTAAGGACTGCTTTCCTCTGCACCGACCGTATAGAAATCGCCTGGATTATTCTGATTGTTGTGTGATGTTTTCAACCAGTCACCGCTTCTCGCAGTATTTGATAACCTTACCTCGTCTATGTCACCGGTATAATAATAAGTTGTATGGTATTTTCCAATCAGTACGGGGTGGTTTGTTGATTGTGCGTTTACGGTCTGGTCAAGGTCAGTGTCAAAGTTACCGTCATTGTATATGCGCAGTTTGCTACCGTCCCATGTAAATGCCACATGATGCCAGCTTCCATCCACAACATCAACAGTCCCTGTTTGTACGTTGGTACCTGCCCCGTTGCCTATAAAACCTCGTAATTTTGCATTTGTATTATCCAGTTGTATCATGTAATCTAACTCCGAAGCAGCCCCGGAAGTCCCGGATATCTTGCCGACCATGACCCGCCAATCTGTTGTCCCTGTGACCTTTATCCATGCTTCTACTGTACCAACAGAGGTTAACCTTAGCTCTGTGTCGTCTGTAACGGTGATAACGCTTGTTGATCCGTTGAACTCCTGCGCCTTGTATATCTTGCCGTTTACTTCTCCGGGGTTTCCTGCGCCTATCTTTGCGCCATCATTGTCATATGAAGTACTATCCTGTGTGGTTGCATTATCGGGGTCGTCTGTCATGTGCTGTACCATCACAAAATTATTATTCCACGTGGCCGTGTCATTAGTTTCCGCGCCTGCTGCATTGCCATAGTACATATCTATGTCTGTATCTACCAGATGTGATAAAGAAGGGATTTTCACCCATACGACCAGCACACCGGTGGCTTTGTCCCAATACTCTATCTCCCGTTTGAGTTTTTGCGCACAACCCGTTAAATAGAAACATATATCACTACCATCTGCCTTTGCCCTTGCTGACAGATCGGCATCTGTTATATCTATCAACACGGGAAAGTCTGTTTGTGTCGTGTTAGGTACAAGTGTATGATCCATTGTTATCTTTTTTCTGTAATTCCATGCATCAGCGCACCAATCAGGTGGTGGTGGCGGTACTGCACCGCATACTGGACAGTTCATTGCTGCTTCAACCTCTCTCAATGTTGCTTCTGCCAAACCCCTGCTTTTCCATTTGTCCTCTAATATGCATACTTCATTTGCCACGATATCGGCCCCGTGCGTCATTCGTAGCTTGTAAAGTTCCTTGCCAAATATTATATAGTACGGCAGGTTTATGTCAAATCCTATCAGTGGCTTGATTATGTTTTCAATCTCTACCTGCTTGCCTATGGCAGCGCCAAACCTTCCGCTTTGTCCAGGTAGTACCCTGCCTATTATCTTCTTGTCATACTTTGTTGTTCTGTATGTGCTTGGTCTTACCATACCCTACCACTTTTCTTTTGCCACACACCCGTAATAATTTCGGAGTATTGACCTGCACCATTCCTTATCATCAAATCGTGTTGCCACAGTTACAAGGTCAAAGATGTTTATGTTTCCGTCACCTGTCAGGTCCAGGTAAACAAGGCAGCCCACTACTGTGTCGCCCATGTGCGCAGCTATTAAATTATACAGGTCCTCGCACCAATCCAGGTAGTACCCTTCTATAAACATTCTTCTCAATTCTTTTAAAAGTTGTCTGTTAAGACCCCGTGCCGCCCATTTGTTTTCTAATATGTCCAGTTCATTCTTGAGTTCGTGGTCCCCGTGCTTCTTCTTTAGCTGTGCTACTTTCTTGGCAAATGCACAATAGAAATGTATGAGCATCGTTGCCGCCGTTCCGCCGATAGCTGCCTTTGTTTCATGCTCTATTTTGGCCTGTTCTGCTGCCGCTATCTTGAAATTTCTTTTCTGAATCGGGCCGTAGGCCCCTCCCTGTTTATGGGTCCGTACCATTCTCTATCACTTGATTGTTGTTTAACAACCTTGTTTATCAAAGGTTTCATCAGTCTGCGTATAATTCCCCGTAAAGCACGTGCTTTATACGCAATACTTTTGTGTACCCCGTCTTGTTCTTGATGTACGCCACAAAATAATGGTCCTGGTTCTCCGGCGGGTAGGTTGCGTTTGTCATCTCTGACGACCACGCCCTCGCCGGTTTCACCTGCCGTATGCCGTCAAAGTACGGGTAAATCTTTGGCAATGGCCTGTATGAAAACCTGTTTTGCATGAACCTGTATAATAGGTTTCTGGTCGGGTCTGGGTCTGTCGGCACTATGACCTCTATGCCGCTTACTTTCACTTTTTGTTGGTTGGTGCCGTCCGCCGTGCTGAAATAGGTATCGC
>Ga0315532_1001852_pt1 | contig 15100 bp, 11 predicted proteins | sample SalMarWE160370MG_FD_203082 | JGI IMG/M metagenome (GOLD analysis project Ga0315532, IMG submission 203082) | Salt marsh sediment microbial communities from the Plum Island Ecosystem LTER, Massachusetts, United States - Salt Marsh Sediment WE1603-70 ... | reverse complement strand
ATGAGCCAAATACTGGAAGCAGGCCGAACAACAACGCGATTACCAGCTCACCGATGCAGCGGTAGCCTAACTGCACAGGCCGAGCCGTATAGAAAAAGCCGCCCAATAAGCCGACAAGGCCGAGAACTAAAATGAAAACGCTCCGCGTCAGAAATAAAATTACAAGTCCAATAGCCGAGCCGGCAGCAAAGCAGAATAGCGCTGCAAGCAACGTTGCTTTAGCTGAAAGGATACCTTCCTGGATAAAACGTCGGCCTCCGGAAAACGGCGTCGGGTTCTTATTAATCCAATCGTTGCCGGAAAGATGGTCGTAGTAATCGTTGGTTATGTTGGCACCGCAGTGCAATAGCATTATTGCCAATAGTGCCAGGATGAAAAGAACCGGCTGGAAAGCACCGGTAACAGCGTAGCCTGCGGCAGAGCCGACTAAAACCGGAGCGACACTTGCGACCAAAAACTTCGGACGCGAGGCAAGAAAAAGAACAACCAATCTTGAATTCGCAGTAACTTTCATAAGCTTAATTTTAACCGTGGATTACACGAGTTGCACGGATTTTAGAAATTGGCTTTGATAAAGCAAGAGAATTTGGCTATAGTAAATAAAAAGTAACGGAATTATGCCTTTAACAAAGATTTTTTTCTTGACACCTTATATTATTATAACGATATAATAATTAAGGAGTTAGATATGAAATACATACCACCAAAATTCAGCAAATTAAGTGAAATGGCTGCGATTGACGTAGGCCGTTTAACAGAGGATGAAGCAAGGACTATTCTTGAGGGTATTCGTTGGCCAAAAGGCATTTTTTGTCCTCATTGTGGTAGTAAAAAGGTAACAAGGATTGAGGCTAAGTCAGAAAAGGTCAGGGATGGTGTTATACAGTGCAATGATTGCAAAGGGCAGTTTACGGTAACAGTTGGCACGATAATGCAACGTTCCCATATCACATTAAGGCAATGGGTTCAGGCTTTCTATTCGATTTGTTCTCATAAAAAAGGCGTATCTGCTCTACAATTACAAAGAAATTTGGGTTTACATACTTATCGGGCTGCATGGCATTTAACACACCGGATAAGAACCGCAATGAAGCAAGAACCATTAGCGGGCTTATTAAAAGGCATTGTAGAGGTTGATGAAACCTATATCGGTGGTAAACCGCGTAAAGGCAACGGCAGACGAAATAAACGGGGTAGAGGGACGGAGAAAACACCTGTAATGGATTTGATAGAACGCAAGGGCAATGCTATATCGAAACCTATCGAAAAAGTTAATGCCGAAACCTTAAAAGGTGCGATAAGAGAAATGGTGGACAAAAAATCCACGATTATGACCGATGAATGGAAAGCATATCGGGGAATAGGCAGCGAATTTTTGGGCGGTCATGGGATAGTAAATCACGGCTTGGGTGAATACGTAAGCGGCGATATTTCAACAAATACGGCTGAATCATATTTTGCATTGCCCAAACATGGTGTACATGGTACATTTCACCACGTATCGAAGCACCACCTTTTCAGATATTGCGATGAGTTTAGTTTCAGGTGGAATTTTAGGAAAGTTAGTGACGGCGAAAGAGCTACGCAGGCGATAAAAGGTATTGAAGGCAAGAGACTTTTGTTAAAAGAGCGGGGAGAATAAAAATGAGCGAAGAATTGCTTCAGACTGTTCCCTTACAGATTGGAAAATATACATACTACCGACTTGGTAGTACTACGTTGAATCAGTTACGTAACAACGGAATCATTCCTAAGAAAAACTACCGAAATGTTCGGACAAAAAAGCCAGATGGCCTTGTGGTTTATCATGGCAGTGTCAAGGCTGTTGTCGAATATAAACAACCCAAAGAGCTTAAAACAGATAGGAACATTACGAAAGCCATTACCCAAGAAATCAAAGTTGCAAAATCACTTTGCAAAATTTTGATTCTGACCGATGGAAGTAAATCCTTTTGGATTAATGCACTGAACGGTGAACGAATCAGGGATGCTAACAGCAATGAGATAACAACGGTTTTTCATCCCTTTGTGGCCAAAAATGTGGTGATGTTGGAATATCTTCTGGGTGAAGTGGACGCCTCTATCAGTGCAACAAATTCCATCATACAAAGCCCAAAGTTCATTGACCCAACACCTCTCGCCAACCGCCTATGGCAAACGATTTGGGTTGCCACAGGCAAGTCGCCGATAAAATGTTTGTATAATGTGGTGGAACTTTTCATTTTTAAGTTTCTCAGCGACCTTAGAGTTTTGGATGATGATATTGCGTTCGCGAAAATCTATAAAAAATCACAGGAAAATGCGGAAGCATCGCTGGAATTTTACGCAAGAAACACTCGCAAGAAAATTTATAAGTTATTTCCAACCGGAACAGACGGAACGACAATCATCAATGGCACAATCTTCGTGGCAGAAAATGGCGAACCTAATTTGTCACAGGCTCTTCTGTTTCGTCGTTCTCTCAATCACTTACACAAATACACTGAAGAGTTTGGCAATCTTACGAAGATAGACAAACAATTCAAAACGAAGCTATATGAAAGTTTTCTTAAACAGGAGGTTAAAGCGCTTGGGCAGTATCTTACGCCACGCAAGGTTATCCAGTCTATTATACGAATGGGTTGCTTGGATTCACCATCATTTCAGTTCTCCGGCAAACGTATATGCGACCCATTCTGTGGTGTCGGGGGCTTCCCGCTTGAATTACTCAACATGAATGAGAGCATGATGGCTTGTTATGCACCAGACAAAAATTGTTCAATTTCACTCCCATTTGTTATACATGGATTCGATAAAGGTTTTGAACGGGATGATGAGCGAACAATTATAATGGCTAAGGCTAATATGTTAATTTACTTGGCAGAGCTATTGTTCGTACATCCACAATGTTCTAAGGAATTTGCTCGCATCTTTAATGATACATTTTATCTATTCAAGGACAATCTGGGGACTTTTGGACATATTATCAAAGAAGAAAATGAAAAATATGATATAATATTGAGCAATCCGCCATACGTCACAAAAGGGTCAAGTATTATTAAGGAAGAAATCCAGAATACGCCCCATACAGCACAAGAGTATCCAGTAAATGCTCTTGGTTTGGAAAGTTTGGCTATTGAGTGGGTTGTGAAATCTCTACGGCATGGCGGTAAGGCTTACATTATCGTTCCTGATGGCGTTCTGGGACGAGCGAATGGAAAATTGAGACGGCATATTCTTAAGGAATGTTATCTGGAAGGTATCGTATCGTTGCCAGACCGAACATTCTTTGCTAACGCTGAACACACTTATATTCTCGTAATTACTAAGAAACACAATTCCGATGATGTCCAAGTAGACCCAGTATTCACTTACCTTGTATCAAATATTGGCGAACGGTTGACCAGCGTAAAGCGGGAAGAAATCGAAGAAGATGATTTACCGGAAATGGAAAGGTTATTTAGGATTTTTTCAGCGGATAAGAGAGGAGCAAAAAAATTAATTGAAAAACAAAGTGACCGTTGTAAAGTCTGGAATATTAAACGTTTTCAAAATGGCGCACAGTGGGTTGTTGACCGCTGGTGGACTAAAGAGGAACGCATTGCCATTGGTGATGAAGATAAAGTGGAAGAAGCCAACAAATCTGAGGTTGACGGACTTGTTACGGAATTTAAACATCTACTTGCTGATTATGACCGATATATTTCGGCTGATATATTGGATGAAATTCCAGTCAAAAAGGTTGCCTTAAGTGATGAATCCTTATTTAGAATTTTTATTGGTAATCGTGTGCTAAAGAAAGATGTGACTTCTGATGAAAGCCTTGTTCCAGTCTATAGCGCCAATGTTTTTCAACCGATGGGCTATTTTGATGGAGGGAATATAACAGATTTTGAGCATCCATCAATCTTATGGGGTATTGATGGTAATTTTGAATTTAATTTGATTCCCTCTGATCAACGTTTTGCGACAACTGACCATTGTGGTACTATTCAAATTCTTGACCCAACCGTGTTACCGGAATACATCCTATACGCATTAATCCATCGACGTATTGAAGAAAGTTTTGACCGAGGATTTCGTGCTTCCCTATCTAACATGCGCAGTTTTGTTATAAAAATTCCCATCAAAAAAAATGGAATGTTTGACGTTAGCCATCAAAAGACTGTTGCTGCCAGATTTAGTGGTGCAGAAGAAAGGCGTTCTAAATTGGAGAATGCGAAATTTAGACTGGACACTGTATTCGGACGCTATTTGGGCACTTTCCATCTTTGATTATGCTTGAGTATAAGTAAATGCAGAAGAAAAAACCAAAATCCAAAAAGAAGTATAAAAAACCCCTGTCGCTTTATCCCTTGAAAGCGGAAAAAGTTTTGACGGCGTTTATGAAAATAAAAACCAAGCAATCTTTGTTAAAGGCATAATTCCGAAAAGTAATAGTCGCAAGCGATTCCGCAGCGGGTGAACCGCGAAGTAGATCGGAGTACAGCAATTCATTACAGAGCTTTGTTCTTTTGTGAAAAAGGTGTTGTGATGAATAGAAAATGGATAAAGATAACAGTAGTAGTACTTTGTATCAGCTTTATGCTAAGTCCTGCAATTGCCAACAGTCAAACCACAAATGAAAAACAAGATTATCCCTTCCAGCCGATACCTTTTACTGATGTCAAGGTTGAGGATGAATTCTGGGCGCCGCGGATTGAGACGAATCGCAGCGTTACTATTCCATACGCCTTTAGCAAGTGCGAGGAAACCGGGCGCTTTGGCAACTTTGAACGTGCAGCCAGAGCATTGCACAATGACCCAAACCTTCAGGACCGCCAGGTGCGCGGTTACTCTTTTGACGATACGGACATTTACAAAGTGCTCGAAGGAGCCTCTTTCGGATTATCTGTCAAAGCGGACCCGGGAATGGACAAGTACTTAGACGGGGTGATTGCCAAAATTGCCGCGGCCCAGGAGCCGGATGGATACCTTTACACAGCTCGGACTATAAATCCTCAAAAACCGCACAACTGGGCTGGACCACAGCGCTGGGTCAATGTCAAGAGGCTCAGTCACGAGCTATACAACATGGGACACCTCTATGAAGCCGCTGTCGCGCACTACCAAGCTACCGGCAAACGCACCCTCCTTGATATAGCCGTGAAAAATGCTGACCTTTTGTGTGAGGTCTTCGGCCCGGGCAAAAACGAAGATGCGCCCGGCCATCAAATCATTGAGATGGGTCTGGTAAAACTCTATCGAGCGACCGGCCAAAAGAAGTATCTGGACTTAGCCAAGTTTTTCTTGGATACACGAGGTCCCGGTGACGGCGAATACAGCCAGGCACACAAAAAGGTAGTTGAGCAGACCAAAGCGGTAGGCCATGCGGTGCGTGCGACCTATATGTACAGCGGTATGGCTGACGTCGCGGCACTGACAGGTGACCATCGGTATATTGAAGCCATCGACAGGATATGGCAGGACGTCGTTTCAAAGAAACTATATTTGACCGGCGGCATCGGAGCAGCAGGTGGATATGAAGGCTTTGGCCCCGCATACGATCTGCCGAACCTCGCGGCTTACTGTGAGACCTGCGCGGCTGTCGGCAATGTGTACTGGAATCATCGGCTGTTCCTGCTCGCAGGTCTAGCCAAATATATCGATGTAATGGAGCGTACTTTGTATAACGGCCTGATTTCCGGAGTGTCACTCGACGGTAAATTGTTCTTCTATCCCAACCCTCTCGAATCCGACGGCAGCCACAGCCGCAGTCCCTGGTTCGGCTGTGCATGTTGTCCGGGTAATATCGCCCGCTTTGTGGCATCTGTGCCGGGCTACGTGTACGCCAAGCAGGATAATACGTTATATGTTAACCTGTTTGTCGGCAGCACTGCAACAATGAGGATGGGAAATGACATGGTACGCATAACGCAGCAAACTCGGTACCCGTGGGATGGGAAAGTGAAAATAACAATTGAGCCGAAGGATACCGTGGAATTTTCATTGCGTATTCGTGTCCCTGGCTGGGCGCAGAACAGATGTGTTCCGAGTGATTTGTATCACTACATGAACGAAAGTAGCGAAAAAGTAAGTCTTAAAATCAATGGTGGGGCGTATGTTCTGGACTTTGAAAAAGGCTATACTCGTATTGACCGTAAATGGTCAAAGGGCGATACCATCGATTTGTCTTTGCCGATGCCGGTCCGCCGAGTATTGAGCCACGAGAAAGTCAAGGACGACACAGGCAAAGTTGCCCTGCAGCGCGGGCCGATTGTCTATTGCATTGAGTGGCCGGACGTAAAGGATGGGCACGTAGTCAATTTGCTTTTGCCGGATGAGGTGAGCATCTCAACGGAGTTCAAGCCTGAGCTGCTCGGTGGCGTACAGGTGCTGCAAGGCCAAGCTATCAGTCTTGCACGAGTTGAGGGCCGTGATGAGCTCAAACGAGAGAATGTAGGATTTACAGCTATTCCGTACCATGCGTGGGCACACCGCGGCCGAGGTGAAATGGCTGTCTGGATAGCAAACACCGAATCTGCGGCACGTCCCCTGCCTGCGCCGACAATAGCCTCTACCAGCAAGGCCAGCGCATCAGGCGGCGACGCTAAGGCGCTAAACGACCAGCGTGAGCCGAAAAGCTCCGGCGACCATTCCAACCGTTTCCTGCACTGGTGGCCGCGAAAAGGCACAAAGGAATGGGTGCAATATGACTTTGCCAAGCCGACGCGTGTCTCCGCCGTTGAAGTTTACTGGTTCGATGACACAGGTCGTGGCGAGTGCCGATTGCCGAAGTCGTGGCAATTGTTCTACCACGATAACGGCGATTGGAAGCCGGTGCGCAATCCCAGCGGCTACGGCTGCGAAGGTGACTGTTACAACCGGACCAGCTTTGACCCTGTCGATACGGATGGCTTACGTCTGGAGGTCCAACTCCCGGAGAGATTCTCAGCCGGCATTCACGAATGGCGGGTGTTGCCGGCACCCCGTACTAATTGAACCCTAATCCACTCATACACTTTTCAAAGCCTTGTTCTTTCGTCGCTGAACAATTAGTGCGGGGCAGCCTTAGAAAAACTGGCGTACAGAACACTCGCTACAATATTTTGAAAAAGGCTCTGCTTGTAGCCGTTACCGCCTTGGTGAAATCGGCCAAATCCATTCCTTTTAGCTCAGCTAAAAACTTGGCGATGTGAATCATAAGGGCAGGCTCATTTACCTTCTGCCTTCGCATCGGCTCCGGTGACATATACGGGCAATCCGTCTCGAGCATCAACCTGTCCAAAGGTACAACACTTGCTGCCAGACGTGTCTTTTCAGCATTTTTGAAAGTAACTACGCCTGTAAAAGAGATAAAAAAACCTTTATCTAAAACTATTTTTGCCTGCTCAGCCGAGCCGCTGAAACAATGAAAAACAATATTTTTAATGCCCGCACTGTATTTTTCCAGGATTTCTATTGTCTCATCGAAGGCCTCTCGGCAATGAATAATAACGGGCAGATTCATTTCAGCGGCGATTTTCAGATGCTCAGCAAATACCTTTCTTTGGTCTTCGTGAAGCGAGAAATCGTAATGATAGTCCAGGCCAGTTTCGCCGATGGCAACGACCTTTTTATGTTGCGCAAGTTTCCTTAATTCTTGAAGAGTGTCCTCAGTTACAGTTTTAGCATCGTGTGGATGAATTGCAACAGCAGCGTACATACCTTCGAATCTCTCTGTTAGCCCAATTGCTTTTTTACACTCTTGCAGATCCGTACCGACGGTTATCCACTCGGTTATACCCGTGGCTTGGCTACGGGCTAAAACGGCATCAATGTCACCGGCCAAATCGTCAAAGGTCAAATGACAATGTGTATCAATCAGATTCATATTTTATTTGTTATTCTGGATAAACCACATCTTCTGACACATTTTTGGATTGAAGATATTTGGCCGCGTCTGTTTTCAAGCTTTCATTCAGAATAAGCTTAATAAAGACTCTTTTATTGTTCCGCATCTCATAATCTGCCCATATATCAGCCACATCGTACCTAAAATCCATTTGTGCTATATAAACTGGAACCTGATTTATAGAGCGAGCTTGGCGAGTTTGTTTTCGTGGCTGAAATATGAGAGGGAACGTTTTCTTTCCGTTTAAAAATTCCTCGCTTCTCATCAGAGATAAAATTTTACCAACTTTTATTGTCTGCAAGGTGTTTCCTGTAGAAACCGAATCATATATCCAAACCGCTCCATGATTTGGACTGATAATTTTTCGATCGCCTTTTCCTTTGTAAATTGCAAAATATAAGGCTATATCTTTGGAGATGCTCCAGTCCAATAAAAAAGTACCATTTATAAAATGGTCCTCCTCCGGATATTGCTGAAGATGTTTCATAATTTCAAACCAAGGGTCAATTCCTTCGGATTTTTCACGATTAGTTAACTCTTTGTTGAGGCGATATACAGTTCCAAATTTAAGCAAAATGATTGACGTTATTGTTCTGTGGAATTGTACGGTACATCGGATTTCTGGCGGAAGATTATGATAATCAGAAATTTTTAATAAATGCTGGGTGGAGTTTCCGACAATAGTTGAATCAACAAGCCACTCGTAATTTGTGTTCCCTCTGAACAACGGAGCCGAATCCGGTCCTTCACAAGAATTGGTGATATGGTCAAGTTCAATCAAGAAATTATCAAAAGAATTAGGCATCCATTCTCGTAAATCATCGGTATGCTTGGTGCTTTTCAGTTTTGGCGATATTAATCTCATAGGAAAGAATTAGTTTTTTACATAATAATTATGCTATCTGAATAAATTTTTTAATGCTGATTCTCTGCTGTTTTGTGCATTTTATCACAGATTAAATATCTGTTATCCTGATTTGTCAAAACTCATTTGCGATTTTAGAATGCTTTCTAGCTCTGTAGAAAGCCCCGCTGTCATTTCGACCGTAGTGAGCGAAGCGAACGGAGTGGAGAAATCTGGATTAGCAGAGCATTTGTATGCAGATTTCTCGACTCGCCTTCGGCTCGCTCGAAATGACAAGAGGAAAAGACGACTCGGTCGAAATGTCAATACGCGTTAATTAGCTCCATCTATTTTTCACCCACATCAGATTTCGCTCAAAATCAAGAACCATTATTGTATCTCGGAAGCATTGCATCCCGAACAATGTTTCCCGATTGACCGGATTTTCATCGGGAACCACTGCAATCCTTACATTTTTAAATGTTCTGCCTCCAATATCAAGCTCTTTAATGACGCCTTTCCTGCAGGCCTGGTCCTTCAAAAAAGCGTAACTGCAAGTGCTGTTTCTGAGTTTAATATCTGGAATTTTTGTGCGAAGTCTATTCCACATTTGCTCGTTGAATTCCAGCCAACTACCGGAACCGGTATCGAGCATTAACTCCATCTCTTCTCCTGCAACCGTCATAGTGACAAAAAGAGCATCGTTGCCACTTGATTTTTCCTTGATTACGAAAGGATACGATTTCCAAAGCTGCGGATGTGCAGGCTTAAATATCTCTCTTGGGGAGAACTCGACTTCTCTATTGACGTTGTCAAACATAACATACTTAAATGCTCGAAGAATTTTTAGTCCAACGAGAATAGATTCGTCATAGGCTATCGTCACTCCGAATATTTGTATAGCCTCGCGCTTTTCAATATATAGGCACGGCAGGTCAACCATTACCATCTTGCCAATCAGCAATTCAGGAATCTTGCATAAGCCCATATCAGCCGAGTAAATCGGATTGATTCCAAGATGGTAAATCGGCAGCTTGTTTCTTATTACGTGCCTGTCGGTCACGATGCAGGTAACCGGACAGCCGGTATCGAGAACAACCGGATACTTTTTGCCTTTACTTCCTAACCTGCCCTCTACCGCCATTTTGCCGGAGATAAGGTGATATGGCCAATGGTATTTGATCCTGCAGGTGTTATTAAGCTCTATGCGTGCCTTCATTGTGATATTCTTAAAATCCCCCTTCTCGACTTTCTTCTCTACTTCAAACGGTTCATTTGGGTCGTTTGGGTCTAATAATGGTATGCCAGATCGACCTGTAAGATTTTCACCTTTTACCGATACCCAATCCACCGGCTGGAGCGAGCATCCCACAAGCAAGCATAAAAACAGAATTAGCAGATTACTTAGAACCGCTTTGTACATATAAGATTTCCTGATGGAATTAGGATACAAACGCATTTTTATAATATCTTATCTGTGGTCGGCCTTTTTGGCCGAGAACTATCGTAACAACATCAAACCGAAAGGGCCTGTCATTGATATCGTGCGCTGCAAGAAAAAAACGGGCCGTCCTGAACAGCCTGGCCTTCTTGGCGGATGTGATGGATGATTCGACTGAGCTGAATTTCTCATCGACTCTGGTCCTGACCTCGACAAAAACGATAGAGCCATCTGTATCGACCATAACAAGGTCGATTTCGCCGGTCTTGCAGGAAAAATTACGGGTGAGGATTCTAAGGCCTTTTCTTTTGAGGAATTTTTCGCAGCGTTTTTCGCCCCATTGGCCGAGCTGGTTTTTGTCCGTTAATAGATTGCGCCGGTTAAGCAGCATATCCATCTACAGATAAATCCGAATTTCTAAATTCGAAGCACGATAGGAAAATCAAACATCAAAAAGTAAAATGTAAAATTGAGGAAGTCCCCCGCCCAGCACTGGGCGGGGTCCACAATTTTGATTTTTTATTTTTGATATTTAATTTTATTTCGAGACTGTGTGTTCGCTGTGCCGCTTGGGCAGTCTGACGGCTTTGCCGGTTCGCTTGCGTAGGTAATACAATTTCGCCCGCCTTGTTTTGCCGCTTCGGATCGGCCTGATGTCGATAATGTTGGGCGAATGAAGCGGAAAAATTCGCTCTACGCCTTCGTTATTCACGATCCGCCGCACTGTGAACATCTCATTGATTCCCCGGCCTTTGCGGGCAATCACAATGCCGTTGAATACCTGTACGCGTTCTTTATCACCTTCTTTGATGCTGTAATGAACATCCACCCTGTCGCCTATCTCGAAGTGCGGTATCTTTTTCTTCAGACTCTTGCTTTCAACAGCATCCAGTAACTCTGTTTTCACTTATTTATCTCCTGGTCAAGCCGTTTCTTATCAAACATTGTGCCTTACTTGAAAAATCAATATGCGTAGTATACCCATTTTTATTTTCGAGACAAGTATTTTTTGGATTTCATTTGGTAAGCCGGTCCTTGCCCTATTTTTTTCTGGTTACTGGCGGGTCGTGTACCAGCAGAGAATCCTCTTTAGAGCCGGGCTGGCTGTCAAAAAGCACAGCATTTCTTTCAACGGCGTGCATTGCACACACTATTTTTATTACTTTCCACAAGTTCGGGTTTGCCCTCAATCTTTTTCGCTGGGGTAGCCTGAATGTTTAGTCGCTCTTCAGCAGCCTGGAGGATTGCCCCTAATGTTTGAGAATAAGACATGCCGGCCAACTTTGCCATTTTTGCCAAATGGCCATCCCAGCACCAGCCCGGATTGGGATTGACTTCGAGCAACTTCGGATTGCCCCGTGAATCAAGCCTCCAATCAAATCTGGCATAATCCCGGCATTCCAGCCTCTCAAACAACTTCAGGCAACACTCGATAATCAGTTTCTCGGCATCATCCGGCAGATTTGCAGGAATTGATTTTATATTCCAGTACGGTGAGTCCGGCTGCCACTTGGCTTCATACCCGCATATTCTCGGCAGCTCCAGCGGCAACGCCGAGTAGTCTTCTTCGATGATAGGCAGAACCGTATAGGATTCGGGCGGATTTCCTATCATACCTAAGGTCAGGTCTTTGCCCGTGAGAAACTCCTCGACAAGAATAGGCTTTTCATAGCCGAATTTCTCTCTAATTTCCGAGATGGCGTTGACAAGCTCCTCGATGGTATTTGCAACGCTTCGCTGAGTGATCCCAAAACTGGAATCTCCAAAGTTGGGCTTCACAATAACCGGAAAGCCAATTTGAAGCTCAAAAATATCATCCTGTGGTTTTATGAAGAATGCATCCGGAACCGGAATCTGCATTTCCATTGCAATCCCGCGCACAAGTGACTTGTCATAACAAAAAGCAAGGCACTGTGGCCCGCCTCCTGTATATGGAAAATCGAGCACCTCCAGCATAGATGGTACATGGAGCTCTTTTCGGGCATCGTTGTTGTAACCCTCGTCACAAAAATTTAAAACGAAGTCTGTCTTCAGCTTCAGCTTCACCAAATCACTAAACAAGCTGTCGTGGCTGGTGAGGTATGTGATTTGATACTTGCCCAGGTCCCTTAACGCGTTTTTTAACTGGTCAATCGTGTAAAAATCATCATCATCAAAAACAGACAGTGGTTTTAAAGGATCGGGCTTGTTAGGATCGCCTAATATTACAACTATATTGTTGGTCAGCTCTTTCTTCTTTAGTGGCGTCCACTCTTTTCTGACCACGGCAGTTAGCGTAATGCGTCTTTCCATCATTCCCAGGTCCTGGTTGCGCTGGGAATCCACAGATATGTCACTGTGGATAGTAAAATCTCTAAAGCCGGCCTTTTTAAACAGCTCTTCCATATTTTTGCGAGTATAAAGCCGCTCAGCGTAAAACTGGTCTGCAACAACACCCTTTTTTACATGCGTGACTACTTCTCTGGAAATTAAACGCTGTTTGTCCAAGGAAAGAGAGCGTTCCCTGCAGACGAAATAATTTTTGTCTATCCATTCCCACGACCTCGGCTGGAAGCGCCTTCTCAAGTACTCGCCGTCGGCAACGTCTATCAGGACCCCTCCCCACGGTTTCAACACCCTGAAAACCTCCTTCAGGACTCTAATATCATCGTGCGGCGTTTCAAAATAGCCGAAGCTGTTTCCGGGAATCATAACCACGTCGAACGTATCCGGCTGATAGGGCAGCTTTCGCGCATCTCCCTCTTTGAACTTAACACTCAAACTTTCTTTTTTATTTTGAGCTTTTGCCTTTTGAATCAGATAGCGAGAGCGGTCGAGTCCCTCGACGTTATTAAATCCCCGCCTTGCCAGCTCAAGAGCGATACGTCCCTGCCCACAGCACAGGTCCAGAATTTTGCCCCCCTTAAGGGGCTTAAGGATACCTGCAAATAGATCCACCTCTTTTGTAGTAATTTGTGCATCATCAATCACATCACCATCAGTTTTCAGGTAAATTGGATTGAAAATCCACCGCCACCAGTCCGGCTGGACGTGCTCTTCCAGGTCCGGCACCGGTCCCAGAGACCTTACACATCCTACAGGGCTCTTGCTCTTTTGCGGTGGCTTATGATTCGTTTCCAGCTTCATTCTATTAAACTCCTCAATCTAATTGGGGTGATTGGTAAATTTTTTACACGTTACAAATTACCAGTCACTATTTAACCAATTTCAAATTACCATTTCGATAGAAGAAATATTTTGACAATTCATTGAATTGCTGTATCTGAGAGATTTGTTACTATCGACGGATAAAGATATGACTGTGGCCGCAGTATCGATGCTCACCAGACAAAGCTGATTACCATAACATAGGTCCTCAACATCTTCATTCAACTCCGACATTTACGAATTTCCTCTCATCCCTCGTCTTTAAAGCTGTGATGATAAGCAATTCCATCAGGCTATGCGCTGAATACTATACTTTAACTTTTTAAAGTCAATAAGGTGCACATATTTCCTGATAGAATTTTTTCAATTTCCCCCAATCCTCCACCGTCCGTCCTGCGTTCTCTGTCTTCCGTCCTCTGTCGTCTGTCTTCATTCTTTAATCAGGTCTGGACGCCACTTTTTTGTGCGCTCGATGGCCTGCTGGCGTCGCCATTCGGCGATTTTTTTGTGGTCGCCACTGAGCAGAATTTCGGGCACTTTCATGCCACGAAAAACTTCCGGCCTCGTATATTGCGGATACTCCAATCCGCCTCCGGCGGTCTCGCTGAAGGAATCGTCTTTGGCAGAAGTATCATCACCGAGCACGCCGGGCAGTAACCTGACCACTGCATCGATAATCACCATAGCCGCCAGTTCGCCGCCGTTTAGAACATAGTCGCCTATCGAGATTTGCTCAGCACCCAGGCCGATGCGAATTCGCTCATCGAAGCCCTCATACTTGCCGGCAATCAGGATTAACCTGTTTTCTCCGCCTAATTCAACCGCTTTTCTCTGGTCAAATTTTTGTCCTTGGGGTGTAAGCAGAATGACCCTGCCTTTTTCGCCAGATAGCTTGCAGACATACTCAAAACAATCGAACACCGGACCCGGCATCATTACCATGCCCGGCCCACCCCCGTACGGCTTATCATCGACCCTGCGGTGACTGTCGGCCCGCCTGCCCAGAGTGTTCCTCCCTAAAGAGGTCTGACCTGAAGGAGCTTCCGTTTGATGTACTTTCGGCGGACGTGCTTCCGGAAGATGGTACGGCGGGCAGGCTGCAAAGTCTCTGATATCGGTTAAAACAATTTCGACTATATGCGCCTCTTGTGCCCTTTTTAATATCGAGCAGCTCAAAGGCGATTCGAAAGCCTGCGGGAAAAGCGTAAGGACATCAATCCTCATTCTATACCCTTCGGATGACAGAAATCAAACGCCAGAAGGCAGAAGTCATTCTTCTGTTTTCTGTCCTCCGTCCTCTGTTTTCTGTTCAGCAGAATCTTGTTCTACAGCCTCCGACTGAATTTTGTTCTCCACTTTCTCTGCCGGTTCCGGCTTTTCCTCTTTCTGCTTCTTTACGACTTTAGCTTTGTCTTTGGCCTCAGCTTCTTCAGTTTTTGAATCCGATCCTTCTTGTATCACTTGAGCATCGGCCTTTGGCTGCTCTTCGGCCTCGACCGAGGGTTTTTCCTCCGCTTCGGCTTTTGGCTCTTTCTCAGGCTCGGCTTTAGCTTTCTCCTCGGCTGCTTTTTTTGCCGGCTCTGTTTTAGCTGTCTCAGCCTCTTTTTCCTCAGCCACGGCTTTAGATTTTTCCTCTACTTGCTGGGCTTGCTCTACTTGAGCCTTTTCCTCAGCTTTGGCTTTTGTTTCAGCTTCGGCTTTAGATTTTTCTTTCTCTTCAGCCTCAGCTTTCTGCTTTGCCTCGGCTTCAGCCTTGGCCTTTGCTTCGGCTTCTGCCTTAGCCTTTGCTTCAGTTTCGGCTTTGGCCTTGGCTTCG
>Ga0315532_1001851_pt1 | contig 15101 bp, 13 predicted proteins | sample SalMarWE160370MG_FD_203082 | JGI IMG/M metagenome (GOLD analysis project Ga0315532, IMG submission 203082) | Salt marsh sediment microbial communities from the Plum Island Ecosystem LTER, Massachusetts, United States - Salt Marsh Sediment WE1603-70 ... | reverse complement strand
CAACTAGATACTGGTGCTCAACCAATGCAAGATTTGGATTGGTTAATTAAACAGCGAAATAGGTTAGTTCACATTAAGTCAGAAACGGTGGAAGTAAGCAAAATAGCTGATAAGCTAAAGCGATATAATGAGCAGGTAGCACAAAAAGCCATACATACCGTTAAGAATATAGTATTAGCGCTACATAACATAGACAGGAAAGCAAATGAGACTTGGCTCCGTTATGAGGGTGAATGGTTCCCAAGCAAGAGGCTAAATTCGCCATAATGCTCCGATACCCATTGTTATACCTAGCGACATGAACCTCCCCCACCCCTACCCCTCCCCTATCATGTATGTATAGTAACTTTTTGTGCCATACCTGCCATAAAAAGGTTTAGGATTCTAGGACTTTGCTTTACCTCAAAATAATAATAGGATTTTATATTCTTAATATCCTAATCATTTTTATCTGGGGTCAATTCCAAGATATTGTGTCTCCCTTGCTTCGTTGGGTCTTGTCTAGCACCCACCACGCCATCAGCTTTAAGTTTGCGAAGAGCAATCTCATAAGTTGCGTCTTTAATACCAGCTTCTATCGCTTTAGCTTTGTTTTCAGCTTCTGCTTTTGCTAGAGGAACGGAAAGAAACCCTCGGTATTGATAGATAAATATAGAAGATGGGCAAGTTGTATTATAGCGAAATGACGATTCTCCTTTGCATCAAACAGGGCAATCTAGCGCTGTACGCTCAGTTCTGCTAAACTCACCATCGGAGGCTATAGTATTCTTAGCGTGTAATCGAGTTTGGTGGTGTACCGCTTTACTATATTCTCAGTTGCCTGGCCATCCACGGAGTGAGGACGATTGAATGCCCGCCAATCTGCCGCCGCAGCTAAGAAAGCTCTCATCCTGGCTAACAAGAGTGACCTTTCCTATATACGGAATAATTTCGGCGAACTCGAATCACGTTACGGAAGGGAATTCCCTGTCATCCGCGTTTCCGCCAGGAATGGAAGCGGCCTTGAGGACTTCAAGCGCAAGCTCTTTGACATGTTAGATATCATCAGGGTATACACCAAAGCTCCCGGCGAGAACGCTGACCTCACTAAACCCACAACTCTAAAACGCGGAAGCACCGTAGCGGACGTTGCTGAGTCCATACATAAGGATTTCACAGCGAAGCTGAAGCAGGCTCGGATTTGGGGCTCGGGCAAATTCGATGGTCAACTGGTCAGGAAAGACTACGTTCTGCAGGACGGCGACACAGTCGAATTACATATTTGAGACTCCCACCTCAGAACATAGGGCATCTATGCATACAGTGCTTGGATATCTGTGATGTAGTATTATGAGTTCAGGTGCTGGCATTGGTAAAAGAAGTCCCACCTTATCATGGTGAAAAGGAGAAAAAGATAACAAGGGCTATTGGCCGGTCGCTTAAGCTTCTCCAGTTGCGCGGAAGGAGTGGGTGAAATGAAAATCATCGGCATTTGCGGTTCTCCCAGAAAGGGAAACACGGAGTGGATGCTCAGAAAGCTACTGGAAGGAGCTACCAAAGCGGGGTCAGAGACTGAGCTCATCTTGCTCAGGGAGAAGGACATCCAAGCGTGCGATGGCTGCTTAAGCTGCGAAGTAGGAGGCAAGCAACGAAAGGGAATCTGCAGGATTCAGGACGACATGCAGGAGATTTACCCCAAGCTGGTCGATGCCGATGGCCTGGCTCTCGGCACGCCGGTCTACTTTGAGATGCTTTCCGGCCTGCTCAAGAATTTCATGGACAGAACTTGCCCCATCTGGCCAAAGCTAGAGCTAAAGCCAATCGTTGGCATAGCTGTGGCAGAAGAGGGCGTTGGAAAGGCCGTCGATAACTTGAGGACCTACTCCTCTGTCTGCGGCATGCGATGGGTTGGCCATGTCACCGCTCTGGCTAAAACCCCAAAGCAGGCATCGAAAGATATAAATGTTGGGAGGCGACTTGAGCTCCTGGGGAGGAAGCTTGTACATACGCTGCTTGCCTGATGAAGCACGTCTGCCAATTTTGCAGAGGAAAGTCAAATGACAGGTTTCGCTGACAAGGTTGTTGGGCTGTATCACTTCATCAGCGATAGGGCACCGAAGAACATCCCGCTTGTTGACCCAAAGCCCCGCGCCGCCAATCCCTGGCGCACCAATGGCCAGGCCCTCGTAGCCAGGGTGATAGCAGACGGAGACGTCAGAGTCTCCATCGAAAAAGCTATCGCACTGCTAGGTCACCTGGGGCAAGCCATCAACAGAGGCGACAGGGTTCTAGTAAAGCCTAATTTCAACAGCCCCGACCCATTTCCCGGCTCCACTGACCCGGCGTTTCTGCGTGCTGTACTCGAGCTTCTTTTGGAAGCGGGAGCAAGAGTAACAGTAGGTGAAAGCTCTGGCGGGATATGGAGACCAAGCAGGAACGTCTTTCGTAAGCTAGGCATTTTCGAGTTGGCGCATCACCTAGGCGTGGAGTTGATTGCTTTTGAAGACAAGGCTGACGACTGGGTGAGGATTAAGATAGATGGTGACTATCTGCAGTCAGTCTCCATGCCCCGCTCAGCCTACGAAGCCGACAAGATAGTCTATTTGCCCTGCATGAAGACCCACAGTATTGCGCGATTTACCGGCGCTCTCAAGCTTGCGGTAGGCTTTATGCATCCCGGCGAGCGGCGCGCTCTTCATGCCCGCTGCCTGGAGCAAAAGGTGGCTGAAATCAGCCTGTGCTGGCAACCAAACCTCATAGTGATGGATGGCAGGAAAGCTTTCGTTTCCGGCGGCCCCGACAAGGGCCAGTTAGCGGAGCCTGGACTGGTGCTTGCTTCCGGCGACCTCGCCGCTATCGACGTCGAAGCCATGAAAGTATTGCTAACGTATCAGGCAAAGAACAAGCTAGTTGCCGACCCCTGGCAGTCACTTCAGATCGTTACCGCTTTAAAGCATGGCCTGGGAGTTGGGGAGAGTGGATACGTTGTGGTCGAATGAAGCTGGAATACAGCACCTTAATACGTGGATTCTTCTGGAGGACTGAGGGAGTCCTCTCCCTCAGCTTTCGTGAAGGAAAGGATTCCTTCACGCCTCAGAAAAAACCAGCTAACAGACGGGTCTTTTAAATCCGGACTCACGGATCAAGGCAGCAGACGTATAGTTGATAGCATTTCAGAAAAGTGGTAGCCTATGAGGTCACAGAATTCCCGGGCAGGAATCAGGACTGGACCGAAGTCCCAGGGAAAAGTTCACTCTTAGGTGTCCCATATTTTGGAGAGTGAGGGGAAATAATGGATATAAAAACCTTCCTGTCAAATAAAGGAGAGGTATCTTCCGAGTTTGTCGAAAAAGTGAAACATATTATAGGAGAGGAAAATGTCTCGGAGAGGGAATGCGACCTCATTTCCTACAGCCTTGACTACTGGTTATACGGGATTTTCCTTTCTCAGCATGGCAATTTACCATCGCTTCCCTGCGTTGTTATCTCGCCCAAGAATCATGAGGAAATACAGGGCATCCTGAAATATGCCAATGAATATAAGGTTAACATTACGCCATTTGGCGGTGGTTCAGGCGTGCTCGGCGGCACTATCCCTATGGAAGGTAGTGCTATCCTGAACCTTCAGAGAATGAACAAATTTATCTCCCTAGATGAAACGTCGCTGGTTGCTGAGTTCGAAGCAGGAATTATCGGCGCAAATCTCGAGCGGGAGCTGAATCACAGGGGCTATTCAATGGGAAATATTCCCCAGTCGTTCTATTGCTCCACTCTCGGTGGATGGATTGCAACACGTGCTGTGGGACAATTCTCCACAAAATATGGGAAAATTGAGGACATGGTCCTGGGAATGGAAGTGGTGCTTCCCGACGGAAATCTTCTTAATATAAAACCGGTTCCAAGACGCTCCACGGGGCCTTCGCTAAAAGACCTGTTCCTGGGCGCTGAAGGAACTCTTGGCATCGTGACAAAAGCGGTGGTATCAATACATCCCCTGCCAGAGGCAACAATAAAATTATCGTTTGCTTTACCCTCCATTGAAGCAGCAGTGGAAGTGGTGCGGAGGGTTTTGAGATGTGATGCAAAGCCGGCAGTAGTGAGGATATTTGATGAAGCCGAAAGTGAAAGGTATTTCAAAGAAGCAGGAAGTAAGGTAACGATTGTGTTTATATCCGAGGGCGAGCCAGATTTCGTGGCGCTTGAAAGCAGCGTGATTGAGAGAATTGCCAAAGAAAGTGGGGGAGAGCCTCTGGGAGAGAATCCCGTGAATATATGGCTTGAGAAACGTTTCGATATCGGTGCAGGTCCTATCCTGATGCAACGGGGAGGAATTGTGGACACAATTGAGGTTGTTTCTCTATTCAAAGATGCGGTAAATCTCTACGATGACATGATCTCCTCCATGAAGGCAGTGGAAGGTGCAATATCAGTGTCAGGTCATTTTTCACACTTTTACCGTGAAGGAGCTTGCCTATACATCACGTTCGTTGGTTTCCCCAAAGACCCGATGCGCTACTACCATGACACGTGGACTGCCGCCATGGAAGCTACCCTGAGAAACAATGGCTCTATCAGCCATCACCATGGAATCGGATACTGGAGAAAGGAGTTTATGCGGCAGGAGTTGGGTGCTAGTGGGGTGGAGTTGCTCCGAAAAATCAAATTCGCATTGGACCCAAATGGTATTATGAACAGAGGAAAGCTTGTCGAAGATGGAAGATAAAAAAGAACTGGAACAAATCACAAATTGCGCAATGTGCGCCAATATGTGTAAGCATAGTTGCCCTACGTATCTTGCCACGGGAAAGGAAACGATTACCCCTCAGAAAAAGGCTCGTCTTATTCTTTATGAGGAGAAGGCATTTCTTGAAGACGAACAGGGCTTCTTTGATGTGATGTTCCAGTGTGCCATGTGCGGAGCATGCAAGGCACATTGTATCTACGATGATTTCGACCTGAGGAAATTCATTCAAATAGGGCGGAGCAAGGCTTTCCAAAAGGGCATGCTGCCAGAGGAAACAAGGGGACGAGTGGAAACGTTTATGAAGTTTGGTAATCCCTATGGTGAGCGACAGCTTCTTCAAAAGGGAGCAGGAGACCTCGGCTATTTCGTTTCCTGTTCCGCTTACCGTGACCAACAAGTGCCGCAGGCTATGGATAGGATAATCTCCGCGAGCAAGGAACAGGTTCACCAATTCGGCGGTGCCGAGATCTGCTGTGGCGCACCCCTTTACTACGCCGGTGACACGGAAGGATTCAAGAAGGCAGCAGAAAAAATGAAAGAGGAGATTGAAAAGAGAAAACTGCGGAAGGTCATTGTAGACTGTCCCAATTGCTTAAAAACGATGACAGAGGTGTACCACAGTGTCGGAGTTGACTTAAATGTGGAGTTTATTCACACCGCTGAATTCCTCAATGCTCTCCTTAAGGAAGGGAAGATAAAGGTAAACAGAACGAACACTACGGCGACTTTTCACGACCCTTGTATCCTTGTAAACGATATCGGTATTACCACAGCCCCAAGAGAAGTCCTTGAAGTACTAGGTTTTGAGATAAGGGAGCCGGTCTACTCGCGTGAGGATACACATTGCTGCGGCGGGCTACCCGGCGCTAGCATCGGCGATGCCAAGGTCGCCAATCAGGTGAATACGATGCGCATAAATGAGCTCAGGGAAACCGCTGCCGATGTTTACCTTTCAGCGTGCCCTACATGCAAAGCCGCCTTATCCGATGTGGATATGAAAGACATAACTGAAATCGTATCGGAACAGATTGTCGATGAATAAAAAAGAGCTGTCACGAACCATACAAGGCGAGATAGAAAAAGCAGTTGGTGAAAAGGCAACTGTCTCCATCAAAGATAGCGTCGTAAGATTAAGCGGACACTTTGCCACTTATCAGGGTGTCGTGGATGCCGGACATACTGCCGGTGAATTTGAACAGGTCAGGGGAGTTCTAAATGAAATCGATTATCCCGACAAGAAACCATTTGTCCCGCCTCAAAAGGTATCCGATGAGCTTGCTGGAAAAGAGTTCGATGTTGTTATCGTCGGTGGCGGCATAATCGGCGTGGCAATCGCCAGAGAACTCTCACGATTCAACCTGAGCACAGCGTTAATTGAACGGCATGATGACCTGGGAACAGATCAAACAGCTCATAGCAACGCCCTGATACATCCTTCGTTCGTCACCGCATCTGGCACGTTGAAATGGGAGATGAACTACAGGGGAAACCCAATGTATGATGAAGTCGCCAGCCAACTCGATGTTGATTTGAAGCGGGTAGGGACACTTATTGTGGCTGAAAACCCTGACGAAGAACTACTGTTTCCCTATGTAACGAAAATGGCCATCAAACACAAAGACCCAGATCCAAAGGAGCTGAACAGAGATGAGCTGGATAAGATTGAGCCAGGTCTTGCCCCCAATATCAGGAAGGGTCTACTCGTATGGAACACAGGTATCATATCTCCATTTGAACTCACCATCGCTTACGCCGAGAATGCCATAGCAAATGGGGTGCAGCTTTTTCTTAACACAAGCGTAATAGGAGTCCAAACGGAGGAAGGAAGCATTAAGGCGATAAATACAACAAGAGGGACCATTAGAACGCATATCCTGGTCAATGCCGCAGGACTGTATTCTGATAGGATTGCCGAATTTGCTGGAGACAGGTTCTTCACCATCCATCCCAGAAAAGGAGAAACAATCATATTCGATAAATCTTACCAGCCAGTGCACACAGTTCTGGCTTCGTTTAGCATGGCGGGAGACAGAAGTAAACATAGCAAAGGAGGAGGCATCATCCCCACGATTGATGGCAACCTTCAGTTCGGTCCAACAGCAGAGGAGGTGTGTAACAGAGAGGATGTTTCCACCACGTTTGCCGGGCTCGAAGTTTTACTTGATAAATTCACACCAGTGCTTGAGCGACTTAAGCCACACTATGAGAAACCCGACAAGAGCAAAATCATCACTCATTTCGCTGGTTGTAGAGCGGCGACGTACAAGGAGGATTTCATTATTGAGCCATCCAAGAAGGTGAAGGGGTTAGTTCACGTTGCCGGGATTCAATCCCCGGGATTTGCATCGGCGCCAGCCATTGCTGAAAGAGTGAAGGGAATCATAGTACAAGAATGGCACCCGGCGGATAATATAAACTTCGAGCCAAGGAGGAAAAGGAGCAAGCGTTTTAGCGAACTGGAACAAAAGGAAAGAGATGAGCTTATCCTAATGAACCCTTTATACGCACATATTGTCTGCCGCTGTGAAAATGTGAGCGAAGGCGAGATTGTAGATGCGTTTCACAGAGGTATCCCTGTAAACAGCATCGATGCCATTAAAAGGAGGACAAGAGCAGGTATGGGAAGATGTCAGGGCGGCTTTTGCATGCCCAGGGTGCTGGAGATCATCAGCAGGGAGGCGAATTTGGAAAAGGAATTGGTCACAAAGAGCGGAGACAAATCTTTTATCCTTGGCGGAAGAACAAAGCAGGTTAAGAAATGAAACATTTCGTTGTCATTGATGCGGGAACACAAAACATAAAGGCTTTTATCTTTGATGAGAAAGGGAATGAGGTATATGGCGAGGCATATGCTGTGAGCCCGTATTTTTCTACTCAACCTGATTTTGCTGAGCAGGATGCCGAGGAGTATCTGAGAATTACCGAGAGGGTAACGAAGAGTGTGGTGGAAAACTCCCATGTTCCCACAGATGAACTCGCTGCTGTTGCTATTACAACTCACAGAAGCACAATTGTGCCCGTTGATGAAGATGGCAAACCTGTTCGTCCTGCAATCACCTGGCTTGATGAACGTAAGACAGAGGGACTAAAGCTCCCTGGCGGAGCCCTTCTAGCGCTGGTGTTTAGAATTAAGAGAATGACTTCTAAGCTTAAGGTGTATCAGAGAAGGTCCAAGTTCAACTGGCTCAGGAGATACGAACCAGAAAGCTACAACAAAACTCACATGTTCCTCACTATCTCGTCCTTTATCTTTCATGCGTTAACCAACCAGTTTAAAGACTGCTCCTCCATGATAGTGGGGCTGTTTCCCATCGACCTGAAGGGACTTCGGTGGCATTCCCAAGAGGTGGTCTTCAAGGTTTTCGGAGTTGAGCGAAAAAAGCTGCCCCATCTTGTCACACCAACCGACATCGCCGGGACGGTCTCGGAGGAAGGAGCAAAAAGATTCGGTGTGCCTCAAGGGCTCCCCGTAATCATCGGAGCAGGAGACAAACAATCCGAACTTCTCGGCGCTGGTGCGATAAGTAACGATATCGCTGAAATCAGCTATGGAACGGCCGCCGTCATCGAAATACTCTCCAGCAAGTATGTCACTGACCCTAACATGGATTTCTTCACCTGGGGAGCAGCAATTCCAAACCAGTGGGCACTCGAAGGTTTTTTACCGAAAGGATACTGGATGGTATCCTGGTTTAAAACAGAGTTTTGCAAAGATGAGGAGGCAGAGGCAGAGAAACTGAGGGTACAACCAGAGGACTTGTTGAACAGGGAAATGGGGGAAATTTCTCCTGGTTCTATGGGCTTGATTCTGCAGCCTTACTGGCACCCACTGGAAAACGACCCCCTTTCCAAAGGTGCCATAATAGGATTCTTTGGAGAGCACGGAAAAACGCATATCTACAGGGCAATTGTTGAAGGCGTTGCCTACGAATTGCGAAGACTGAAGGAGATAATCGAGAAGCATTCAGGAAGCAAAGTGAGGGAGTTGAGAGTTGGTGGGGGAGGCTCAAAAAGCGACGAGATCATGCAAATCACCGCTGACATCTTCGGCCTTCCCACAACAAGATTGCATACAAGCAATCTCTCAGCATTGGGTGCCGCAATCGATGCCGCTGTTGCCTTGAAGATCTATAACAGCTTCGCTGAAGCTGTGGTCAATATGGTAAGAGTAAAGGAGACGTTTACTCCCCGCGAGGAGAGTGCCAAAATCTATGACAGGTTATTTAATGAAGTGTACAAAAAGATTTATCCTGCACTTTCCCCATTACACTACAAAATTGCTGAAATTACGGGATACCCAAAGATAAGATAACGGCATAGATAGGGTATATATTGGCCGTGGAAGCTTGATAAGAGATGCGAATGGAAGCTGACGTAACTGTAATAGGCAGCGGACCTGCTGGGCTTGTTGCCGCACTCCATGCTTATGAAAGTGGCGCCAAGAATGTTCTTCTGCTTGAAAGAGAGGAGGAACTGGGTGGCATCCTGAAACAATGCATACATAATGGCTTTGGGTTGGAGCAATTCAAGACAGACTACACCGGTCCTGAGTATGCCGAGCGCCTTATCGAAGAGATAGAGAAGACAAATGTACGATGCTTCTTGAATACAATGGTGATCGCCCTTTCGGCAGACAGGACCGTTACAGCAGTAAATCCTGATAGCGGTGTGTTCAAGGTAAAATCAAAAAGCGTTGTGCTTGCTATGGGATGCCGGGAACGTCCACGAGGAGGTATTAATATTCCGGGCACTCGCCCTGCCGGAGTATATACCGCGGGAGTAGCTCAAAAATTTGTCAATATCGATGGATATCTTCCTGGGAAAGAGATCGTTATCCTGGGCTCCGGGGATATCGGACTTATAATGGCGAGGAGGCTCACCCTGGAGGGCGCTCAAGTGAAAGGCGTCTATGAAATAATGGATTACCCTGGAGGATTAAAGCGAAATATCGTTCAGTGCCTAAATGATTTCAATATCCCTCTTCATTTATCTCACACAATAACAGAGATACGAGGCAACGAACGCGTAGAAGGTGTTGTGGTATCAAGTGTAGACGATAAAATGCAGCCAATCGGAGGTAGTGAACAGTTCATAGCCTGCGATACCTTGCTTCTTTCCGTAGGATTGATCCCCGAAAATGAGCTATCAAAGGGAGCTGGAATAAAACTTAGCCCAACTACTAATGGACCTATTACCACAGAGACGATGGAAACAGCCATGCCGGGAATATTTTCCTGTGGCAATGTCTCAACCGTATTTGACCTGGTGGATTATGTTGCCGAAACTGGCATGACTGCCGGTAGAAACGCCGCAAGATTTGCAACAGCCAGGAAGACGGAGAGAAACTCTGTTGAGGTAATTCCGGGAAAAAATGTGAGAGTGCTTTTTCCTCAACGATATTCTTTTAAAAACGACCTTGTTTTGTTTATCAGGCCTGCGAAGCCCATCGAGAGACCAGTGAGCATAGATATTTCCCCTCTTGACATGCATTTTAAGAGATTGTACGCCAGGCCAAACGAAATGATTAGAGTAAAAGTGCCCAAGGACAGGTTGAAGGACATTACTGAACCCATTGAGGTCAATATAACAGAGAGATAGTGATGGACATAGAGAAGAAACAGTTTACCTGCGTTATTTGTCCCATTGGATGCGAGATTGAAGTACAGCTTCAGGACAGCGATGTAGTATCAATTGAAGGAAACAAATGCGCAAAAGGGAAAGAATTCGTGTTGCAGGAATTACAGGAGCCGATGCGTGTGTTAACCACAACGATTCGCATAGAGGGGGCAAAGTGGGCGATGCTTCCTGTTCGCACCGATAAAGCGATCCCAAAGCGATTGTTGTTCAGAGCGATTAAAGAACTTCAGGGTATCGAATTGAATGCGCCTGTGCAGATGTCCGATGTCATAATCACGGATATTGCTGGCGCTGATGCAAATATTGTAGCCACCAGAAATATGAAGCGGGAGAACAAAGGCAAGTCCGTTTAGATAGATAGGTAACAATCAACGTATCAGGGGCATCTTCCGCAACCTCTCGCAAACGTTTTATCGAATCGCCCCCCTAACAGTTCGCCAGAAATTTACTTTTAGCAGTACTTTTATCTCAGGCCAGTGTTTTTTCTTTATGAAGTTAGTGCATTGTGATGCCTTCGGGTAGAAGGAGATGCTATGAGCCTTCAGAGCTGGTATATCTTGTCCGCAGTTACTATCGCCTCAGCGGCCTGTGGCAGCTTTATGGGGGTAATAAAGTCTTCTATGTTGGCTGTGTCTTCTATAGTCGTGCCAGCCTTGTCAATTACGTGGAAGGTACCACATGATACAATGGTCACTCCCAGTTTTTCCTTTTCAAACCGGGCCAACTGCTCCAAATTATCTGGCAGGTCTGATGCAGACAGGCCCTCAATTTGGCTGGCAATAAGCTCTTTGACTGAACTCTCGATACTAAGCTTGGCCAGCTTTCCCCGCTTAGTCATCTCAATGCCATAGGGCCCGTAATATAGAGTCACATTTTCGATCTTGGCTACTTGCCTAGCTAGGAAAGCAACTACATAGGCAGCATAGTGATTGTAAGGCTTATCTTTCCCACTATTAACCACAATCAGTAGATTGTTGACTTCTGGCATTTTTCTAGCTCCTTCCTAAAATGTTCTTCGGCCGGTAGCATCCCCTCCCACCTGCATTGTATTGCAGCGCGTAGCCAACTTCAATAGCTGTTAAAGCTCACTTTTAGTGCCAAGCCAAGGAATTAAAGCAAGCCGGCGACTACGGCTACAAGTGGCAGAGCCATATAAAGATTGAGAGCAACAATCAGCCATACAGTTGAGCCGTTAGCTCTCCAAATTTTACCTCAAGTTCCATACCGCGGAGAAATAGTGGCGTGTCCACTCATTTGCCACCTTCCGGTTAGAACAGAAGACAATCCTTAGATCCGGATGGAGCGCATGAAGCTCGCCGATGGCTCTGGCGCAGAAGCCGGGGGTATAGCAGGAGCAGCCCGCCACAGGCATCCTACACCTGCTTGGCAGCCTCCGCAGGGGCGAGGAACGTGCTGACGGCGTCGAAGTACATGTCGAAGGGCATCATCTCGCGACTGATGGCCTGCAGAGTTTCTTCCTTAATTGCGCCATCCCTCACAAGCTGACGGCCGGCGTCACGCGCCGCCTCGAAGATATCCTCCACTGGCGCACCCAGATCCTTCATGACGCTAAGCGCTCCACCATGAGGCCTGAGCAACGCCCCGGCGTACTCCCTCGATATGTTCTTGCATATGGCTTTCATATGTACGACCATCGGGTCAAAGTTGTCCATCTCCCAGAATCCGCAGTTGGATACCAGCACCAGCTTGCCTCGCTTGTACTCTTCACGCAAGGGGTGGCGGTAGTGACCATCGCGCAACTCAAGCGGTCCGTGTATCAGAGGGAGCACACGGTCGATGAGCATCTTCATTGGGCCTGACATGCCATCCAGGTAGAGCGGGGTGGCCAGAACCACGATATCCGCCTGGCCAATCTTGGGCACCAGCCATTGCATATCATCCTTCTGCCAGCACTTACCCGGAGTCTTGTTCCAGCAGATAAAGGCCCCCTGGCATGGCTTGATGTTGAGCTTCTTGGTGTAGAAAAGCTCAACCTCGGCTCCCACCTCCTTCATTCCTTCGAGAAAAGGCTCGAGGATCAAGTGCGTATTGCCCTTGTCCATCATAATGCTTCCGTTCACCGCGACTACCTTGGTCATGGTTCCCCCTTTCCATACCAGAATTCACATACCATCGTGAAACCACTCTATGTCTCTTCTGAGACGTTACTCAAGAGGTGAACTCACCCTCGCCTACCTGCTTCAGGTAGGCTGCCTGCATGCGGAGCTGTGGATGCGAGCGAAGTGCTTCTGGTCTGAGTCATGATGACAGCGCTTGTATTTCTTCCCACTGCCACACCAGCAAGGTTCATTGCGACCTAGTTGCAGGGCGTATTGAGGAGGACGCTGAGATAGCTTTCTCAGGAAACTCATCGATGCTCCTATTCCTTACCGCTGTTTTATGTAAATTGAATCGGCAGTTGCTCAGATTCGAAGCAGGTGTCTAGCTCACTGGCCAGAGGATAGCACTTCGCTGTCCCATGGTCAAGGATGCGTACTCGTACAAGTGACTAGTGACACCTCCTCCTTACTCAACTGCCTTTGCCATCTTCTCTGTGTTTCCGCTTCGCGAATCATAAACGATCAAAACCTTAGTCATTGGTAACATCATTTCGTCTCTACCCTGGCCATTTGCCTGGGTCACGACGTCATGCTTATGGAATCAGGGCGGACTATTGGGTGCCGTCAAACACCTGTCGCAGCAGGTCAGATTCCAGTGTGGGGACTTGTTCGGTAAGCGTTGGTATTGAATCGTGGTCGGTGACGGCCGGGCGCAGTGGGGTGATGGATATCTGGCCGGCATCGACAGCCCATATGTCGGTGCCTTCGTGGATGCCCAGTTCAACCGCCCTTTGCTCGCTCCATGAGTAGCCATGACGATCGTTTTGCTGGCTGGCCACCAGCCTAACATAGCTCCTTGATGCAGCCTTCGTGATGGCGATGCCCTTGATTAGTTCTTGAGGAATGTTGGGCACATTAACATTCAGGATAGCTCCGTTCTCCATTGTTCCGCTTGCCATGTTCAGCGCCAGCAACTCAGCGACCTTCGATGCGACATCGAAGCACAACTGTGGTGCCTTGCCCTGGATGGCCAGAGACACCGCCATCGAAGGTATCTGACGATAGTAACCCTGCAGTGTAGCCATGACGGTGCCCGAATAGAGGATATCGGTGCCCATATTGCCACCGAGGTTGATGCCAGAAACGATGAGGTCAATGTCTCCTTGAGCCAATCGCCACAAACCTAGTATCACGCAGTCGGTAGGGGTTCCCCCTATGGCATACGCGCGAACCCCCTCGATGGAGGAGGGTACCTCGACGACACTCATATCACTATGCATCGATACCGATGTGCCTGCTCCACTTCGCTGTGTGTCGGGGGCTACCACCAGCGTTTCCCCTATGCGGTTCATCGCTTCAGCCAGAGCCCATACGCCGGGCGAATCTATGCCGTCATCGTTGGTAACCAGTATCTTCACCTGAGTTCCTCCACTGAGTCAATATACAATAACCAAGCCATGTTGCTACAAATTATCACACAAAGTACTGTTCTTATCTTAACCTGTCATCGCTGGCTGTCAAGGCTACTATGAAGACAAAAACACAATTTCGCGCGGCCAGCCCTATGCTGTAGCACCTCAAAGAGGTTCCCTGAAGCCAGAATGTGAAGCCGTTAGCTTTCCAAGCTTTGCCTCAAGTTCCATACGGCGGAGAAATAGTGGCGTGTCCACTCATTTGCCACCTTCCGGTTAGAACAGAAGACAATCCGTAGATCCGGATGGAGGGCATGAAGCTCGCCGACGGCTCTGGCGCAGAAGCTGGGGGTGTAATGGTGTACCTTCGCAGCGTTCAAGAAGTCGGCATAGGGGGCCTCAATCACCAGGGCATTGTTCTGATACGTAGCCAACTCTGCCAGCTTCTCATGTAGCACTGGCATCGTATTAAAGTCAGCGAGAAGGTTGTCCAGGGTCTTTCGCTCTACAAGGGCGATAATATTGTCTCCATCCATCAGTGCGTAATCACCAATCGGAAGAGGAGCTCGTTCGGTGATAACCTTGGGAAAACGCCACGGATAGCGCTCGTTGCTGTCAATGTGGACGGTAAACGTGGTGCGGCTGGGATAGGCAACAAGCTTATAGGCAGGTCGGTGCTGCGTCATTGATCTCTGTGTCAGCCAGAATATCTGCTCGTGGCTTTCCTTAGGTCGGCTCTTGTAAGGCTTGGTCAAGAAGAGGAAATCGCACCGCTTGTACCGCTTGCGGTTCAGCACGACTGATAGCCGCCGCCCACGCTCATGAAACGCAACGATGTCAACCCTCTCCAGTTCCTCGATTATCTCATTTGTGTCTGGAGGTTCTTCTTCACGTAGACAGAATATCCTCTTACCTACTGCCGGCCAGCGATCCTGGGCACGCAGGATAAGCCATGGTTCATCCCCCTTCACAATTTGCAGACGGTAAGGGAAACGGTCACTGGCACACCGCTGTAGAATCCATGTTCCCTGCATCATTCTCCCAATTATGAGTATACCGCAGAACATACCGAATATTGAAGCAAAGGTCCCTTTGAGCTAAGCAGGGTTAACCATTATGGATTCATACGTTTAGTCCATAACGAACACCTTAATCCGTGGATTCTACTTGAGGACTGAGGGAGTCCTCTCCCTCAGCTCTCGCGAAGGAATCCTTCACAGAAGGACCTTCACGCCTCAGAAAAAACCAACTAATAGACGAGTCTTTTGA
>Ga0315532_1001846_pt1 | contig 15133 bp, 10 predicted proteins | sample SalMarWE160370MG_FD_203082 | JGI IMG/M metagenome (GOLD analysis project Ga0315532, IMG submission 203082) | Salt marsh sediment microbial communities from the Plum Island Ecosystem LTER, Massachusetts, United States - Salt Marsh Sediment WE1603-70 ... | reverse complement strand
AAGATAAGCTGCTTATCTGGAAATTTAAGCGAGGTAGCAGTGACGCCCTGTGCCGCATCTATGAAAAGTACAAAGACAATCTGCTCAGATTAGCTATGTCGCTATTGAATGATACGGCTGCTGCTGCTGAGGATATAGTACACGATTGCTTTGTAAATTTTGCGCAATCTTCGCAACGTCTGAAAACAAGTGGCAATCTGAAAAGCTACCTGACGGCCTCTGTCGCCAATCGTGCACGTAATTGGAACCGAGCAAAAAAGCGTCAGGAAACAACCGGCCTAAACGAGGCTGAACCAATCGTATCAAGCTCAAAAAGGCCGGAACAGTGGATTATCGACAACGAGCAGTTTCGCAGGGTAAATGACGCACTTTCCCAGCTTTCGTATGAACAACGGGAGGTAGTAAGTCTGCACCTGCAGGGCGGAATGAAATTCAAGGCAATTGCCGAATTGCAGGGCGTATCAATTAACACGGTCCAGAGCAGGTACCGCTATGGACTTGATAAGCTGCGGTCAATTTTATACGCCGCAGGCGTATTTAAATAGCGAGGCCATATTATGAGACCTGCAGAAAATATAGAAAAGCTGATTAAGAATATAAATATTGAAACAAATGCCAAGACAGATAAAACGGTTCTTGGAGACGTCGTAGAGGCGTTTGAAAAATCAAAGAAGACAAAGTCGGCGATTACTCAGCCGAGTACCTGGAGAATAATTATGAAAAGCAGAATCACAAAATTAGCCGTTGCCGCGGCGATAATTATAACTGTGATTTTAGGGTTGAAAATCACAGGTGGGCCGGATATTGCAAGTGTTACCTGGGGGGAAGTGATTGAGAAAGTAGAGCAGATTCCTGCTTTGACTTTCGATATGGTAACAGATATCTCTTATCCAGAAAACAAAACACTATCCATTCAATCTGAAAACTATGTAGCCGGAGATTATGGAACCAAGAGCAGTCTTTATACGAACGGCGAGTTGTTCGTTGTTAAATACAGACTACCCAATAAGAACCTTGCTTACATAATTCGTCCCAAAGATAAAACGTATGTACGTATGGACCTATCTGATGAACAGGCTGCAAAAGGTCAAGACATCGATGACCCAAGAACATGGCTTAAAATGATCCTATCAGGTGATTATACAAAGTTGGGACATACAAGTATCGATGGTATCAAGGTAGAAGGTATTGAGTGCGATAAATCCGAAATCGCAGGTGAAGGTACTGTTATGCGACTTTGGGTGGATGTTGAAACTAATTTGCCAGTGCGCATTGAAGTTGAGGGACAGAAGATGGAAGCCGGCGAGAAAAGGCCACATAAGTTTGTGATGAAAAACTTCCAATGGTATGTTGAGTTTGATAAAAGTATTTTTGAGCCTAACATACCTGATGATTACACAATGATAGAGGTGCCCAATAGACAAGAGATAAATCCGCAATCTAAAGCGTCGTCTGATGAAGATGCGACCGAAAAAGAGATGGCCAAGGAAGCAGCAAAGGCATTATTCCAAGCCTGTACCGAGGAAGATTGGGACGAAGTCTCAAAGTTCTTACCAACTACAAAAATCAATCAACGGCTCAAGAATGTTCTGGGCGGATTGGAGACCATTTTTATCGGAGAACCGTTCAAATCAAACAAATTTTCCGGCTGGTGCGTTCCCTATGAAATTAAGTTTAAGAGTGGCAACACCCAAAGGCATACTCTCGAATTACGCAAAGACAAACTTACAAATCGATACATAGTTCTTGGAGGATTTTAGCCAAATTATTGAACTGTCCTTCGATGTTTGTGAATAGGCCGGGCTGGTTTAGCTCGGCCTTTTTTAATCAATTGCCGATTTCTCGCACAAGTCTAATAAATTCTCGGCCACGATGTTCGTAATTCTCGAATATATCGTAACTCGCACAAGCAGGGCTTAATAAGACTACATCGCCACTTTCTACAAGGTAGTTCGCAAATTTGACGGCCTTAGCGAGGGAATTGACAATCTCAATTCTCGTCGTGCGTCGTGCGTATTGCGTATTGCGTATTGCATCGGCGATTTTGGGTGCGGTTTGGCCTATAAGAATAGCCGCTTTGGCTTTTTCGGCGATTTTCCGGCCAAATTCGTCAAATGGCAGGCGCTTATCGTATCCGCCAGCAATGATAATTATAGGTTGGTCAAAGGCCTCCAGTGCAGTAATCGCACCTTGCGGTGTAGTGGCCTTGGAATCGTTATACCAGCGGACACCCCTTATCTCACGGACGAATTCGAGCCGATGAGGTAGTGCCTTAAACGCTGGTAAGGCTTTTTTTATTTGGTCATTATTGACGCCAAAATATTTGACAATAGCGATGGCGGCGGCAAGGTTAGAAAGATTAGCTCGGCCGGGCAGCGTAAAACTATCACGAATGTCCTGGCTTACATCATCGGCTGAAAACTTGATACAAATCCTGCCGGTGTCACGCTTATATTTTTCAAACCATTCGGCAGCAACCTCATCTTCGGCGTTAAAAATAGAAACAGCGGGATTATTTCTATCGAGCCGCTGAAATCTGAAGATATTTTCCTTTGCTGCACAATAATTCTCAAATGTACCGTAGCGGTCAAGATGGTTCGGCGTAAGATTGGTCAATAATGCAACTTTCGGAGCTTTTTGAATTTCTGCTAATTGTTCAATTTGAAAACTTGAAAGCTCCAACACCACCAAATCATTTATTTTAATTTGATTCAACATGGTCAATAAAGGTTCATTGCCAATGTTACCGCTTAACCAAATATTCTCGTATTGCGTATTGCGTTGTGCGTCGTGCGTGGTTTGAGATTGCTTCGCTTCGCTCGCAATGACATCTTTGTGACTCGAGGCTCGATGTTTAATGCTCGATATTTTAATTCTGTCTTCTGTAGTACTTCGTAGAAGATGCGCAGTAAGTGCAGCGGTGGTACTTTTGCCGTTGGCCCCGGTTATGCCGATTATCGTTGCGGGACATAACTGGAAAAAGATACTTATCTGAGAGGTGACAAGTTTGTTGTGCCGTCGGGCAAGCTGCAGAAACTCATTATCTGGTGGCACCGCAGGATTGGCTATGATAATGTCAGCCTGCAAAAAATCAGCCTCATCATGTGAGCCGAGATGAAATTCTATATCAGGAAATTCGTGGAGTAGACTTATCGAATCGTTCAGTTTTTCCTTCGTTAGCAAATCTGTTACTATTACTTTTGCGCCTGCATTTGCAGCAAATTTAGAGACATCAACACCGCCACCGAAACGGCCTAAGCCCATAACCAGGACTGTCTTGCTACTGAAGGACTCATTGCTCATAGCTTAGTTTGCATAGCAGTGGCTAAATCCACCTTCGCATCGATGACCGCCTGCTCGATACATTTTTTCCAGTCGTCGCCGAACTGCCCTTTATATTGCGGTTTTTCATAAGCATAAATTATCGAGCGTGAGGCGTTGATTAAAGCTCCGGTGCCGTCCGGTTTGCAGAAGCGCACACAATCGCTGGCGGCAGCGCCCTGTGAGCCGTACCCCGGCACAAGGAACCACACCTTATCATACTTCCGTCGAAGAACAGTGGTAACATCGGGTGATGTACCGCCGACAACCATCCCTACGTTACTGTATCCGCTTTTACCGACTCGCTCTGATTTACCGGCTATCTCACCGACAAGCTCGGCGAGCTTTTCATACATTCTTTGTCCATCGGCGTCGGCAAAATCCTGAATAGCAGCAGCAGAAGGGTTGCTTGTGCGAATAAGGACAAAGATGCCTTTACCCTGGGCGGTAGCCATATCGGCAAAAGGTTCGATGCCGTCTGCACCCGTGTAACCATTGACAGTTATGGCATCGGCAGCAACGGTATCTTCCAGGCCGGCTAATTCCGGATCCTCCAAATGAGCTGCAGCATAAAGCTGGGCAGTGTGACCGATGTCACCCCGCTTTACATCGCCGATTATCTCCAAACCCAGGTCGTTAGCCTCGGCAATCAACGCATAATAGGCTTCTATGCCCTCCCAGAGATATTTTTCAAAAAAAGCGATATTAATCTTAACAGCCGGCACCATGGGGGCGACAATTCGCACAGTTTGCGTGCAAAAATCGAATATAGCATCCACCGCAGCGGCAGCGTCAAATTCGTCATTAAGCTGACGATGACTGGTTATAGTTGTGGGAAGTCTGTTGTAAACCGGATCTAATCCAACGATCAAAGATGTCTTCTTAGCTTGTACAGCTTTGCATAGCCTATCAGCAAAATGACTCGCCATCTTCTAAAAAACCGACCTTCCTTTTTATCGAAAATACAAAAACCTTAAAATTTTCTGTTATGTAAAAAAGGCTTTTGCAATAAAATCAGGATTAAGAAAGTCCTTTTATTAGTTACCGGCATTACTATAATCTTATTAGCAGTTTTAAGCAAGATGGAAATCGTCTTTTGAATAGTGAATTATCCGTTAGCTGAGAACTTTCGAGGCAGATTTGGAAACTCATAGAAAGGAAAAATACAGAAAAGCCATTCGTTGGCTTCTGTTTGATTTGGCCGTAGCGTGCATTATCTTTGCTTTACTGCTCTATAAACCCTTGCGTTATAACCCGCTTGGAACCGACCCTGCCAGCAGCGATCCGAGGCGGGTTCATCCATATATGACCTACTTATCATCTGAATTCTACAACAGCGTGCAGATGGAGAAACCGTTTGAGCTTGTTGTTCTTGAGGAGGGGATAAACGAGACAATCAGAGGGTCAAAATGGCCTCTGGAGGCAGAAGGTGTTAAGTTTTCAACCCCCGCCGTGCTGTTCGTGCCCGAGAACATTATATTGATGGGCACAGCAAATATAAGAGGAGCCGAATTTGTCATTACTATTGTGCTGGAACCTACGGTCGATCAGCAGGGACTCTTAAATCTGCAGGTGGACAAAATTAAAATCGGCGCTATGAATATCACTCCGCTGGCCAAGATAGTAGCAAAAAGAATGTATCAAAACCGTCTGGCGACTGAACCCATTGATATAGAGGATTTGCGGGCAAAGATAGCAGGGGCCTTGCTGAATGATGAGCCATTCGATCCCGTCTTCAAAATTGATGATAAAAAGGTACGAATAGAAAAGGTCACCATTATGCAGGGTAAACTTATATTGCATTGGATTCCGGCATAGGCTGTTACTTATAACCTATGACCTGCTGTCAAGTTTACATCTAACATTTCAATCATCGCCATTTTGGGCCAAGTAGATTGCAAGAGAAAGCCATACAAAAAGTCCTATAAGAAAATAGATTTCAGAAAGCAATTAAAGATAGAATCGAATAAGAGGTATTTTTTAAGTTTTTTCAGCAGTTTTAGAGTTAGTAAAGACATTTTGGCCTCGAATTGTGCTGAAAATTGCACAAATTTAGTAAAAAAGTTATTGCTATTAACGGATTTGACGATTATTATAAGAAGTTCGACTGTAAGAATTAACGGCTGCCAAAGCTAAACTTTAGGATTGAGCAAATGTTGAAAAAGCTTTTGACAGGATTGGTGAACAGTGCAGCAGGGTAGACGAACAATGGAGCTACGAGGCTGTACTTGTGTACTTATGGCGGCTTGGGAATCGATGTTTCTGCTTCGATGTTGTAAAGCGGACCAGATTTGTGGCTGGGTTCTGATTATGCAACAGATTCTAATATCAGAACCCCTACGGAGGGACATGATGTAGTGTAGAGACAGTTTACAAGCATGGTTCGGTCACAGGTGTTTTGGAAGTGGAAACTATCGAAGTTTCCACTTTTTTTTGCCCAGCACCAATTTCTGGTGCTGGTTGAGAACGGATATTAGGCCGGATTAGAAAGAGAGAACACAATGAGCCAGGAACTGCTAAGAATTGTGGATAATATAGCACGGGATAAAAACATCGATAAAGAATCTATCTTTGTAGATTTGGAAGATGCTATGGTTTCGGCGGTCCGCAAGCATTTTGGTGAGCCGGACAGCGAAATAACTGTGCATATTGACAGAGCCACAGGCAAAGTCAGTGCCGTTAAGGATAGTGAGCCAATCGATATAAAGAAACTCGGTCGAATACCAGCTCAAACAGCTAAACAAGTGATGATCCAGAAGATAAGGGCGGATGAGAGAGATAGTATCTATGCCGAGTTCGTTCAGAGAAAGGGGCAAATCATAAGCGGAACGGTTGTGCGATATGAAAGTGGAACTTTGATTATTAGCCTGGACCGCTGGACAGAGGGTTTTATGCCGAAATCCGAACAGATAATGGGTCAAACACATCGGCCCAGCGAGAGAATTCGATGCTTGATTCTTGATGTGAAGGAAACTTCCAATCAGGTCAAGATTATTCTTTCACGTACGCACCCAGATTTTATACGCCGATTATTTGAGTCCGAGGTGCCGGAGATTAATGAGCAGATTATCGAAATACGGGCACTGGCGCGAGAGGCAGGTTACCGAACAAAAGTAGCTGTCACTTCGTTTGATGATAAGGTTGACCCCGTTGGTGCCTGCGTAGGCGTACGGGGCAGCAGAATAAAGAATATTGTCGACGAACTCGGAGGAGAAAAAATTGATATTGTCCGCTGGAATGACTCATCACAGGTGCTTGTGGCCAACGCATTGATGCCGGCAAAGGTTAGTGAAATTGCTTTGTGCTTCGAATTAGGCCGGGCAACAGTAGTGGTGGAAGAGGACCAGCTTAGTCTCGCTATCGGTAAGCACGGCCAGAATGTTCGTCTGGCGGCAAGACTGACCGGCTGGGACATCGATATATTAACACCGGATGAATATAATCAGGGTATTGAGCGGTTGGCAGCCTGCGCCAAGAGCGTGGAAGGCACCGATGATATAGTAGTTGATAAACTTATAGCGCTCGGTGTGATATCTGTTTTGGATCTGGATGACGTTGGGGTCGAGCCGCTGGTTAATGAGCTGAATATCGACCCTGAGACAGCTGAGAAACTGGTGGAAGCGGCGGGCAAGGAGGCCAGAAGCTTAGCGGCTGAGTCGAAACAAAAACAGGCGGAAAAAGAATTAGCTCAGCAGACAAACGCCGTGAATAACGGAAGAGTCGACTGAAAACCGGAGATTTCATTTGGCTGCTACAAGAGTTTACATTTTAGCTAAGGAGCTTGGTGTAAAAAGCACTGCCATCGTGAAAAAGTGCCAGGATGAAGGTCTGGACGTTAAGAACCATATGTCGGCAATCTCTGCCGGCCTGGCAGCGACTATTCGAGAGTGGTTCTCCGAAGGCGAGAATGTCACGACCATTGAGACTGCCAAGAAGGTAGATTTGAAAAAAGCTCGAATCAAGAAAAAGCTAAAACGAAAGCCTGCCGTCAAAGAAGCAAAGAAAACAAAAGAACAGAAGGCCAAAAAGACCAAATCAAGTGTTGAACCTACTAAAGAGGTTACCGGGTCACTCGCTGTCGCAGAAGCTGGAAAAGACGAACAAATAGTAGAAACCGTAAAGGCGCCAGAGCTTGAGAAAGAACCGCCGGAAATTGAGCCGACCAAAGTAACTACAGAGCAGCCGAAACAGAAAAAGGTTGTCAAAAAACCAAAAAAGAAAGAGCCGGAACCAATATTACCTGCCGGGCCGTTTCTGGAAAAGCCTGAGCCGGCACAGTTGAGTGGACCAAAGGTTGTTCGAATCGAGGCACCGGAGACCTTACGGCGGCCAAGGCCGAAACCAAAAGTAAGATATGATACTCCTGTTACTGAACCGTTGATGTATATTGAGGAGGAGGATGAAATATCAACTTTCATACCAGGCAGGGAAAAGAAACGAACTATAAAACGGCAGAAAGACAGAACGTATGGACGCCGGCATGTAGATCTGGATTTAGAGGTTACACAGAAGCCTAAATTCAAAAGTAAGTGGCGACAAAGAGATATTGAAGAAAGACGTGCTCGACTTGATGCGGCTGGTGGTGAAGGTCTTCGATTAAGGCCGACACGAAAAATCGCTACGAAGGCTGAGCGGGAGATAAGCGCGCCTGTCAGGCCGAAAAAAGCAGTGATAAGCCAGCCAATAACAGCAAAGGATTTATCTGCGGCTTTAGCAGTTAAATCGGCTGATATTATCAGTAAATTAATGCAGCACGGTGTAATGACCACTGCCAATCAGACTATAAGCAGTGATGTGGCAGAACTGGTGGCTCTGGAGTTTGACACCGAATTGATAGTTGAGCAGATAAGCACGCTGGAAGAGCAGATAAGGGACGAATTTGAAAAACGCCAGAGGAAAAATTTAGGCAAAAGAGCGGTTGTCGCAGCGATGCTCGGACACGTTGACCATGGCAAAACGAGCTTGCTGGATAAAATCCGCTCAACTCATGTGACTGCATCTGAAGCGGGAGGCATCACCCAGCATATCGGCGCATCTCAAGTTACCTGGGACAGTAAGACAGTAACGTTCCTTGATACACCAGGACATGAGGCTTTTACTGCTATGCGAGCCAGAGGCGCCAATATGACCGATGTGGTGGTGCTGACGGTTGCTGCTGATGATGGTGTAATGCCGCAAACCGTAGAAGCGATAGCTCATAGCAAGGCGGCAGGGGTGCCAATTATTGTTGCGCTTAATAAAATAGATTTGCCAGGCTGTGATATAAATCGTATCTATTCGCAGCTGGCTGAGCATGATTTGACACCCACCGAGTGGGGGGGTAACACGGAAATCGTTAAAACCAGTGCCATTACCGGTGAGGGTATAAACGATTTGCTTGAATGTCTCGATTATGTAGCTGAGCTGCTTGAGCTTAAGGCCGATGATACAATACCCGCGATGGGATGGGTTGTTGAGGCAAAGATGTCCCCACAGGAAGGGCCGTTGGCAACGCTATTAATTAAGGAAGGCCAACTAAACAAGGGTGATGTGGTATTGGCCGGCCGTACCTACGGCAGAATAAAGATGATGAAAAACAGCTACGGTAAAAGTATAAAGACAGCTACAAGCTCTATGCCCGTCGAGATAACAGGCCTCAGCGACGTCCCTCAGGCAGGCGATCGGTTTTATTGTCTGGATGACATCAATAAAGCCAAAACCGCCGCTGAAGAAAACGAAATACGCTCAAGAGAAAATTCACTGACCGAGCGTGCTCAGATAACGCTGGACAACCTCTTTAGCCAAATAGAAGCCGGTAATGTCAAGGAACTGAATGTCATAATCCGGGCTGATGTGCAAGGCTCGGTGGATGTCCTGACCAAATATTTATCTGAGATGAGTACCAATGAAGTCAAGATTAAGGTCCTGCACGCAGCAACAGGTGGAATTACCGAGGGCGATGTTTTGCTTGCCGAGGCGTCGAACGCCATTATTATTGGTTTTAACGTCGTTCCCGAGGAGCACGCAGCCAAGATAGCAGAAACAAAAGGCGTCGAGATAAGATTATACAATATAATATACCGCATAACCGAAGATCTGCAAAAATCAATGGCCGGTTTACTCGAACCGGAAGAGCAGAAAAAAAGCCTTGGAAGAGCTGTTGTGAGAGCTATATTTAAGGTTTCGAAGGTTGGCACAATTGCCGGCTGTTATGTGACCAGTGGTATCGTAAATAAGAACGCAAAGATTCGATTGATCCGTGATAATATCGTGCTCAGAGACGATCTCAGCATTGTATCTTTAAAGCACTTTAAGGATGATGTTCGCGAGGTCAAAACCGGCCTTGAGTGCGGCATAAAGATAGCTGGTTTTGACGACGTTAAAGTTGATGATGTTCTTGACTTCTACGAAGTTGTTAAAGTGGCCAGAACCCTGTGAGCTGGTAATAGGTGATTGGTTAAATGATTTAATAATTAACCAATTACAAATTACCATTTAACCAAATTATGGCGACACGAAGGCAGGAAAAAGTTGCCCACGTAGTAAGGAAAGCGGTCAGTGACGCTATCACTAACCATCTTAACGACCCACGCATTGAAGGATTAGTAAGCGTCACAAAAGTCGAAATGGCAGCGGATTTACGTCGCGCTGATGTATATATCAGCATTTTAGGTAAAAATGAAGCTAATCAGAACAGAACGTTTACGGCCATAGAACGCGCAAAAAGCCGAATACAATCGTTGATGGCTGGTAAACTGTACAGTAAATTCTGCCCTGTTTTATATTTTCACAAGGATGAGAAATTCAAAAAAACGATGGAAACAATGAGACTGATAAACCAGGCCGTAAGCGAATTTTCCCAAGAGCCTCCCTCCGAATCCGAGCCTCATGACCGAGGGCAAGATGAGATGGAAGACAAAGATTTGACCGTCTCTGAGGAATAATGATTTGGCCTTTTGAGTTTTAATATGAAAAATAGCAAAGAATATACTAAGAAAGTTCAAAAATTATACCGCTCCCTGAAACGTGAGCATCCTAAGGTCCAGCAAGCCGTTTATGATGAGCCGACGGATGCAATTGTTTACGCAATTCTTAGCGAGAATATGAGTGAGACGGCAGCCCAGTCAGCGATTGAAAAATTTGCTGATTATTTTGTCGATTTGAATGATTTGCGTGTTTCGCGTGTCGAGGAAATCATAGACGTGCTGGACGGGGACACTCCTGTTAACAGACAAATAGCTGCCACGCTTAACAAGATTTTGATGGCCGTATTCAATGAATATCATACGGTCAGCCTAATGGTGCTCAAGAAAATGGGCAAACGACCAGCCAAGCAAATTCTTGAAAAGCTGGATGGCACCAGTGTTTTTGTCGTCAATTACTGCATGCTTACGGCGCTTGAAGGACACGCCATACCTCTTACGAGTAAGATGATTGAGTTCTTAAAAAGCAATGGTTTGGTTGACCCAGACGCTGATCAGCAGGATATAGAAGGCTTTTTGACAAGACAAATTTCAGCCAAAAACGGCTACGAATTTTACGCTCTGCTGCGTCATAAGAGCGAATTACATGTGACAGCAAAAAGGCGAGGGACGAAGAAAAAAGCTACTCAGAAAACGAAATCTAAGAGAAAAAAATAATCGAGATAGAAAAATAAGATATAAGCCGATGTCGAAAGAAATATTAAAATTAGGTATTCCTGCGGGCAGCCTATATAAGGCGACGATTGAGCTTTTCGACAAAGCCGGATTCCATATCCAGGATTGCGAGCGAAGTTACCTGCCTTGTATAGATGATGAGCAAATCAGGCCCGTTTGCCTGCGGGCGCAGGAGATGGGCAAATATGTCGGCGATGGTGTGCTCGATGCAGGCATTACAGGCTACGATTGGCTAACTGAGAGCGGCTGCGATGTAGTTGATGTTTGTGAGCTTTCTTACAGTAAAGCCACGAGCAATCCTGCCAGATGGGTGCTGGCTGTACCCGATGAATCGAAAGCGATTAAGCCGGAAGACTTGGCTGGCGGCATAATCGCGACCGAGCTGGTTAATGTGACAAAGAAATATTTCGCAGATAAAAAAATCAAAGTTAAAGTAGAATTTAGCTGGGGTGCTACAGAAGTCAAGGCCCGGCTGGTCGATGCGATAGTCGAGCTTACCGAGACCGGCTCATCGCTGCGGGCAAACAATCTGCGAGAAATAGATACCGTGATAACCTCGACCACGAGACTGATAGCAAATAAAAAGGCTTGGCAGGACAAATTCAAACGGGAAAAAATCGAAAATATTGTCATACTGCTCAACGCGGCGATTGAAGCTCGCAGCAAAGTCGGCTTAAAGATGAATGTAAAAAAGGGCGACTTAAATACGGTACTCAGTGTTCTGCCTTCCGAAAAAAGCCCCACCATTTCTGGCCTAGCCAATTCTGATTATGTCGCTGTAGAGGTAATTATTGACGAGCAAATCGAACGCTCTCTCGTGCCTGCTTTAAAACGCGCCGGCGCATCCGGAATAATCACATACCCACTAAACAAAGTCATTCATTGATTAATTGACCTGCTTTGCTATCGAGAGGTATTAGCCGCCTTCGGGCGGATTAATGTAATGTAATTCAAAGAAAAAACCATCCGGCCTGCTGACGCCGTAATAAGCAGACAAGCCAAAATATTTGCGCACAGTATCAAACTTAGGCAAAAGATCACCGTCAAATAATTTATTCACTGGTGAAACTTCTAAATATGGAAAAGGCGATTTCGAGTCGATTCCCAACTTAAGCTCGATGCCTGAATCTTTGTCTTTAACCTCAGCTTTCTCAGCATCTTTTTTCAGCTTTTTCCAAAAGACCTCGCCCAGGGTCGCGCTGTCCTGAAAGCCCGCCAGTCCCACAACCGAAGGGACACATGCTTTGGCGGCAGTAAACCACTTTGCCGATGCTATAGATGCGGTGCCGGTGCTGCTGAGTGCGCGAATAGCACGTTCCACATTCGATTCGTTGCCGAATATCAAGTAGGCGTCGGTAACAGTAAACGCCAGGCTTTGTGTTTCCTCCGAAGTTGGTTCATCGAGTGTTGGCTGACCGAGGGAAGAGGGATCCCCGCTTTCGCGGGGACAGGCTTGCCCCCGCGCAGGCGGGGGGACGAGGGACGAGAGAAAAGCCTTAATCATCCGTCGTCCATCATCCATCGTCAATCGTTCTTCCAGACGGTCTGTCATCGGTGTCTTTTGGCCCCGCTTCAAAGCCGGCATAAAAGCAGAGAGGTCCACTAAATACATTGTATGGCCCAAGAGCTGGCGTCTGGCGTCCGGATCTTTTGGGAGTATCAATTTGTTGTATAGAAGCGTTAGAGACTTTTCCAGGGCGCTTCGGTTATTTACCGCCACTGCTACCAGCCGCTCTGTTGGCGGTAAGTCATCGGAAGCCTGCTTATCAATGCTCCGAGCGATAGCAATTTGCGAGCCGAAGTGAGCGATTATATCAGATTTGAGCTGCAATCCTGGTTCGCCCTGCGGACCCGCTGGCAAAATCGGTATATGCGTGATGGCGGCATACTGCGGGGAAAAGCTTAAAAGAGTATTGTAAAGCTCATCATAGGCTTTTTTTATATCTAAATTTATTTGAGTCAGCGAATAGGCCGACGCCGGGATAAACTGCGGAACCGCAACGGCGGCGGTTTCTATATCAAGCATTTTTACGACGCCCTTTTTAGGGCCATTGATTTTCAAAAGTGCCTTGGTGATAGATGAGCTGCCGTCACCTCTGGCAAGACCGAACGCAACACCTAAGGACGTGACATTATCAAGTCCCAAGTTTGTTGCCATCGTCTTCATCTGGCCGGTAGTATCCTCGGCAACTTCGATTTTGATTATTTGTTTTATATTGACATAAAGATCAATGTCGTGATACGGCCCAACATTTCTCATCGTGGCGGTGTAGTCGGCGTCATCGGCCAACGTGGGGCTGGCGGCACCTTGAATATGCGCGATAACGAATTTGAGAACATCTGGATTTACAGACACTATGAAGCAGTCATCAATAAAGCAATAATGCAGAGCCTCCGCAGATTTTAGCATTATGGCTGTGATTTTAACACCACGGTAGTCTTCGGTTGTTCGGTGGGCACCGTCCTCAATGGCTTTTTCAACCATTTTATCCACCACCTCTTTTATTTTTGTTAAGTTTTCTCCCCACTGGCTTATTACAAGAAAAGGCGTCTCATTCGCATCTTTTGTCTGGTCGTCCAGTACCAAACCGCCGGCTACTCTGCCCTGTGGCAATACGTCAATATCAACAATAGTCCTGAAGAAATCATTCTCTATCTTTCGGATTCTTTCACGTCTTTTTGTTTTGAAATCTTCGACAACAGCCGACATCGCAGGGTCTTTGTACAGCTTATAAATGCTCGTTTTTTCGCATTGTTGTTTCAACTGGCTGAAATCGTCGATATCAACCAGCAGGATGGTTCCAGGCGGAACCAGCTTGGCTGTCTTGGGCAAATCTACTGCTTGGGCTTGGGTGCAAAAAGATATAAAAGTAAATAATACGAAAACGATGCCGGAAATTTTTGGTGCGATATGTTTCATTTCACCGCCTTTAATTGTCACTGCTCAGAGCCTGCCCTGAGCTTGTCGAAGGGTCGGGTTTTCTCCGTTAGGAGTCCCGAGGACTTTTAGAAATGCAGGTTTGTTTTTATTGCGTCTTCGGTCGGGCTGAATGTATGTATAGCCTGTGTTCGGATTGTCTTTGTCGTAGGCGAAAGACTCGCGGTTTTCAATGAAGTGTTTTACATAATCAATCGGTATGGCAAAGCCGAGTCCTCCGAAGAATATATATCCCATGTTCGTGACGCCGATGACCTCGCCGGCCAGGTTAAACAGCGGCCCGCCGGAGTTACCTGGATTTATATCTGCGTTGGTTTGAACATAGATAAGTCCTTCAAAGGCCCTGCTTTTTGTGCTGATGACGCCGTTGGTAACGGTCCGCTCTAAGCCCAGCGGATTGCCGATAGCAAAAACCGCCTCGCCCACCTGGATCCGCTCCATATCACCGAGGTAGGCGAATTTTACCTTAGTCTCACCGATATCCTCGACCTTTAGCAACGCCAGGTCGACAAATGGATTGATGGCTTCGATTTTAACCTTTTTGAAAGTCTTTTTTTCAAAGTTCGTCGCGAATCCGGCGATTTCGCGCCGAATCGACGGACCGTTGCGGGCTTTCTGGAACATAGTAACTTCTATCCTGGTTTCCTTTTCTATCACGTGGTAGTTCGTTATCAGGTAGCCGTTTTCATTGATAAAGAATCCTGAGCCTAAGCCCGCCGGGCTTGAAACCTTCACCACCGCTTCGGAGAACGCGTCCACACATTTTTCAATGGTTGTTTTTTGTAATTTAGCGGTTCTGTATAATTGGCCGCTCGCCCCCCGCCCAGCGCTGGGCGGGGCTGTTTTAGCACCCAAATCGTTTACATCACTCGTCACGGCGGAGCGCCGAGCCGTAGCCTGATTGACATCCTTCTCTTCGACGGCTTGGCCATACTCATATTCGAGTATTTTATCTTTCGGTATGCTCAGGACGGTTACGCCGATATCTACGTAAATTACAGCCTCTTTTTCCACGAGGATATTGCCGGTTATTGTCTGGCCCTCTTTTAGGACGATTCTGTCAGCCCCGTTAGAAACCCCAGCCCGCTCGGGATTAAGAGACCCAGTGTTCTTAGGATTTTTAACGGGGTCGGCTAAGCACCCGCCGCAGACGGAGGCGGCAATAAGAAAGAACAAAATACTAATAATGCGAAAATTCATAAGTTTCCTCGATATCAGGTTGTCAGAGGTCAGAAAT
>Ga0315532_1001838_pt1 | contig 15187 bp, 11 predicted proteins | sample SalMarWE160370MG_FD_203082 | JGI IMG/M metagenome (GOLD analysis project Ga0315532, IMG submission 203082) | Salt marsh sediment microbial communities from the Plum Island Ecosystem LTER, Massachusetts, United States - Salt Marsh Sediment WE1603-70 ... | reverse complement strand
TCGCGCCGCGTCCCGACCCGCCCCACGTCGAGGACTGGCTCACCGATTTCGTCCGCCACCGCCCACGGCTGCTGCGCCGTCTGGAGGGGGAGAAGCGGGCTAGTTTCTTCGCCAAATACCTCGACCGCGCCCCGGAGGACGTGCTCATCCACCACACCCGCTCGCTCTGCCTGGTGCAGCCGGAGCAGGTGTGGGCGCGCTTCTCGCTGGATGCCTACTCCGGCAAGTACGAAGCGCGGATGGGCTTCGTGCTGCCGGGCGACGTCAACCGCCACCGGGCCACCAGCCAGCGCGGCGTCTCCGTGACCGACCTCAAGTGGCGCGCGCTGGGCCAGTCCTGGCTGGGCGAGAAAGGCGGCCTGCTGACACTGGATCACGACGCGCTCTGGGAACGGTTGGGGGTCGAATCCCTCTACCTGGCCGTGGGGCTGAGCCGCAAATGGAAAGGGGAGTACTGGCTTCTCGTCCACGGCGTGCATGTGGTGCCGGATTACGAGGTGAATGACCAATGACAAATGTACTGTACGAGCTGGAGATCGCCCCTCGACAAACCGTCGGACTGGCAAGCAATCAACGCAGCCGCCTGCTCAACTTCCTCCTGCGCTGGAACCACATCGAAGAAGTTCACGCCTGCCTGGACGCCCTCATTCCGGTCAACCCCACCCTGGTCTCGCTGCTCGACCTGCGCGTGCGGGCTCTCCTGGCCCAGGACCAGCCTGACGACGCGCTGGAGGTGATGCAGGAGCGGCTGGAACTCAAGGCCTCCCTCACCGCCCGCACGCTACTGGCTCGCGTCCACCTGGCCCGGGGCGACGTGGAGACCGCTCACCAGATCGCCCGCGCCCTCGTCAAGGAACGAGACGACAGCGTGATGGCGTGGGGGCTGCTGGGCGAGGTCGAGCTGGCGCGAGGGGACACGCAAGCCGCGCTGGACGCCTACCGCCGCCTGGGTGAGTTGCGTCCCTACGGCCGCGCTTATTTGTTGGGGATGCTCTCCCTCTACCACGCCCTCGGCGACTGGGTGACCGCCAGCGGCTACGCCGTGCGCTTGCTGCGCACCGCCGACGAGGAGACGCCTCTCTCTGTCACCTACCTGCGCCGCTTGCGCGACCACTTCCAGGCCAGCGGCGAGGAGACCCGCGTCGCCGACCTGGAGGCTGAGCTGAAGCGTCGTTACGCCGAAGAACTGGCCGAACTGCGAGCAGCCCTGTCCCCAGGTTATCGGCCGCGACCCGCCGCCCCCACACCACGCCCTGCAGAGGAACCACCGCCCGCCGAATTTCTTCCCACCTTCGATCAAATCCCCGTTTCCGAAGAAGAGCAGTCACACATCGCCGAGGCCGTCCACCGGCTCTTTGGCTTCGAGACCCTCCTGCCCGGCCAGTTGGAGACCATCGCCTGCGTCCTGCGCGGCGAGGATGTGCTGACCATCCTGCCCACCGGCGGCGGCAAATCGCTCTGCTATCAACTCCCCGCGCTGCTGGCCGACAGGGGCACGACGCTGGTCATCTCGCCCCTCATCGCCCTGATGAAGGACCAGGTGGACTCGTTGCCGAGGCGTGTGGGGCAGCGGGCAACCACCATCAACAGCAGCCTCGATGGTGACGAACTGCGTCGGCGGATGGAGCAGGCCGCCGATGGGGCTTACCGGCTGGTCTACGCCGCCCCGGAGCGGCTGCGCCAGCCGACCTTCCTGCACGCGCTACGACGCGCGGGCGTGGACCGGCTGGTGATTGACGAAGCGCACTGCGTCAGCGTATGGGGCCACGACTTTCGGCCCGATTATCTCACCATCGGCCAGGCGCGGCAGGCGCTGGGCAACCCACCGCTGCTGGCCATGACCGCAACCGCGCCGCCCCGCGTGCGGCGGGACATCCTCCACCACCTGGGTGACCTGCGCATCATCGCCGGCGACGTGACCCGCCCCAACCTGCAACTGGAGGTCTTTTACGCCCGCCACGCCGACGACAAATTGCGCCACCTGCTGGCCTTCTGCCAGGTTGAGTCTGGCAGCGGCATCGTCTACGCCGGCACCCGTGCCCGCTGCGAGGAATTGGCCGCGTTGCTGCGCGCACGCGGCATCGTCGCCGGTCACTACCACGCCGGCATCGCCGACCGGGCCGGGGTGCAGGATGATTTTATGGCCGGCCGCATCCGCGTGGTCGTGGCGACGGTCGCCTTCGGCCTGGGCATTGACAAGCCCGACATCCGCTTTATCGTCCACTTCGTCCCGCCCGCCTCGCTGGAGTCCTACTACCAGGAGGCCGGCCGGGCTGGGCGCGATGGATTGCCCGCCCGCTGCCTGCTGATGTATGCCCCGTCGGACCGAGCCACGCTGACCCGCCGCGCTCACCGCGACATGTTGCCGGTCGAGTTTCTGCGAGCCGTCTATGCTGCCGTCAAGCACCGCCTGGAAGGAAGCTCGTCCGGCCGGGTTGCGGCGGCGGATCTGGAGCGCGACCTGCAGGCCGACAACACGCGCCTGCGCGTGGCCCTGAGCCTGCTGGAAGAGGTGGGACTCTTGCGACGCGGCCCCGACGTGCCCCGCGCGGCCATCGTTTGCCTGACGACCAGCGATGTGCCGGCCTCCGCGCCTGAACTGTCCGCCTTCTGCCAGGCCGCCCGGCTGCGACCCGGCCAACCGTTGGCTTTGGACCTGGCAGACGTGGCGCGGCGGGCTGAGTTGCCCCTCGATGACGCTGAGCGGCAGGTGTTAGACTGGGCCGACGCCGGTTGGTTAAGTTACCGCCCTGCTGGGCGCGACCTGCTGCTGGAGCTGCTGCCGCCACCTGCGGACGCCGCCCAGCGGATCGCCATCTTGTTGGAGCGGTACGAGACCATCCAGGCCCAGCGGGTGGACGAGATCACCGCCTACGCCCGAACCGTGCGCTGCCGTCATGGCCACCTCAACGCCTACCTGGGCGGCCGCACCATCGAGCGGTGCGACGCCTGTGACAACTGCGTTGAAATCCAGCCGCCGCCGGATGCCGGCCTACCTGATGGGGGAGAGCAATTGCTGACCATCCTGCGCTGTGCGGCGGACGCAGAGTGGGGTTGGGGCCGGTTCACTCTGACGCGCATCCTGCGCGGGGAAACCGAGGCCCGTTACGGCAATCGTCCTCTTCACGAAAAGGCACGCCAACAAGCCGAGTTTGGCGCGCTGGCCTTCCGCTCGCAGATGGCCATCAAGCGTATGCTGGACCGGCTGGAGCGTGGCGGGTTCCTGCAAACGCGGCAGATTGGCCACGGCGGCGTCGTGCTCGACATCACGCCTGCGGGCAGAGCGGCGCTGCAAAACCCGGCTGCGCTGGATGGCCTGATCCGCCCGGCGAAGGAGCCGGCGCCGCGCAAGTCATCCCAAAAAGATGAGGTGGGGCTGGATGTGGATGAAGCACTGTTCCAGACGCTGCGCGCATGGCGGCTGGAGCAGGCCCGCGCGCAGGAGGTGCCACCTTTCGTCATCTTTTACGACAGCCACCTGCGGGCCATCGCCGCGCATCGGCCCACCACACTGGAGGCCTTATCCGAGTCGAAAGGCGTTGGCCCTCGCAAATTGGAGAAATACGGAGCTGCGGTGATCGAACTGGTACGCAAGCACCTAGAGGGAGGAACAAATGACTCGCCCACTCAAGATTAACTGGACAGAACACCCGTCCCCTCCCCACGGACATGGCCGTGATTTTGGCAGCGAAGTGATAATTCGCCCAAGCCACAGGCACGAGCGTCCCACAAACTCGCTCTTTTGTGCAAATGCCGCCCTTGGGCTATAATAAGGGTGAGCTATCATCCACGGTAGAAACCTGTAAGCATTAAGCTAACTGAAATTATGATATAAGCTCAAAGGCCCGTCCTCGGGCCGCCAAGACCGCGCCCGGGGACGGGCGCTAGAGCCTTATATCAAAACTTCAGAAGCTAATGAGAGGTATAAAATGACGGACGAAAGAGTAAAGCAGAAGGTTGATCAGTACCTGGCGTGGGCTCATCAGGCGCTTCGTACTGCTCGGCTAACCCTGGAACACGAGGACTACATCACAACCGTTAACCGAGCCTACTACGCCATTTTTTACGCCGCCAATGCGCTTTTGACCACAAAGGGTTTGGAACGCAGCAAGCACTCAGGGGTTATCGCCGCTTTCCGTCAACATTTCATCAAGACTGGCGTTGTGGAGACGGAATACAGCGATTTCTATGGGGTGGCTATGGAAGATCGTCACGCTGGTGATTATGGGCTGGTTGCCCTGAGTAATGAAGTTGCAACTCGAGATTTGAGACGCGCAGAACTCTTTGTAGCCCGCATCGAACAACTTCTTCGGGATATGGAGGTGATATTATGAACGATCATTTAATCCATCTCCGAGGCCACGAGCAAGCAGCCGTGAGCGAGTGCGTTGGTCGTTTGAGGCAGACCTTGGGAAAGCAACTGATCGGTGCCTGGTTGTTCGGCTCGAAAGCGCGAGGCGACTTTGGTCCCGACTCAGACATTGATCTGTTGATCGTGATCCCTGAGCTGGATTGGTCTCTGTGGGATGAAATCCGCTTGACCGCAGCTCGAGTTTCCCTGGAATACGACGTACTGCTCAACACCCACATCCTCGACCAATCTCGTTGGCGTGCACAAACGCGCTACCGAGATACACTGTGGCGGGAAGTGCAGCAGGACGGGGTGTCGTTGCTGTAGCAGGGCCAAACGGACATCGTGGAGGTGCAGACCACCATGAACGGCGGTAGACTACGGGAGTTGGAGGCTGAGGCTCTCTCGGAAGCGGAGCTTCTGGCTATCCCCGCCTTATTGCTGTATGCCAGTGAACGATAACTCGAGGACAGGAGGTTCAGGGGAATCAGGTGAACATCAAGGTGTGAGCAATTGGAATACTGGAGGAGCAAAATGAGAACATTGACCTTAGATTTGCCAGAACAGATGGCCGAGGAATTGGCCGAAGCAGATCCGAAATTCGTCATCCAAGTATTGCAGGCTGGGATGCTAAAAGTGCGTCAGGTGCCTGAATCTGCCACCGAACATCCCTATATCACTCGCGTTCCCGGAAAACGAGGGGGGCGGCCCATCATTCGCGGCACGGGAATCACCGTGTCTCTGATCGCTGGCCTCTACAAAGCCGGCGATACCGTTGACGAAATCCTGGAGAGTTACCCGCATCTGCGCCCTTCCTGGATACACGACGCTATCGGTTATTACCTGGATCACCAGAACGAAATCGAGCGCGAGATACGCGAGAGCCGAATGGAATACCTGACCGAGCAGCATGATCTGACCATGGACGAGCGTGGCTTTGTCCACTTCCCAGAGCAGGATGATTCGCATGGGCAATGAGACGGAACAACTCTTCATTCGTGTCTACACCGATGAGCATATTACCGCTTTGCTGGCCCCTGCCCTGCGACGCCGAGGATATGTGGCGCAAAGCTGCGTTGAGGCCAACACATTGGGGTGGGACGATGAGGAACACCTTGTTTACGCCACTGAGCGCGGCATGGCCTTCATGACTTCCGATGCGTCGGATTTTATCCCTATGGCCAAACGCTGGTATGCCAACGAACAAGAACACGCTGGCATCATCATCGCCCCTGAATTCAGCCGTCGGCAAATGGGGATGTTGCTGCGTTGGACCTTGCGGCTTCTCGACAGCCTGATAGCCGACGAACTTTGCAATAACGTTGTGTATCTACAGCAGTTCAGGTAGTCTCTCATCACAGACCTCCGAGGTTTTGGAAACCTCGGAGGTCTTGAATACGAAAGCAAATCCCAGCGGAGGGAAACGCTGAACAAATCACTGAAGATATTGCTGGTTTCTTCCGAGGCGGTGCCTTTCGCCAAGGTGGGCGGGCTGGCCGACGTGGCCGGATCGCTTCCCCAGGCCCTGCGGCAATTGGGCCACGATGCCAGGCTGGCGCTGCCCAAATACGGACGGATCAATGAGGCCCAGTTCGGGCTGGCCAAGGTTTTGGAGTCACTGGCTGTGCCTGCAGGCTCCGACTATGAAATGGCCTCTATCTTCGAGAGCGTTGTCGAGGGGATGCCCGCCTACCTGGTTGGCAACGACAAGTACTTCGGCCGGAAGGAGGTCTACGGCTACGAGGACGACGGGGAACGCTTCGTCTTCTTCTGCCGAGCCACGCTGGAGATGCTCAAGGAGCTGGGCTGGCAGCCGGACGTCATCCACTGCAACGACTGGCACACCGGCATCATCCCCAATTGGTTGAAGACCATTTACAAGGACGATCCTTTTTTCGCCGATACAGCGACCGTGTTCACCATCCACAACCTGGCCTACCAGGGCATCTTCGGCCCTGAGCTTCTGGAATTCGCCGGTTTGGCTGATTACGGCCTCATCCCCCATCCCACCGACGATGGGCTGAGCCGGGTGGTCGTCCTGATGGCCCGAGGCATCCTGTTCGCCGACGTGATCAACGCTGTGAGCGAGAAGTATGCCCAGGAGATCCTCACCCCTGAATACGGAGAGAGGCTGGACCCTATTTTGGCCCGGCGCCAGGATCGCCTGTTCGGCATCCTCAACGGACTGGACTACGAGGTCTGGAACCCGGCCACCGACCGCGACATCGCTGTCAACTATGACGTCGCCCCCCCTTCATCCCCCCCAAAGTTAGGGGGGAAAGAGGGGGGGCGGGTGGAGAACAAGCTGGCCCTGCAACGGGAGGCGGAGCTCTCTGTGGACCCTGACGTCCTGCTGGTCGGGATGATCTCCCGCCTGGCCGATCAGAAGGGCTTCGATATTCTGGCCGAAGCCATAGATGAATTAATGGAGCTGGATCTTCAATTGGTCCTCCTGGGCACGGGCGAGGAGCGTTACCACAGGATTTTTGCCAATGTGGCCGATAAATATCAAGGTCAGGCTGCGGTCTTCCTCAAATTCGACGGTGCTCTGGCGCGGCGCATCTACGCTGGCAGCGACGCTTTCTTCATGCCCTCGCGCTTCGAGCCCTGCGGCCTGGGGCAGATGATCGCCATGCGCTACGGCAGCGTGCCCATCGTCAGAAGCACCGGCGGCTTGGCCGACACCGTGGATGACTACGATCCAATCACGGGCCAGGGCAACGGCTTCGCCTTCTCAGACTACAGCGAAGAGGCACTCCTGGCTGCCGTGAAGACGGCCCTGGAAACCTATCGCCATAAAGACACCTGGCGAACGCTGATGGAGCGAGGGATGAGGGCCGACTTCTCGTGGCGCGCTTCAGCCCGGAAGTACGTGGATTTGTATCAGAAGGCTCTTGAGTTCAAGCAAGAGAAATTGGAAATTTGAAGTTGGAGGTTAGCTGCCGTACAGTTTACCCAACAACTCTTTTTTCGCTCAAAGTGGCGTCCTCGCCACGCCTGGTGCGACGCAAATCGGGGCGGGGACGCCTCTCTGTAGCAAATAGAAAGGCCCTTGCCCTGCCCCAGAAGAAAGCGTATGGTAGCTAGAGTTGGAGGTTTAAAGTTTGAAGTTGGAAGTTGGAAATTTGAAACACATCTACCTTGCTCTGGCCATCCACAACCACCAGCCCGTGGGTAACTTCGATTGGGTCTTCGAAAAGGGCTGCGATGAGGCATACCAGCCGATGATCGAAGCCCTGGAGCGCCACCCGACGGTCAAGATGGCCCTTCACTACACCGGCCCGCTGCGCGACTGGATCGCCGAGAACCGGCTAGAGTTGATTGAGCGTATCCGCGCTCTGGTGGCTCGCGGCCAGGTGGAGATGATGACCGGCGGCTACTACGAACCTATCCTGGTGGCCCTCTACGATGCCGACAAACGAGGCCAAATCGAGAAGCTCACCCAGACAGTGCGAGATGACTTCGGCTACGAGCCCACGGGGGCCTGGCTGGCTGAGCGGGTCTGGGAGCCCCACCTGGCCAAGCCCCTGGCCGAGGCAGGCATCCAGTACACCATCGTGGACGACACCCATTTTAAGTACACAGGGCTGGAGGACGAGGACCTCTTCGACTACTACGTCACCGAGGAGCAGGGGATCACCCTCAAGATCTTCGGCACCTCCAAGCACCTGCGCTACACCATCCCCTGGGCGCCGGTGGAGGAGGTCATGGCCTGGCTGCGGGAACAGGCCGACGAGTTGGGGCGTAAAGTAGCTATCATGGGCGACGACGGCGAGAAGTTCGGCCTGTGGCCTGGCACCCACGAGCACTGCTGGGGGAAGGGCAATTGGATGGAGTGCTTCTTCACCGCCCTGGAGGAAAACCAGGACTGGCTGGCGACCATCACTCCCGGCGAGTACGCCGAAAAATTCCCCGCCCTGGGTCGCGTCTATCTTCCCACCGCTTCCTACGACGAGATGACCGAATGGGCTCTGCCGGCCCAACTCTCTGGGGAGATCGTCCACCTTAAGCATCGCCTGGAGGACGAGGGGCGGAAGGACGTCCTGCGTTTCGTCAAGGGCGGCTTCTGGCGCAACTTCATGGTCAAGTATCCTGAGATCAACACCATGCACAAGAAGATGATGCTGGTCAGTGAGAAAGTACACGCCATGGAGGAAGGACACGCGAAGAAAGCGGCTCTGGACGAGCTGTGGCAGGGCCAGTGCAATTGTCCCTACTGGCACGGCGTCTTCGGCGGCATCTACCTCTTCCACATCCGCGCTGCCACCTACGATCACCTCATCGCTGCCGAGAACCTGGCCGATGCCCAGCGGCATCCTAGCGGCCCTTGGGTTGAGTGGCGAGAGGACGATTTCGACCGCGATGCCAGCCCCGAGGTGCTCCTCGCCAGCGATGCCATGAACCTCTACTTCGACCCCGCCGACGGGGGCAGCCTCTTCGAGTGGGATTGGCGCTCCCGGCGCTACAACCTGCTCAACACCTTGACCCGCCGCCCCGAAGGCTATCACCAGGATCTGCTCGAAGCGGGACGCAAGGGAGAGACGGTGGTGGCTGAAGAGGGCCGAGAACCTGGCCAGGGGGAGACGGAGACCATCCACACGGCCAGGGTGCGGGTCAAGGAGAAGCACCTGCACGAGAAGCTCTTCTACGACTGGTACCGTCGCTCCAGCTTCATTGATCATTTCCTGCACCCCGATACGACCCTGGATGATTTCCAGCGCTGCCAGTACGGCGAGGCCGGTGACTTCGTGGATCAGCCCTACAGCTACGAAGTGGAGGGTGGCGACAGGCGTTTGGCTCTGGAACTCGTTCGCGACGGCCACGTCTGGTGTGGCGAGCGTCCGTCGCCGCTGCGGCTGGAGAAAAGCATCGAAATCGCTGCCAACAGCACGGAACTGAAAGTTACGTATACCTTGACTAACACCGGCCAGGAAGCAGTGAGTACCTGGTTTGGAGTGGAGTTCAACTTTGCCATCCTGGGTGGGGATGGTCCGGATGCTTATTACACCCTCCCCCCTTCGACAGGCTCAGGACACCGTCATCAGGAGAACGCAGCCCTCGCTTCCAAGGGCCAGTGGGAAGACGTGGATAACCTGAGACTGATCAGCGAGATGCTGGGGATGGACATCGAGTTGGTCTTCGGTCAGCCGGCCACTCTCTGGCGGTTCCCCATCGAAACCATCTCCAATTCGGAGGCTGGCTTCGAGCGGGTGTACCAGGGGTCTTGTTTGCTGCCTTACTGGAAGATCAACCTGGCCCCGGAGCGGAGTTGGCAGGTGGGGTTGAGGTTGAGATTGCGAGAGATTTAGACAGGAGATAAGAGATCATGCAACCTATCTGCACCTTTACCGTCGTCCCCTCTTTGCCGACCAAGCTGGAACACCTCCGAGACCTGGCCTACAACCTCTGGTGGTGCTGGAACCTGGAGGCTGTTGACCTTTTCCGCCGGCTGGACCGCGAGCTCTGGGAGGAATCCGGCCACAACCCTGTGCTGATGCTGGGAGCTATCAAGCAGGAGCGGCTGGAGGAGGCAGCCGAGGACGACGGGTTTCTGGCCCATCTGGAGCGGATCGCTCAACGGTTCGACCGCTATGTGAAGAGCCAAAACACGTGGTATGAGAAAGCTCACGGCGCACCTGGAGAGCCGTACATCGCCTACTTTTCGGCCGAGTTCGGGCTCACCGAATGTATGCCCATCTACGCTGGCGGCATGGCGGTGCTGGCTGGCGATCACCTTAAATCGGCCAGCGACCTGGGCCTGCCCCTGATGGGAGTGGGCCTCCTCTACCAGGAAGGATACTTCCGTCAGTATCTGAACTCAGATGGATGGCAACGGGAGCTGTACCCGAAGAACGATTTCTATAACATGCCTATTCAACTAGAGCAAGGGGAGGACGGGACGCCGGTGACGGTCCAGGTTGATTACCCCGGCCGCAAGGTCACGGCCCAGGTGTGGCGCGCCCAGGTCGGCCGGGTGCCCCTCTTCTTGCTGGATACCAACATCCCGGCCAATAGTCGTCAGGATCAAGACATCACCGACGAGCTGTATGGCGGTGATTTGGAGATGCGTATCCAGCAGGAAATCATGCTGGGCATCGGCGGCATCCGCGCCCTGGAGGCCCTGGGAATCCGCCCCACCATCTGCCACATGAACGAGGGCCACTCCGCCTTCCTGGCTCTGGAGCGGATCCGTTGCCTCATGGAGGAACAAGGGCTCTCTTTCGCCGGGGCCCGCGAAGCTGCCTCGGCCGGCAACGTCTTCACCACCCACACCCCCGTCCCGGCTGGGATTGATAGGTTTCCGCCTCAGCTCATGGACAAGTATTTCTCCGATTACTACAGATTGCTCGGCCTCTCGCGGGAGGAGTTCCTGGCCTTAGGACGTGAGAATCCGGCGGACAACGGAGAGCCTTTCAGTATGGCCATCCTCGCCCTACGCCTGGCAGCTCACACCAACGGAGTGAGCCGGCTGCACGGTCGGGTCGCGCGCAGAATGTGGCAGGGGATCTGGCCGGGGGTGCCTGAGGACGAGGTGCCCATCACCTTCGTCACCAACGGTATCCATATCCCCTCTTGGATCTCTCTGGATATGGCCAGGCTTTATGACCGCTACCTGGGGCCCCGCTGGTTGGAACGCCCGGACGATCCGACCATCTGGGAGCGGGTGGATGAGATCCCCGACGAAGAGCTTTGGCGCACCCACGAGAGGCGGCGGGAGCGCCTGGCGGCCGTCGTTCGGCGGTGTCTGCGCGAGCAGCTCGAGAAACGGGGCGCTCCCCCGTCCGAGATAGAGAGGGCGGGCGAAGTGCTGGATCCCGAAGCCCTGACCATCGGGGTCGCCCGCCGCTTCGCCACCTACAAGCGCGCCACCCTGATCCTGCGCGATCCGGACCGGCTGGCCAGCATCCTGAACGACCCAGACCACCCCGTCCAGATCATCTTCGCGGGAAAGGCGCATCCTCAGGACAACCCAGGCAAGGAGCTGATCCAGCAGGTCGTCCGTCTCTGCCAACGGGAGGAGTTTCGGCGACGGATGGTCTTCATCGAGGATTACGATATGTGCGTTGCCCGTTACCTGGTTCAGGGAGCAGACATCTGGCTCAACACCCCACTTCGCCCCCGGGAGGCCAGCGGCACCAGCGGGATGAAGGCTACCGCCAACGGCATCATCAACGTGAGCACCCTCGATGGCTGGTGGGATGAGGCATATCAGCCCGACACCGGCTGGGCCATCGGCAGAGGCGAGCTGTACGAAGACCTCAATTATCAGAACGATGTCGAATCCAGGGCCATCTATGGAACCCTGGAGAAAGAGATCGTTCCGCTGTTTTACGACCGCCGCTCCAACGGGATTCCGCACAACTGGATTGCTCACATGAAAGCCGCCATGCGAGCCATCTGTCCAGTCTTCAACACCAACCGCATGATTCGGGAGTACGCCGAGCGTTTCTACCTGCCGGCGGCCCAGCGGTATCGGCAACTGACCGAGGACGAGATGGCTCGGGCCAAGGCCCTGGCGCAGTGGAAATCCCATCTCCACGAACACTGGCCGGAAATACGGATAGATAACGTGGAGGCGGAGGTGCCAGCCAAGCTCAAAGTAGGCGCTGAGCTCCAGGTACGGGCTCAAGTATATCTGGGCGCCCTTGAGCCCCAGGACGTAACAGTGCAGCTCTATTATGGCCCTCTTGATACGAGAGGAGAAATCTCAAAGGGAGAAGTTATGGCCATGAACTGGGTGGAGTCCAATGAGGATAGGAATCATGTTTTCGTCGGAGCCATTCCCGCTCGCACCAGTGGCAGGTACGGCTACGCCCTGCGGATACTCCCTCACCACGAAGACCTGAGCAACCCCTACGAGCCCGGCTTGATCTTGTGGGCACGTTAGAAATCCAAAGCTCAAAGCTCAAAATCCCAAATCCAGTTTTGAGCTTTGAGCTTTGAACTTTGAGCTTTGAACTTATGAAGAGCTTCTGCGTTCACGGACACTTCTACCAGCCTCCTCGAGAGGACCCTTTCACAGGAGTTATTTCCCCCGAAAAGGGAGCCAACCCCTTTGCTAACTTCAACGAGAAGGTCAACGCCGAGTGTTACCGGCCCAACGCGGAGCTGGGTAACTTCGAGGCCCTGAGCTTCAACCTCGGCCCCACCCTGGCAGCCTGGCTAGAGGGCCACGATCCATCCACCTACCAGCGCATCGTCGAGGCCGATCGGCGTAACCAGGCTGCGCACGGTGCGGGCAACACCCTCGCCCAGGCCTATAATCACACCATCCTCCCCCTGGCCACCCGACGCGACAAAGAGACCCAGGTCGCCTGGGGCGCGGCCGACTTCCGCCACCGCTTCGGTCGTGATCCCCTGGGGATGTGGCTACCGGAGATGGCCGTGGATCAGGAGACCCTGGAGATATTAGCCAGCCAGGGCATCGCCTTCACCATCCTCTCTCCCCACCAGGCAAGAGGTCAACCCAATGGCGCCGGGCCCTACCGGGTGCGACTGCCGCGCGGCCGAGAGATAGCTGTCTTCTTCAGAGATGAGGCCCTGTCCAATCGCCTGGCTTTCGATTCAGAGTTGACTAATAGCGCTGAGGACTTTGTTGAGAACTGCTTGTCAGGCGGTCATGGCCCCGGTGGCGAGGGGCTGTATCCTGAGCCTGTCGAAGGGCTGTGCCTGATAGCTACCGATGGCGAAACTTTTGGCCACCACCATCGAGGAGGGGAGCGCTTTCTCCACGACTTGCTGTACGAAACGGCCCCCAGGGCGGGCTACGAGGTTACATTCCTGGCCCGCTATTTGCAGGAACACCCACCGACGACAGAGGTTGAAATCGTGGATGGCACCTCGTGGAGTTGCGGGCACGGGGTGGCTCGTTGGGGGGAGGGCTGCACCTGCACGCAGGGCGATAGCGAGTGGAAGCGTTATTTGCGAGGGGCTCTGGACCGACTGGCCCAGGAGATGGACGCGCTCTATCAAGACGAGGTCGAGAGGTGGGTGGCTGATCCCTGGCAGTTGCGGAACGGCTACATCCAGGTGGTGCTAGGGGAGATGGAGGGGAAAGCCTTCCTGGCTCAGCAAGTGGCCAGAAAGCTGAGCGAAGAGGGAGAGAAACGGATATTGACCTTGCTGGAGGCTCAATACTACCGCCAGGCCATGTACACTAGCTGTGGCTTCTTCTTCGAGGACCTAAGCCGCCTGGAGCCGCGCTATATCATCGCCTACGCAGCCAAAGCTATCCATCTGGTCAAAGAGGTCACGGGCATTTCGTTGGAGGAAGGCTTCAAGCGAGACCTTCGTTTGGCCGTAAGCTGGATCACCGAGCAAACGGGCGAGGACGTCTACGAGGAGGTAGTGAGTCAACGAGTTGATGAGTAACGAGTTAACGAGGGCCTCATTGACTCGTCACCTCCGCAAACGCCTCGTCGAGGATGCGAACCGCCTCGTCCACGTCGGCCTGGGCGATGTTGAGCGGCGGGGCGATGCGGATGACGTTGCCGTACAGCCCACCCTTTCCGATGAGCAGTTCCCGACGCCTGGTAGCCTCGAACACCTGGAGGATCTCCTCGACAGCCGGCTCCTTCTGCTCGCGGACCAGCTCCACGCCCTGCATCAGGCCCATCCCCCGCACATCGCCAATCAGCGGATACTTCTCCTTTAGCTCCTCCAACTTCTCCCGCAGGTAGCTGCCCACCACCTGGGCGTTGCTGGCCAGGTTCTCCTCCTCGATGACCTCTATCGTAGCCAGAGCAGCGGCGCATGAAACGGGATTCCCGCCGAAAGTGGCTATGGTCAGCCCCTCGAAGCTGTCGGCCACTTCGGCCGTGGCGACGGTAGCGCCCATCGGAGCACCGTTGGCTATCCCTTTGGCGCAGGTGATGATGTCCGGCTCCACGCCCCAGTGCTCAATGCCAAACCACTTCTCACCCGTCCGCCCGAAGCCTGTCTGCACCTCGTCGCAGATGAATATCCCGCCATACCTGCGCACGATGTCCACCACGATTTTGAAGTATTCAGGCGGCGGAGTGATGAAACCGCCCACACCCTGGATGGGCTCAGCGATGAAGGCCGCCACCCGACCGGAAGTCGTGGTCTGGATCAGTTCCTCGACGTCGTAGGCGCACTCCAGGTCGCAGTCGGGGTACTCGCGGTTGAAAGGACAGCGATAGCAGTAGGCGTTATGGGCGTGCTTGATGCCCAGGATTTGGGTGCCGCCGATGCGCCAACTGGCGTGCCCGGTCAGCGCCATGCTCAGGGCTGAGCGCCCGCTGTAGCCGTGGCGCAGGGCGATGACCTCCTGGGCGTCGGTGTAAGTCTTGGCCAGCATGATGGCCGTCTCGTTGGCCTCCGTGCCGCTGTTGGTGAAGAAACTCTTCTGCAACTTTCCTGGCGCGATCTGAGCGAATTTCTCGGCCAGGTTCACCATGTTGGCGTGGGGGTAGAGGGTGGAGGTGTGCTGAAGAGTGCGCACCTGCTGGCAGATTCGTTCCGTGACCTGGGGATGGCAGTGGCCCACACTGACGACGAGGATGCCGGCGAAGAAATCCAGATACCTCTCGCCGTTCACACCGTAGAGGTACTGCCCCTCCCCTCGCTCGAAAGGCAACGGCTCCTCGTAGTAAGTGATCATACTGGGGAAAACGTATTGTTCTTGTTTCTTGAGAATCTCCTGTACGTTCATTGACAGCTCCTTTGTATTTTGGTATTGCGTGTCGTATTGCGTGTTGTGTATTCCGTTTTTGCCTCACGCAACACGCAACGCTTCCCAATTCTATCACATTACCGCGATTTTCTCAACTGCGATTGTGACTCTATAGTTGTCGGAGAGGCTTGCGCAAAAAT
>Ga0315532_1001835_pt1 | contig 15227 bp, 17 predicted proteins | sample SalMarWE160370MG_FD_203082 | JGI IMG/M metagenome (GOLD analysis project Ga0315532, IMG submission 203082) | Salt marsh sediment microbial communities from the Plum Island Ecosystem LTER, Massachusetts, United States - Salt Marsh Sediment WE1603-70 ... | reverse complement strand
GATGCGAAGAGTCCGCAAGCTCTACAACGTTATCAAAAAGGCCAGCCTTGATGCCGCCATACGAGGTGGGGTTGTACACCTTGAACAGGATTAGCACTGCCTGCTAAGACTTCTGCTCAGATACTCTTGTAATCAATCAGCACAGAATTTTCATGTTTAAGCATTTTTGCTTTAAGATTTGTTCCGCCGGGAGCAGAGAAGCCACCGATTGCACCATCGCTGCAAATCACCCTGTGACAAGGAACAATCAATGGCAACGGATTTTTAGCCAGCGCATTACCTACGGCTCTTGCGGCATCCGGTCGGCCTATTTTCCTGGCTAAAGCTGAATAGCCTATTGTCTGTCCAAATTTTATATTCCTACAAGCGGTCAGAACTGAGCGAATAAACGAGCTGAATCCATGCAGCTCTATTGGAATATCCCGGCTGAAATTAATACAGACACCTTCAAAATAAGCAATTATTTGCTCCTGAAGTGTCTTGAAAAGGTTCTTGTCGCGCTCGATTCTCGATTTTAGAGCCACAACAGGTCGGCTCTTTAGAAGTTCAAGCTTGACTTTTTCAGGCTCGGACAAAGGCAAGCAGGTTCGCCACAGGGTGTTTTCCACCCCTGCAAGTCCAAAGTAGCCCCACTTGGTCCTGAAAATCGTATATTTAAGCGATTTCTGCATTTTAACAGCCGTTACAGTTAAAAATATCATTTGTAGTAAGCCAAATTTATTGACGCAAGGACAAAATTCTGTTAAATATTAACGATTTTACGAAAGGGAAGAAAAACAACGCTTAAAACTCGGTGCTAAATGTTTAACCATCGCCGAAACGGCGACGTTGGTCCTTTTGGATTTTAAATTATGTCGCTTGAAGGTTTGCGAAAACGCATAGATGAAATTGACAAGCAGCTTGTGCGGTTGCTTAATGAACGTGCGCGAGTTGTTGTGGAAATAGGAAAGCTAAAGAATAAAGCTGAAAAGCCTGTTTACTCGCCTGAACGCGAGAAAGAGGTCTTAGCTAAGGTAACACAAGCTAACAAGGGCCCGCTGCCGGATAAGACTCTTGTGGCTATCTGGCGCGAATTAATGAGTGGCTCTTTCGCTCTGGAAAAGCTGTTGCGAATCGGTTATCTCGGTCCTAGCGGCAGCTTCAGCCACACAGCCGCCATGCTCAAGTTCGGCCAAAGTGTCGAATATGAACCGTTGCCGGATATTATAAGCATATTCGAAGAGGTAAGCAAAGGTCACTGCGATTTGGGTGTTGTGCCCATAGAAAACACCACCGGTGGCGGTGTGATAGAGACACTCGATGCCTTCATAGATTCCGATGTGAAGGTCTGTGCCGAGGTTTTAATGGCCATTCATCACAACCTCATGGCCAATTGCCAATTAACAGATATCAAAAGAATTTACTCAAAGCCGGAGGTTTTCGCTCAGTGCCGAAACTGGCTAAGCGCTACTTTTAAGGATGCTCAAACAATTCCTGTTGCTTCGACCGCCAAAGCAGCTCAGATGGCTGCTGCTGAGCCGAGCGCCGCAGCGATCGGCTCAAAAGTAGCTGCGGAGTTATACGGACTAAAAATTGTCTGTGAAAATATTGAGGATATCGCTAACAATATAACCAGATTTCTTGTAATCAGCCGCGAAGATGCAAAACCAACCGGTGAAGATAAGACTGCCATATTGTTTAGCACTGCTCATAAGGCAGGCGCCCTGGCTGATGTGCTCGATGTTTTTAAACGATATGATATCAATTTGACAAATATAGAATCCAGACCCAGCAAGAAAAGGCAATGGGAGTACTATTTCTTCATGGACTTTGTCGGACATCGAACTGATGAAAATGTCCGAAAGGGACTGGGAGAAGCTCGTAAGCATTGCTTGCAGCTCTCGATATTAGGCAGCTTCCCAAGAGCAATGGAGCTGCTTTGATTACAGACTTTGCGGTAAGTCAAAAACACAGGAGAATATAATGAGAAAGCCATTTGTAGCCGGTAACTGGAAAATGAATACTGACACCCATGCAAGCGTGGATTTGTCTAAGCGTATTGCCATCGGCTCCTCGGAGGTAGCAGGTCATAGTGTTACTGTAGCTGTTTGTCCACCTTTTACTTACTTGCAGTCCGTAATTAAGGCCCTTAGCGCATCGCACATTGCGGTCGGTGCACAGGACGTTTATTTTGAATCTAACGGCGCTTTTACTGGCGAGATAAGCACATCAATGCTGAAGGACATTGGCTGCACCTACGTTTTGTGCGGCCATTCGGAACGCCGGCATGTTATAGGCGAAACCGATGAACTGATAAATAAGAAAGCTGCCGCTGCTATTGCGGGAGGACTTTTGCCGATATTATGTGTTGGTGAGCTGCTCACCGAGCGGGACGCAGGGCAAACAGAACAGGTAGTAAGTCGACAGCTAAAAAAAGGCCTGTCCGGATTAAGTGCCGAAAAGGTCTCGGCAGTAACCATAGCCTATGAGCCGGTCTGGGCTATAGGGACAGGCAGAACAGCCACGCCGCAACAGGTTCAAGAAGCACATAACTTTATACGAAAGCAGCTCGCTCAAATGTATGACGACATGTTGGCCGAGGAAACCCGTATTCTCTATGGCGGTTCCGTAAAGCCCGCCAACGCGGAGAACTTGATGAATCAAGATGATGTGGATGGCTTATTGGTAGGCGGAGCCAGTTTGAATGCGGATGATTTTCTTGCTATAATCCGGGCAGCAATCTGATTGAAAGGGACACTAATATGATTATTTCACCATTTCTGGCAGTAAGTGTTATTATGAAAATTGTTGCTGTCCTTTTCATTCTCAGCTCCGTAATATTAATTCTGGTTATTCTGATTCAGAAAGGCAGGGGCGGCGGTTTGAGTGGCGCATTCGGAGGAGCTATGGCCGGCAGCATCCTGGGTTCCAAAACCGGTGACTTTCTGACATGGGTTACAATTGCTCTGGTCGGTATATTTCTGAGTCTTGCGGTTGTAATGGCCAAATTCTATAGGCCTACTGTCAGTGAATTCGGCACGGAGCAGACTACCCGGCAAGAGCCAACAACTGAATCGCCACTGCCGGCACCAACCGAGCCCAATGTGGTTCGTGTTTCCGACGCTAATGAAAGTACTGACGCTAATACTATCGGCGGATAATCCCATAATGCACAGTCTGTGATATATCCTACGGAAAGAAACACACAATAATAATTGGAAGTTTTGTACCATGATAAACAGTATGACCGGCTACGGTGAAGCAGACGGCCAGATCAATGGTGTGAGCTACACTATCGAAATTAAAGCGGTCAATAATCGCTATCTGAAAATCAATATAAAGCTGCCGGAGATGGTTGCGTTTCTGGAGGAAGACATTGATAAACTTCTGCGGAAAAATCTATCTCGCGGGACAATAAACTACACGCTCAGGCTAAAACAGGTATCGACAGGTGCACCTTTTGAAATAGATGAGACAGCTTTACGAACCATCATAGAAAAATTGAACCAGATCAGGTCGTCGACCGACATTGGCGGGACAATCGATATTGGCAGCTTGTTAAACTTGCCAGGAATTATTCGCCCTACACTACCGGATGAAGAAGTGGCCGAGCAAATTAAGAATACGGTCTTAGGCATTACGCAAGAGGCGATAGAAAAGCTCAAACAAATGCGAGCGGCTGAAGGCAGGTCATTGGAAACAGATTTGAAAAATCAATGTGAAGCAATAAGGCAGGGTCTTGAGCAAATCCGGAGTCGAAGCACTGCAATTGTGCAGGAATATACAAAGAGATTGAAAAAAAGAGTTGATGAGCTGCTGGCCGAAGCCAAACTAAAATTAGACGAGGAAACATTAGCCAGAGAGGTGGCGGTTTTGGCAGACCGGTCTGATATATCTGAAGAGATTATCAGGCTGGATTCGCATTTAGCGCAGTTTGCCGAGAGCTGCCAGGCAAATGATAAGGCTGGACGCAGATTAGAATTTATCGGCCAGGAAATGCTAAGAGAAGCCAACACCATCGCCAGCAAGGCTTTCGATGCTGAGATTATCCGCCATGTGGTCGATATTAAATGCCGGATAGACCGCATTAAAGAGCAGGTACAAAATTTAGAATAGAAAACAAGATGCCAGACACAGGCAAAAAAAGCAAAGTTGTGGTAGTTAGCGGCCCTTCCGGCGTCGGTAAAAGCACTATATGCAAGGAAGCTGTTAAACGACTAAAGAATGCTTATCTTAGCGTCTCACTCACGACTCGGCCAAGAAGTAAAGGCGAAACTCACGGCCAGGATTACTACTTTCTATCAAAACAAGAGTTTCAGGAAAAGATTAATAAAGGACTGCTTCTGGAATATGCTGAGGTATTCGGCCACTTATACGGAACACCGAAGGATAAAATCGAGCAGGCTCTGCAAGCCGGTAAAACAGTTATTTTAGAAATTGATGTTCAGGGCGCCAAACAGGCCAAGACAACTTACCCAGATGCGATAATGATTTTCATTTTGCCTCCGAGCGAGAAGGTACTGGCAGAACGTATGAATAACAGAGGCAGAGAAGATATACAAAAAGCCAAGGAAAGATTGGACGAGGCAGGAGGCGAAATCGCCGCTGCCTGGCAATACTACCAGTATATGGTTATAAACGAGAATTTACAGCAGGCAGTAGAAGAAGTAATAAAAATTATCCAGCACCAGTAACTGGTTAAATGGTAATTGGTTAAATGGTTCGATACTCGATGCTCGATGCTGGATACTCGACGAGCATCGAAGATCGAGCATCAAGGATAAGATAATGTTAGACGAACTCAAGAGTGATAAAATAATCAATAAAGTCGGCGGAAAATTCAAATTAGCGGCACTGATTCAAAAACGAATGGAAGAGCTGATGCAGGGTTCACGGCCTCTCATAGAGGAGACAGAAGGCAAAACGATGATGGAGATTGTAGTTCAGGAGATCCTGCAGGACAAGATCACTATCGAGGGAGTCCCGCTTGATAACAACTCTGAAAAAGCAGATTCAAAACAAGCTGGAAAGACAACCGGTTAAATGGTAATTGGTCCCTAAGGGACTGGTTAAAACTTTAAGCTACCAATTACCAGTTACCAATCACTAATCGTAGATGCTTGATAATCTAAACCCCGTTAGAAATTATATAACAACCTAAAACTGACCGATTGGCTGCAAAGGAGCTTATAACGTGACACAAAAAAGCATATTTTCTAACGGTGTAAATATCCTGTTAGGCGTTAGCGGCGGAGTTGCTGCATATAAAGCGGTCGACCTGGCGAGTTCGCTTACCGCCGCTGGTGCCAAGGTAACAACAGTAATGACCGAGGCTGCATGTCAGCTTGTTGGCCCAAAGAGCTTTGAAGCAGTTACCTGCTCATCGGTCTATACTAATCTGTGGGCAAACCATATTTTCGAACAGGAAAAACCCGGGCATATAAATCTGGCCGATTGGGCTGATATTGTCATTGTGGCACCTGCAACTGCCAATATCATCGGTAAAATCGCATGTGGCATCTGTGATGATTTGCTAAGCACAACACTTTGTGCATGCTGGCCATTGATCAAATCGGGATGTGTACTTTTGGCTCCCGCGATGAATAATAACATGTGGGACAATCCCGCCGTGCAGCGTAATGTCGATATAGTTAAGCAGATGGGCTTTAAACTGATAGGTCCGGTTAAAGGACGTCTGGCTTGCGGCACCGAAGCTATCGGCAGAATGGCTGAGCCAGATGATATTCTTAAGGCCATCGAAAAAATCGTCTCGAAAATCAAATCCAGAGAAAAATCCCCCAAATAAATTTGGGGGTTAAATATTTAGCCCCGCAATTTATTACGGGGTTATCTTTTTTGTACAAATCAATAATATGCAAATTTTAATTACATCTGGCGGCACACGAGAGTACATCGACCCTGTACGTTTTATTTCCAACGCAAGTAGCGGAACAATGGGTTATGCACTTGCGGCTGCGGCATTTGAAGCCGGCCACGAGGTCACTCTTATAAGTGCGTCTGATTTACAGCCGCCGGTAGGAATAGATTTTATTGGCGTTGAAAACGCTGCTGAGATGTTTGCAGCAGTTAAAAAAAACTTTGCCAAATGTGATTGCCTCATAATGGCTGCCGCCGTTTCTGATTACACCCCTGTTCGTCCAGTGAAGACAAAAATAAAACGAGTTGACAAACACTTGACTATAAAATTAAAACCTACAGCCGACATCTTGAAATGGGCAGGAACACATAAAAAGAAAAATCAAATCGTTATCGGCTTTGCCCTTGAAGATAAGAACATACAAGCAAACGCTGAGAAAAAATTAAAAGAAAAGAATCTCGACATGATAATCGCCAACACTCCCGCCGCAATTGGCTCGGACAGAATTTCCGTCCACATAAAGACACCTCAAAAACAATGGTTGAAACTCCATAAAACAACCAAAGCAATCATCGCGAAAAGGGTCATATCCATGGCAGAAGACAGAAGACGAAGACTCCTGTATTCTGATAATTGTAAATCACATTGTTTTATAAATTATAAGCTTCTGCTTTTTGCTTCGCTCATTTGAATAAAACCACTTAACCTCATGCAACTTTTGATCTAAGGCTGGTTCCTCCTGCTCGCCTTTCACAATTTTCACAACATAGTCCACCTGCTCAGATGGGTTATCGTCCTCATATCCCAATCCTTTTCGCTCAGCATAGAAACTTATGCGGATATCCGGTACTGCAATCAGGTCTTTTTGAGCAGTATTTTGCTTTAGCCAGTCGGCTGCCATTATATAGACATTCTTATCATTACGTATTGGGCTAAACAATTTAGGCAAGCATATAATTCCGCCTATCACCAATAGAACAAAAAACAATTGCCGACTCTGGTTGGTGTTCGACCTGCCCGCCGTACCATCCCTCGGAGGTGTCTTTTCCTGCGTTGGATACTCTGGGCAGGCGGGTTTAATTCGAGAAGATACGCTGCTTAGCCAGATAGCCAGTTCCTGCATTCCAATAGCCACATAAAAAATGGTAAATACTATTAAAGGAGAAGCATGCCTCCTGCTTATATATCCACAGTTACAATACAATAGAATCAGCATGATAACATTAAGCACTATAAAAGCTGGTATAAAAAATTTCTCGACGCCTGTTGCCTCGGATTGTCTGCAAAACCGGGCATAAATACCAATTACCAGTGCAGGTACAAAAAAATACATTAAATTGTCACCGACCTCCTGGGCTAATCTTACAAGGGCATTTAGTATGTCGATCGGCATTGCTGAAGCTGTATAAACTCCGCTGTTAGGACTAAAGCTGTTCTGCTCAAGCTCATTGGACTGCCACGGGATATCGCAACTGATAAGCTCTCTTAGTTTGGGAGGTAAGACTTCTCCTCTTATCTTAAAATAAGGTGCTGCTGGAATCGCAAATCCGATTAGAAGCACCAGCATTAGGCAAACAGCTTTGAGTCTACTTATATTTGGCTTTGTTAGAAACAAACTTATTAACAACCACAAGATTCCATATATTACTATTTGTGCACACTCCGCTCGTATTATATGCCCAAGCCCTGCAGCCAATCCTGCAACTCCGAACATCCAGTATTTGCCATGCTCTGCACCCAAAAGCAAAAATAAAAAACCCGTGGCTAAAAACAAAATATGCGGCCAGTCTCTAAGTACATCGCTGCCAAATTTGGCAGGATATGGCAATATCACCAGGATCAGAATTGCCCAGAAACTTCTTTTACTTCCAACCAGAAACTTCCCTATGAAATACAAAGGCACTAACGCAAGCAATCTACATAATAAAGCTACACTCTGTGCACAGTAAATCCATGTGGATACAGATGTACCACAGCCCAACCTTGTGGTGAGCTTGTCCCTAAGGGGCTTGTCGAATCCAAATGAAACAAGCTTGTCGGCGGTAAAAATGAGAAATGGATAGCCGAATGGCCGGTCGCCTTTTATAACACCGATAGGATCATTTGAGAAATTCTGAGCTTGCTCAATATAAAGAACTCCATCCTTGGCAATGAGAACAGTTGTTGCGATTAGATATATACCTATGCCAAGAGCAACTGCTAATAGAATTACGATATGTACAAGGTCATCTTTTTTGACTACCTGCCCGCCGAACCATCCCTCGGAGGTGTCTTTTCCTGCGTTGGATACTCTGGGCAGGCGGGTCTGATTGATGTCCTTACCAACAACCATTCATGTCCCTGATCATTTAAGACCGGCGGAATTTACGATGGACGATGGACGTCCCTCGTGACTCGTCCCTCGTGTCTATCCTCTGTCCTTTACCTTCAACGCCGCACATACACTTCGTATATATAGCTAAGCTCTTTTCGTCCACCCGGTTGTAACTCGATTGTCCAGGTAAGTTTTCTGGCCGCATTCATCCGCAGCAGCCCTTTGGCAAGTGATTCGATTTGTGCCTCCGGCTGCGACGACTTAACCTCACCTGATAAAGCCTTGACAATCTCCAGCGTAATGGCTTTGTCTTGGAAGTTGGTTACCGAAAGTTTTCCCTGCACTGTTATCAGGTCAAAATAATCACCATACATTCTTAAAGCTTCGCGCTTTCTGTCGATTTCGAGTTCCAATTGTTCAGCTTTGACGCTCACCGCCTGGGTAATCTTTAGCGTCGCTTCGCCTTTTATCGGCGTATAGTTCAAAGTGTCCTGGCCAAGGATTAGACCTTCCTTTACTGTTTCAGCCGGTGCGGTCGTCCAGGGGACTTTCGTGCTGTTCTGTAATCTCAGACAATGCCAGACTTCCTCTTCTGGCTCACGCTGTTGCTCTCGGCGTCGGTCGTAAACATAGCGTTCCTGTTGGTTAACATAATCGGGTATATTCCACTGATAAATATGCTTGTATGACACGGATTCGGTAAATAATGGATAGTATCCGACAGAGCCTCTTTTAAGCTGCACGTTTTCAACCGGATAGAAGAACAGGTCCTCCGCTACTTTACCGGCTTCGGCTGCACCATACTCCGGCATAGCAAAACCCTCGGCTCCGGGGCCACGAAATGAAACACTCTGGGTCATCACATTAGACATTATATCAGGCCGGCCCCTCTGGCTTTGGCCTCTGGTTAAAGCCTGTAGGAACTGCGCCAGATTTTCTTTCAAAGCCAGTGGACTAACTACATCAGCGAACTGCAGGTGGGGAAATCCAGTCACTAACTGTAATGTCACAGCATCCAGATCGCAGGCCTCATTTATTACTACAGCCTTGGCTGCAAGCAGAGCATTATCCACATCGCTTATATCCACGATATAACTGGGTGCCCAAGTGATACCCTTGGCCAAGTGACTTACCGTGAGTTTCTGTCCGCCTGCAGGTGCGCCCAAGCATACCACAAGCTGCATAGATTTGCTCTTTCGGCTGAAGGTTTTTCCTGCTCGACCCTCAATAAAATCAATCCGTTGAATACTCTGCGGATTTAAGCACACCTCGCCGGCATCGGTTTCGATTATCATTAAAAGCGGCTGATAAGGTGGTATATAACTCCTATTAATAATCTCTGACATCCTGCCGGGCGCATAAGGGTCGGGGCTGGGTTTCTCCCTCTCCTCGGCAAAATATTTTATCGTGCCTGTCATAGGCTCCTTGTCCGTAGAAAGCCATACCGCTACTTCGCGACCTATATTGGCCTTTAGAAGCTCACTTATTGTTATTACATCGAGTGACTCTTCCCTTTCTATCTCATCAGCAACTAAACTTTTTAACCGAACCTTCGCAGGGCAGGACACCCAAAAGGTTCCATGTGAAGCTGCGGCAGTCGGTACAAAGCTGAACGAATCTTTATTATCGGGAATCTCAACTTCTGAGACGAAAAAGCCCAGCCCATTCTTGAAAAGTGCTACCTGCTGCAACTTAGTCTCAGACACCGTTGTTATCTCTGAACCGATACATGTCCCTAAGGGACTCAGTACAAGAATTAAAATCAGCGATTTTTTAATCCGCGACATGGTAAAATACCTCCACAAAATGGCCTGCCCGACGTACGAGGCTCTGGGCAGGCGGGCCTTAAAAAGCTTCGGGCAGAATTTTTCTGGCGGCGTTGCGAAGGAAGTTTGAAATCTGCCTTTCGGAATTCATACTAAGCACTTTTCTCGCTACATCATTGCAATCTTCTATCGTGACAGACCGGATGATCTGCTTTATCTCCGGTATCATTGGTGGAGTAATAGAAATCGTTCTAATGCCCAATCCCAATAGCAGCATAACATAATCTGGCTCCGAAGCCATCTCTCCGCAAACGGACATCTCTATTTGTGCCTTATGTGCGTCCTGAATGACCGTCCTGATAAGCCGTAACACCGCAGGGTCAGTGGCTGAATATAATGTCGAAACCAATTCATTACCCCTGTCAACAGCAAGTGTATATTGTATAAGGTCATTGGTTCCAATGCTGAAAAAGTTAGCCTCTCGTGCAAGTGTGGAAGCCGTCAAAGCCGCTGAAGGCGTTTCAATCATAATACCCATTTCGACACTTCTATTGTACGGAATAGACTCCTCATCAAGGTCTTCCATCACGTCACGCAAAATCATCTTGGCCTGCATCAATTCCTGGTGGTTTGTAATCAATGGAAACATTATCTTCACATTACCAAGAAGCGAGGCACGCAAAATTGCGCGTAATTGTATTTTGAACATCATCAAATTTTGCAGACAAAACCTAATTGATCTTAGTCCCAGAAAGGGATTAGGCTCCGGTGCAAAACGCTTACTTTGGGTATGTTTATCTGCGCCGAGGTCGAAGGTTCTTATTACAACTGGTTTGTTCTGCAAGGTCTGGACGGTTTCAGCATAAGCTTCATAATGCTGCTGTTCCGTAGGCTCGGTGGGGCTGCTAAGATAAAGAAACTCCGTCCGGTACAAGCCTATGCCTTCACCGCCTTTTTGCAAAACTAACTCAGCCTCATCAGGAAATTCGATGTTTCCTAAAACAGCAATCCGCGTACCGTCTCGCGTTACGGCCGGTTTTTCTCTCATGGCATCTAGCTTATGCTCCAGCTCGAGAAATTCATGTGAATATTTTTCATATTGCCGGCTTGTTTCCTCATCTGGATTTACAATGACGATGCCACGGTTACCGTCGATGATAACGGTATCTCCTCCATGTACAATTTCCGTAAGGTCTTCCAGCGCCACCACCGCCGGTATGCCTAAAGAGCGAGCAACAATAGCGGTATGGCTTGTTCTACCACCCGCATCGGTAGCAAGTCCTCTGACGAATTTTTTATCAAAAGCAGCTGTCTGTGTAGGACGCAAATCACGGGCAATCACCGCAACTTCTTCACTCAAGCTCTCAATCTCTTCACGTCTTCGGCCAAGAAGCTGCTTAAGCAAACGTCTTTCAATATCGTAAATGTCTGCTGCTCGCTCGCTGATGTAGCTGTCTTTTACACTGGAAAAATGTGCTGCAATTTCCCGCAGAACTGTTGACACGGCATACTCTGCCGTCACCAACTCTAAATGAATCAGATCGGTTATCTTCTTTCGCAGGCTTCTATCGCGCAAAAAACGAAGATGCACAGCAAAAATATCTTTTATCTTACCGCCCTCCGCCTGCTTTTGCTGAACTTCAAGCTGTGTTAATTCCTTAATCGCATCTCTGAAAGCATTGCGAATACGTTGAGTCTCCCTCAGTCGTTGCGAAGGCTTAATTTCACGTCGTGGAATCCGATAATCTTCAGAATCAATTATCAACGACTTGGCAATAGAAATACCAGGCGAAACCGCTATACCTTTTTTTATCTCCATCGTGATGTTTACCCCATTAGAATGCTCTGTACCGCCAAATTATATTGTTTTGCTCAATCGCCTGAGTCTGGATCAATAAAATGCTTACTTTCGACAAGCTCCTGCAAAGCGCTAATCGCCTCCTGGGCATCAACGCCCTCAGCCTTAATCGTTAATTTAGTCCCATGGGTTGCCGCAAGGAGCGCTATTTGCATTATACTCTTGCCGTCTACGACCTTTGCACCGTCACTAACGTTGATGTCACAAGTAAACTGATTAGCAATATCCACAAACTGCATGGCCGGGCGCATATGAAGACCATTCACATTTTTTATCTCAACCGCTGTTTCAAAAACGATTTTCTCCAATGAATTTTATCCTGCCAATACTTTCAGACCATAATATCTAAAAGCAATCTCAAATTTATATAATTACAAGGCTGGATTCTCATCAACCTCTCTGAGAAGATCTTCAATATCCTCAGCACTGCGAGATTGTCTTAGAAACTTGCGAAATTTTTCTTGTTGCAGAAGCCTGAAAATATTCTCCATCGCCTGTAAATGTTTATCCGGATTGTCAATAGGGCTGATTAAGAGTATCACTGAATAAACCGGCTGCTTATCAAGAGCTGAAAAATCAATGCCGAAACTACTTTTACCAATCGCAGCTACAATATCTTTCATACTTGAGTGCTTCACATGAGGCAATGCGATGCCTTTGCCCATTCCAGTACTTGCTTCATTCTCCCTTTGAATTACTGCTTTAATAATCTCTTCTTTGATGCCTTTTTTCAGCCGTCCTGCCTTCTCGAGCGCTGAAACAAGCTCAACTATTACGCCATCTCGATCTTTAGATTGCAACTCAGATATCGTTGCATCAAAACAGACAAAATCAGCAAATTTCATTCTATTCGCCCAAAATAGTTCAAGTGCGTTAATTTTTACACATAATGTACCTATTTTTATACAAGTGTACCTCGCTCTATATCGCCGGGATGTTTATCATCTCTTTCCTTGCTTTTTTTTCTCCTTAGCTGTCCTTCGAGTTTATGTACAGCTCCATCGATACATTGATAAGCGTCTTCTCCTCTTTCTGTACCGATGAAAACATTGCTGTGCTCGCCTCTGGCAATTATCTCAACATTGATATTGCCACCCGGCTCACTATCAATAATTACTTCAACCTGATTTATAACATTATAGTACCTGGGAAGCTTGGAAGTCTTTTCTTCTGCGTATTTTCTAATAGCTTCGGTTATGTCAATATGTTTGCCTGTAATTGTAAAAAGCAAATTTTGTCTCCTTAACTGTTTTACCGATTTACTGAAAAACCATCTCTACTTTTGCTCGTTTTCTGCAGCATCTTTCGGTAGTGCGACCGACATTCGCTGACTATTCGGCGCTATAACTCCTGCGCTGATTGCAAATCTGAAAGCCTCTTCGACCGTCATATCCAATGCTATAGTCTGTTCTTTAGGAACCACTATTACATAACCGGTAACCGGTGTTGGTGAATTGGGTATAAGAATAGTAAGGAACTCTTTCTTCTCATTTTCCGCTACTTTCCTCAGTCCCGAGCCGGTCACGAAACCGATTGACCATATACCCTTCCGAGGATACTCGAGGGCAACAACTCTTGAGAATAACTTCGCCTTCTCTTCCGGTGTAATTACAAAATCGGTAACTTGTTTAACATAAGGATAAACCCGTCTCAAGAAAGGCGTACTCATTATGAATTCTTCAATAATTCGCCATATAGCCCTTCCAACTACGCTGGCTAATAATGCCCCAACTATACAAACAATAACAAGCGCTATGAGAAAGCCTATTACCGAACCTGCAGCTCCTTCTACAAAAATATCGGTTAGCCTTTCTTCGCTGATACCATCTTGGCCCTGCGCAAACATTATTAGCTTGACTAAGGCACTACTTACATAGATGCTAATATTGGCCTGGATAAACTTGTAAATCCAGACGCAAATCCAAATCGTTAAGATAGTCGGCAGCAGAACCGCTAAGCCACGCAAGAAATAACTTTTGAAGCGTCGCGTTATGCTCATATCTTTAACACCGGTACTTCCGTTACACCGGTCTATCGACTCCTGCTTTATAGAAAAATGCTTTTATAGCGGCATCTCATCACGAGCACCATAACCTAATTTATTGACTTGTTATCGTCAATAAAAAAGTCTTTCGGCAAATGCGCACCAATCAAATGTATCCCTGCCCCAGGTAAAGAACCCAAAAGCCAGATAAGCCGCTGGCACAATGCCAAAGCCAATGCCTGTCCGCTCGATACAGCACACACCCGCATAAATATCACTTTCAGCCACCATTCCATTATGCCAGCGCCACCCACGCTGATCGGTAGCGCTCCCAACAGCCAAGAAACAGGAAAGAAAATAAAGTAGTACTTTATATGCGCAGTTATGCCTATACTTGAACCTATCAACACCATGCCGACAATAAATATCCCCTGGCTGCAAAAAGTAAGCAGAAGCGCTCCAACAAGAACCAATTTTTTATTATAATATATCCGAATCGCCTCACGAACTTCCCCCAGCGCTACCGCGCTCTTGTGATATGCTAAGTGTAAAAAGCGTCGCCCCACAGTCTGTCCCCAAACAGTAAACATACAAACTGCTGTTATACCCACAATAACTATCGCAATCCCGATAAGAATCCATCTGTATTCGTTTATATGCTGTAACAAATTAATTCTCACAGGTTGAGATTCAAACTGGTTGCTGCTCTGCACAGGAATAAACCAGTAGCAGAAAGAGGCCATAATTAACATGCCTGTCAGTCCAACCACCCTATCAACAAACACACTCAGAGCAGCTTGCAGTTTCTTATCGGTGTGCTTTGTAACGTACCATGCTCGAAGCAAATCCCCTCCGACAGAGCTGGGCAGACAGTTATTATAAAACAATCCCAAAAAATGCAGCTTTACAGCCGGCCAAAAGCCTATTTTAATTGATTGGGCCCTCAATAACAAGGACCACCTTGTAACGAATATCAACTGACTGACAAAATAAATGCCCAAAGCAGCAATAACAACCCATAAATTTAATCCCAATAGAACTTTGCTTACCTGTTTTAAACTCTCACCTCTAAATGCCAGATACAACGCCGCACCAGCTACGGCAAAACGTAATAAATATGAAAGATATCTGCTTTTTTTACCTTTTGATTCGGGCATTAAAGCAAGTTTCCATAGGCAATATCTTGTTTTTACAGATAATAATAGGTAAAACTCTTACTGACAAGTGACGATAATAAAATTTTAGGAGATACGACAGATGACAACAAAGGAAATTCGCGAAGAAGGTTTGGAATTTATTCCGAAATTTGATGAAAATGGGCTAATACCTGCTATAGCACAGGATGCGGAAACTGGGCAAATTTTAATGGTAGCTTTTATGAATCGACAGGCACTTGAGCTGACAATTAAAACCGGCTATGCCACATACTTCAGCAGGTCGAGAAATAA
>Ga0315532_1001833_pt1 | contig 15239 bp, 15 predicted proteins | sample SalMarWE160370MG_FD_203082 | JGI IMG/M metagenome (GOLD analysis project Ga0315532, IMG submission 203082) | Salt marsh sediment microbial communities from the Plum Island Ecosystem LTER, Massachusetts, United States - Salt Marsh Sediment WE1603-70 ... | reverse complement strand
CTGATGGAAAGGGCCGGCCGTATCGGTAACCCGGTCGATATAGGTCACGGAAACGCCGGTGACATCTATTTCCCCGGTCTCATACATAATCATAGGCACGCCGCTCCACAACTGGAACTCGACGCCCTCGATGCCGGCCACCTGCCCGTGATACCTTTCGTTCCTCTCCAGGACGAGCAGGTTATTCTCCTGCCACTCCTTGAGCTTAAAAGGCCCGGTGCCGTTAGGCTTACGCCACCATTCTCCACCCCGGGCCACATTGGCCTTATCCACGACATAAGCCGTGGTATGGGTCAGCTTGGACAGGAAATAGGACTTCGGCATATCTATGGTAACTTCGAGGACATAATCGCTAATGACCTTCACGCCGCTTATTTCCCCGGCCTTACCCGCCAGGACATCCCTGACCCCGACAATGTCACCGAGATACTCCCCCGCCACATGTGAGCCGGTGGCCGGGTCACAGGCACGCTCCCAGGAATACTTAAAGTCGGCGGCGGTAACCCCGCGCCCGTCATGAAACACGACATCCTTGCGCAGGTAGAAAGTGTAAGTCCGGCCGTCTTTACCAACCTCCCACCTCTCGGCGATATCCGGCGCCGTTTCCAGGTTATCATCGAGACGCACCAGCCCGCCATAAATCAGCACGATATAATCGCGGGAGGTCGTCTCCGCCGAGACCGCCGGGTCGAGCGTATAGGGGTCGATTCCATACAGATTAAGTACGCCGCTCCCAAGAATGGCAGGGGTATCAGGTGTCGTGGTTTCCGGTCCCTGGCAGCCTGCCAGCGGCAGGCCGAACAGTAACACGATTGATAGAAATATAAATAAGACTCTTTTCATGGTTTGGCTCTCAAGCATTCTCCAGGGACAATATAACACAAAGTCGTTTACCGTGCACGATATACACGCTACGACCAGATAGAGAGAGGTCAGGAGTAAATGAAAAACCATCGGCCAAATGCTGGAAGAGTCATTCACGATGAAAAGTTGACAAATGTCATATTTTATGCTATTTTATTGTCTGTTGACGTTATTTAAAGGAGGACAAAATGCTGCCCAGCGAAATGATAATACTAATGGCTACTGTCGTTAATACCAAAACCGGCAATAAATTACTGACCCGCCCGATGGACGTTACCAGTGAATATATCGGCTACCTCTACAACTCCCTGGTGAATCGTGGTTATCTGAAGCGACGCAGCTCAACAGGCTATCAGCTTACCCCGATGGGCCGGGAGGCTATTTTCAACTTTATGAGAAAGAACAAGACCAGGTCTAAAGATGTAGTCAGGAGATTGGAACTGCTGGGTATCGAGATGAGCCCGGAGCAGGAACAAAAAATAGAAAATATGGGGAAGGCAGCCATTAAGGCCAGGTAATCGCTTATTGCCTTTTCCCACCACCTTCCGGCACACAGGGAGGATGCTGGCCTGTGTGACCTCCTTTATTATAGTGAGCTATGCATTCAATACGAGGGGTGCATAGCTCACATTTATTGAATGAATTTGAAATGAAAGGAATCTTCAACGTATAATCATAACGGTAGTAATAAGTAAGGAGAAGAGTCATGGTTTCGGAGAAGTACGCCAAGTATTATAAAAGTAAACCCGTTGGAGATTTCACCAAGCTTTATCCCCAACTCACCGCCCCCTCTTTCCATATCTGGGGCAAGGAATGGGACTCCGGCTACAGGATGGACTGGTTCTGCGTCACGGAACCTTTCCTGATGATAAACGAACCCCATACGCACGATTTCGACCAGTTCCTGGCCTTCCAGAACGCCGATGCCACCAGGGTGAATGAATTTGACGCCGAAGTCTGGCTTTACGTGGGTCCTGAGGGCGAGCAGGAAAAGTTCGTAATCACCGAGACGTGTTTCGTACATATCCCGGCCGGTATGGTCCACACCCCGCTGGAGTTCAAGATAATCCGCAAACCCATCGTCTTCATGGATATCGCACTGACGGCCCAGTACGTACGCAAGCCGGAAGACGAATCAAAACCGATAATGAGAGAAGAACGTTAGCGGACAAATTGCCTCCGAGTGTCATTCCCACGAAAGTGGGAATCCAGCAAGAGGGGCGTATTGGCCTGGATAGTCGGGTCAAGCCCGACTATGACAGAGAGCGAGATTATCTTCATCCCCAGTGATGATTGTATAACTATCATAAATGATTTCGGAGCGGGAAGAGCTTATCAGAACAGTCCCTCCCTCTTAAGACTGACATAGCTCTCCCCCCCGACGATGATATGGTCGAGGACATCTATGCCCACAATCTCCCCTACCTCGGCCAGTCGTTTGGTCAACCGCTCATCGTCTTCTGATGCTTCGGTATCCCCGGAAGGGTGGTTGTGGACAAAGATTACCGCGGCGGCACTGGCGGATATCGCCTCTTTGAATACCTCCCTGGGGTGAACGATACTGCTGTCCAGGCTGCCGACCGATATTTCCGCCACCCTTATCAACTGGTTCCTGGTATCGAGCAGTAACGCCAGAAAATACTCTTTCTTCTTACCCTTCAGCCTCCCCCGTACCAACCCGGCCACGTCTTCGGGAGTCTTTACCACGGTCTTTCCCGTCGATTCCGAGTAGCTCTCTACCCGGTTGGCCAGTTCCACGGCCGCTTGTATCTGGGCGGCCTTGGCGAGGCCCCGGTAATCCCCTTGAGCCCCCCGAACTGGCTGAGCAGTCTCTGGGCAGTCACCATCACCGACTCCCCGGCGATGCCCCTCCCCAGTATTAGCGCCAGTATTTCCTGGGCGGACAGGGCGTCCACCCCGAGCCTCTGTAATCTCTCCCTCGGCCTGTCGGCGACGGGTAAATCATGAATGGTCATCGAATCGTATTTAACGTTACGTGGCTTTTCCATGCCGACCCAGTCTAGCACCAAGAGGACAATTATGGCAAGCCAGACAGAACTATCCAAAAGTCCTGAGGGCAGATACTGGGTAATAACCACCAGTTAATTTGAAAGTGCATTATTACCAGAATCAGGGTTGACAGTATTCAAAAAAAACCTGCCAGCGAATATTATCAGAAGTAGGTTTACAGGGGAATGATTTAAGAACCAGCTATTCCCTGATAAAAGGAGAAAAATGCTCTGTGTAGTCCGGCCCAAAGCCTGTAAGAGATGCGGGGGTGACCTCTCGCTGGAATGCGATATCTACGGTGTCTATATCGAATGTATCCAGTGCGGCGCCACCTGGAATCGTAAAGACGTAACGCTCCCCAAAATTCAGGATGCCGTAAAAGCGGTAAAAGCCAGACCGGTAGCGACTACCGGACGCCAGAGCCGACCTTAAGGGACCGCTACGGTCTCTAAAGAAGCCCTCCACAGGGTATTCAACCCATCCATATCGAATCCGTAGACTTTCTCCAGAGCCTCGTCATATCCGCTGCCCTCTTTGAAGGTATTGAGCAGTTCAAACATCTTGTCCCGCCCGTAATTATCGATGAGATACTCCACCAGCTTATAGCTCTCGGCGTAAGCCAGGAGAGACTCTTCGGCATAGGCGGAAAACGGACTGGCCAGGCTGCGCACCGAGATAAGGGTATTATCGTTCCGGGCTGCAGCCAGAGCATTGGTAAATGCGGATTCAAGTTCACCCTCGGACGTCATCGCCAGACCCTCGTCAAGCCAGGTGGGCAAATCGCTGTAAGGATTAAAGGTCATCTGGTGTATCACCAGATGCGTCAACTCGTGGGCAATCACCCGTTTGCCCCATTCTATGCTGTGCAGACTGGGCGAAATGCCGATAGCGATAATGCCGTAACGGGTAAAAGCAACACCCCCCGTCCACTCCTGAGGGTAAATCATGGACCCCCGCAGGTCAGCAGAACTGGCATAAATATAGAAACGTACCGGGTTTTCCAGTTCGGCACCGGTATCCTCCGTCAGAAGGGACAGCGCTGCCTGGGCTGCTTCCATAAGCTCTTCCGCAAAGGTATTATCGCCCTGGTACCAGAAAAGCGTGACGTCACCCTCGGTAATACGCCGCCATTCGTAGCGATTGTCTTCTATTTGAATCCTGGCTGGTGTCGTGTTTATTTTACTGCCACTCGTATCGGATACCGTCCACCAGTAGTTCACACTCGAGCCCGGCGGCAGACCGCCCGTTTTCCTCATGTCCCAGACCCATTGCGCCGTGACGGTGGTCGACGGGTCGAAGGGGACATATATCTCACTGAAGACGTTAACGTGCTCCAGGCGATTGACCACGTAGCACAGGCGGATATCGGTAATGGTGACATCACTTTCGGTAGACAAGTTAAAGATGAGCCTCATGGGAAAGTCCATCTCCGCTGAGCTATCCGTTACCGCCAACCCGCTGTCGGCCGATACCGTAACGGGGCTGAATAACCCGAACAATAAGCAGATGAATAAGACTAACAACGAAATTTTCTTAATCATTCATCCTTCCCTATCGAAGAGCGCAGGTAAGCATCGATAAAGCCGTCCAGTTCCCCGTCCAGCACGGACTCGGCGTTGCTGGTCTCGTAGTCGGTACGGTGGTCCTTGACCATCCGGTACGGATGCAGAACGTAGCTCCTGATTTGATTGCCCCACCCCGCCTCTATCCTCTTCCCCTTCAGTCTGGCTTTCTCCTCCTCCCTCTTCTCCAGCTTCTGTTCCAGGAGGCGCGCCCGTAGTATCTTGAGGGCAAACTCCTTGTTCATATGCTGGGAACGCTCGCTCTGGCAGGTCACCACCAGTCCGGTCGGCAGGTGTGTTACCCGTACGGCGCTGCTCGTTTTCTGCATGTGCTGGCCGCCGGGCCCGCTGGAGCGGAACGTATCTATCTTGATATCGTCGGGGGCGATATTCAGGTCGATATCCTCCTCGGCTTCGGGCATTACCTCCACCAGGACGAACGAGGTATGCCGGGCGTGGTCGGCATCGAACGGCGAGAGACGCACCAGACGATGGACGCCGTGCTCCGACTTTAAATAGCCGAACGCATACTCGCCGTTCACGGCGATGACCGCGCTTTTTACCCCCGCCTCATCCCCCGGCGAGGTGTCCAGTATATCCGTGGCAAAGCCGCGGCGCTCCGTCCAGCGCAGGTACATCCTCATCAGCATCTCCGCCCAGTCCTGCGACTCGGTGCCCCCGGCGCCGGCATGGATGGCCAGAATGGCATTCCGGGCATCGTACTCCCCACCGAAAGCCAGCTGGAACTCCAGCTCATCGAGATGGGAAGCCATCTCGTCCAGCTCTTTTTCAATCTCCGCCTGGAGCGACTCGTCTTCCTCCGATAAGGTCATCAGCTCGGCGATATCGGCCAGTTTTTCCTCCAGCCCCCGCCACCGCTGCGCCACCCGGCTCTTTTCCGCCAGCTGGCGCATGACACTCTGAGCATTGACCTGGTCGAGCCAAAAATCGGGCTTAGCGGACTGTTTCTCCAGTTCGGCGACTTCTTTTTCTTTACCGGCTACGTCAAAGATGCTCCAGGGCCATGGAAACTCTGGCCTGCAAATCTTTTAACTTGTCCTCTAATTCCTGCATCTTTCCTCGCTCTATTTGACTAAACTTTTCACATCTACCTTTAGATGACCGCCCGCCGCCTGGTGGGCCAGCCTCGTCGGCTCCGGCAGGCGGTAGCCCCGGCAGCATCCCAGCACCTGGCTAATCGCCGCCGGTAAATCAACCTTATGGCCGATGGATACATATACCGGCTTCACGCCCGTCCGGGTGCGCACGACCGCCCCGATGACCTCACCGTTATCCAGAAGCTCGGCATAGCTGCCCTGTTCGTTAGCCGGCTCATTATGGCGGCCGCACAGGCGCGACTTGGCGCAGCCGATGGTCGGTATATCCAGGAAAAGCCCCAGGTGGGAGGCCAGTCCCAGGCGCCGCGGGTGGGCTATCCCCTGCCCGTCCACCAGCATAAGGTCGGGCGTAACCTTAAGCTCTTCACAGGCCGCCAGTATCAGCGGCGCTTCCCGGAAGGATAGCAGACCCGGTATGTAAGGTAGCTCAATCCGGTCGGTCACCACCTTTGTTTCTACTATCTCCAGCCCGGGATAGCCCAGGACAACCACCGCCGCCGTGCCCGTCTTCTCCCACCTGTTTACCGAGATATCGACGCCCGCTATCAAACGCGGACTGGTAATACTGCCGGCGCGTGATACCTCCCCCGCCAGCTTCCTCTGAATTTCCCTGGCTTCTGACGTGCTTACCCGCCAGTCGTGCCGCCGGATAACCTTCATACCCTGATTATAGACGTAGCGCCGAGCTATTGGCAACCCGTTTTCATGGTATTACTTGCATTTGGTTGCTAGGAGGTAGACATGGGAGATATATGGATAGTTCAATTAATAAGAATTATTGACAAGGTGATTGTATAAGCATACACTGTAGCGGAGTCATCTATTACCTGTTGGAGAAGCTTTAGATGGAAACCTCAAGGCAAGGCTCCGAAACACTGGTTGCAGCTCTGGTCGATTTCGAGAATGTCGGCCTTGATTCTATACAATGGCTGTTCGATCAGATATCCGACGTAGGCAGGATTATTGTCAAAAGAGCCTATGCCGATTGGTCTAGTGCCGGCAATAAGCGCGACCAGCTTCTCGAGCTTGGAATAGAGCCAATCCAGCAGTTTCACTCGGGGCCAAAAGGCAAGAACTCTAGTGACATCAGGTTGGCCATTGATGCCGTCGACCTGCTACATCAGTCGCCCGTTGATACCTTCGTGATTGTCTCCTCAGACAGTGACTTTATCCCTCTAGTGAATAAACTGAGAGCGGCAGGAAAGACGATCATTGGGGCAGGACGTAAGGCGACGACTCCCCGTACTCTTGTGATATCTTGTGACAAATATTACTACCTGGATCAGAACAGGAGGATAGGGCTATCAGGCCAACCCGCTGAAGAACAAAGCGGTGATATCCTTCTCATTCGCGCAGTACAAGCCACAATGGATGAGCAAGGCAGAGTAGTCGGAAGCAAGCTTTACCAGACGATGCAGCGCCTCGATCCAAGCTTCGATTTCCGGGCACTTGGCTATGCCACCTTTGCCAAATACCTCGAGGCATCTCCGGCAGTTAAAGTCAAGCGTCCTAGAGGCCCAGGGGATGTAACGGTCGAACTTGTTGATTCCACTTTGTCCACGTTGGAGCAACCTCTCCCTGCGGACGGTTGGGATCGCGAGATAGACGCACGTTGGTCGGAGAAGCAGGCAAAGTATGGACATTCTCTTCCTGGACCAGTCGCCGCTAAGGTGGCAGCCAAGGTAATTGGGGTCAGTAAGCTCAAGGACTCCCAATACAAGACGCTGCAGGGTCTTCTTGAATCTAGTGAGTATCTCGATGCCAGATGGTCTCGTGACGGGAACGTGATAATAAAACGCTCGTCTCCATAGTCAGCGGAAATGGATGCAAGAACGTCAAGAACATGTCGAAAGCATGCTGGCGCAACTAGGGCGTGAAGCTAAGGCAATAGCCAGCTTGAGTGAAATCCGGGCAAAGTTCAATTTAAATATTACAGCAGCGAGGGTATATCCTTGGAGACGTCATCCAGTGCCTTGAGCTTGTCCTCGGTTTCCTCCTGGCGTTTTTTGAACTCGGGGATAAGGTCGGTCGACCTCAAGTAGTAGTCCCTGATCTTCTCCACGTCGCTAAGCTCGGACAGGAGCACGGTGACGTCCATCAGGCCTCTCTCCCTGGGATAATCGCCGTTCCTGATAATGGCCTCGGGGGCGATATCTCTCATGTAGTCGCCGATTTCCTTGACCATGTCCATGTTCATTTCCTTGGCGGGACCGGAGACCAGGTACAGGGCGCGCCGCGAATCGGCGGGATTGCACTTGAGGGATAGCTCGCTGATGGCCTCATCCATGGCCTGGATGCCTTTCTGAATTTCCAAGCCCTTCTTCCGGAAGTCGCTCCTCCATTCGCGAGGCCACTTGAACAGCGGCGCGTCCGTCTTGCCGTAGCCGATAATGGTCCAGCCGACCACCGTCTGGATGATGTCGCCGGCATCGAGCAGCTTGGCCCCGATGTAGCGGGACTTTTTCTCTTCGCCGGCGCAGAGCAGGTTGTAAAACGGCTCGGCTATCATGCTGTTTATCTTGGACATGTTGGACTGGATGGACGAGTCTTTGCGGACGTACCTCTGATTATCGACGAGAAAGACGGCATCGGCCACGGAATAGCAGGACTTGAGGCACGTGGCCACGTTGAAAACGGTCCTCTCCTCGGTCGTTTCTTCATGTTCGAAGGGAAGGACAATCAGGTTCCATATGGGTTTGTCGATGTAGCGCTCCTTCAGGTGCTGGGTTATCACGGAAATGGCTCCGGAGCCGGTACCGCCCGCCGAGCCGGCAATAAGCAGGAAGGCGTCCGTTTCAAAGAACCTCTTGGTGGTCCTGACGGCATCCACGATTTTATCGGCATCTTCTTTGGCTATCTCGGCACCAAGCTCGTTGATTTTACCGACGCCATGGCCACCGGTCTTGCGACCACCTATGAGAATCCTGTGGCGGTGGTCTTTGCCGATACTGGATAACCCGCTTAAATCCGCCTGGTCTGTGTTAACGGCGAAACAGCCAGTAATTATGGTCATTCCGCGCCGACTGCGGGCTCTACCGTTAAGCCGGGCGAACTCATCAGCAATCCTGCCACCACATTGCCCTAAGCCAACAACCACTAATTTCATATTACACCTCACCGATATAGAGTTATGCTATTTTTAGCATAATAGCATGAGAATGTCAATTGTTACCTCCATTATTTGCATGATATATTTTAGTACTATTTGCGTATGTTACGTTAGGGCTATTTTTTCGTAAATGCCCATTTATTTATTGAAAAACTGATGAGTCTATAATAGAATATGCTATACTGTAGGTGATTTATCAGAACTATATAGAGAGGGTTGATTCATGTCTCCTGAGTTAAAAGAAGACATAGAGGGTAATATCGGTGACTTTGAGAAGGCGGTAGCCCGGGCCGAAACGCTGAGTCGGGCGGCCAGAGAAGCGGCCGGAAAATCAACGAAAACCGCCATGGACGCGGCACGTCGGGCTGAAGAAATTGGCACGGCATCCAAAGAAGCCGCCGAGTCCGCATCCAGAGTGGCACAGGAAGCGGTCAGCCGGGCGGAGAAAATAGGCCGGGAGGCCAGGGAATCCGCCGAGGAAGCAATACGGGCCGCCAATGAAGCCATCAGCCGGGCGGAAGAAGTTGCCAGGAGACCGCAAGAAACCGCGCAGTCGATGGCGAAGGCGTTCGAGGAGGCTATTGCGCGGGCCGAAAAGATAAGCGGCGAGGCGATGCACGCGGTGGAATCGGCGCTGATGTTGTCCCAGGAAGGCTTGAGCCGTGTTGATGAGGTAAGCCGTGAAGCCAGGAAAATGGCCGAGTCCGCGAAAGAGGCATCACAGGAAGCGGTAAGTACGGCCGAGGCATCGGTCAAGACGGCCAAGGAGACGGTTGACGAATCAATTAAAGCTGCCAAAGAAGCTGCCAGCCGGGCTGATAAGATGGCGCGGGAAACCAGGGACGCGGCCGAAGCCACCAACAAAGCGGCCAAGGACACGGTAAGCCGGGCTGAAAAGACCAGTAAGTCGACCCGGGAAGCCGCCGAGTCCGCATCCAGAGTGGCTGAGGAAGTGGCCGGCAGGGCGGAGACAATCAGCAAGGTCGCCAAGGAGGTCGCCGAGGCTGCGCAGAGGTCATCCCGGGAAACAACGAACCGGGTAGAAGCGATTGGTAGGGAAGCCAAGCTGTCTAATGAGGCCTCGCAAAGAGCCGCTCAGGAAACAGTGCGCAAGGCTGAAGAGATAGCTACGGAGACCCGGACAGCGACGGACGCAGCGATAAAAACAGCTAAAGAAGCCTCCGAGGCTTCAATAAGGGCATCGCGGGAAGCCTTGGCCAGGGCCGAATCGATAAGTAAAGAAGCTAAAGACGACGCCGTGTCATCTGCGAAGGAGTTCTGGGAAGCGGTAGCCAGAGCCGAGCAGATTAGCCGGGAAACCAGGGAGACTGCCGAGGAATCGGTTAATAAGATTCAGGAGGCGATAGCTCAGGCTGAAGAAGAGGGGAGAAAAGCCCGGGAGGCGGCTGAAGCAACCGCCCAGACAGCCCGTGAAGCGGCCGAGGCGGCAGCTCAGACTGCCCGCGAAGCATCCGAGGAGTCGATAGAGAAATCGCGGGAAGTAATTTCCAAAGCCGAAGAAATAGGTACGGAAGCCAGAGATAGTGCCGAGGCGTCGGCCAGCGAGTATCGGGAAGCTATTGCCAGAATGGAGGAGATAAGTAACGCGGCTAAAGCGACTACCGAGGAAGCAGCCAGAGTGGCCCAGGAAGCCATTGAAACGTCAAAGAAGGAATCCGAGGAAGCCGTATCTAAAGCCGAGGAGATAAGCAGGACAGCTAAAGAAACTGCCGAAGAGTCGATGAGAGTCGTCCAGGAAGCTATTGAAGCCGCCATTGCTACCACTGGGGAGACATCTAAGTCTTCGGAGAAGGAAATCCAGGCAGCCATAGCCCGGGCTGAGGAGATTAGCCGGGAAACCAAGGGGGCGGCTGAGGCTGCGGTAAAGACGGCCAGGGAAGTGACGGACGCACTGATAAAGGTCGCCAGAGAATCGGCGGAGAGAACGGTGAAAGCCGTCAAGGAAGCGACGGAAGCGTCAGCCATGGTGGCCAGGGAGGCGGCCGGAGTATCTATAGCTGCCTTTAAAGAAGCGATAAGCCGGGCTGAAGCCACCGGTCAGGTTGCCAGGGAAACCGCCGAGGCATCTTTCAAGGCCTATGAGAAAACCCTGACCAAGGGCCGGAAGGAAGAGGAAGAAACTGAAATTTTGGGAGAAGAAGAGCCCTTGACCGAAGAAGCACTGACCGAGGTGTTAGGTAAGGTCGAGGAGGAAAGGGATGCGGCCTTTGAGGCTGCGGAAACGGCGATAGATGCCGTAACGGAGGTGGTGGACAAGGTAGATGAAGAAGTTAAGGCGGATAGGGCAGATAGGATAGTCAAAGGGTTAAAGAGGGGAGGCAAGGAGCCCAAGGGTAAAATGGAAGCGCGCCTGGAATCCCTGGCTAGGATGTACGAGGCCAAGAAGTCCCAGCGGGGCAAAAAGGGGACCGACGCCGAAGATGACATTGCCGAAGAGGATTAACCTGCTACCCTTTAACCGTTTTATAGGGTTTTAGAAAATATTAACAAAAGATTACGGAAGTACCTTTGTGGGAAGTGAAAAGATTGCTTGACTTTTTACAGGGTGAGCAATATACTTGGCACTAAGTGATGGCCCAGTATTTATCACCCACTAATTTCAAGCCCATGAAGCTGTGAAGCTAATAAGATTAATTGAAGGAGGTGTCTGGTGGCTAACCAGAAAGAACGAGCCCAAAAGTCCTCTCCCCCGGAAGAGTTGGAAGCTGAAACTCCCCCAGAAGAGGTCGAGGGGACTCCAGTATCAGTAGAAGAGCGACCGAAAAGTCCGCTTGACGAGGTTATGAGCCAAGCGGAGAGGGCTTACGCTGCCTACATGGACGCCGAGCGTCAGGTCGCCAAGGCTTACCATGAGAATGAAGTGCAGGTAGCTAAAGCCTATAAGCGGGCGGAGCAGCAGACCAGTAGAGCTTATGAGGCTACTGTGGCTCAGGCTATGAAAGACCGGGATGAAGCGATAGCCAAAGCCGCCAAAGCTCGTGAGAATGTGATAACGCGGGCTGAGGAAGCCTTCAGGAGCGCCGAAGAGGCAGCCAGCGCAGCTTGTGAAGCGGCTGTAAATGAGGCTGCCAGGGTCCGTGAAGAGAATGCAGGGAAAGCCTGGAAGGTGCGCGACGACACCATTGAACAGGCCTGGCAAATCTATTCCAAGATAGCCAGATAATTATAGAATTCGGGTAATTTATAGGATGCCGCCTCTGTGGGTGCTGGTGGAACCTTATATCGGGTAATCGTTGCCCGGGGTGGAGGTTATAGGGGGGTCTTCCCAAGCGGTAGGCGGGTTGTCTAATTAAATAGTGTGACTATAGCAGCGAGGGAATGTCTTTTATCGTAATGTCAATCCCTCGCTGTGTGCTTACCACGCCTTCCTGGCGTTTCTTGAGTTCTGCAATGAGGTTAATAGCTTTGGTGAAGTAGGTCCTGACCTTTTCCACGTCACTCATTTCCGAGAGTACTAAGGTAACGTCTATGGTACCTTTTTCCCTGGGGTAGTCACCACTTCGTATAATTGCTTCCGGGGCCATGTTTTTAATATACATGCCGAGCTCTTTTATCAGGTCGACATTGATTTCCTTGGCAGGGGCGGAAACGAGATAGAGGGCCCTCTTTGAGTCCAGGGGATTGCATTTAATCGATAGTCCGCTGATAGCTTCGTCCAGTGCCTGAGTCCCCTTCTGAGTTTCCGTGGCTTTGTTTCGGAAGTGGCGGTTCGATGTAAAAAGTGATTTTATTGCCGAGGCGTGGGAACGACCGAAGCCCAGGGTTGTCCAGCCCACCAGTGTCTGTATGATGTCACCGGCGTCAAGCATCTTGGCGCCAATATATCTGGGCTTTATCTCCTCGCCGGCACAGAGCAGGTTAAAAAACGGCTGCACGATGGTGGTGTTTATCTTGGCAAGATTATGCTTGAGGGACGTGTCTTTGCTGACGTACCTCTGGTTATCGACGAGGAATATGGCGTCGGCAACCAGGTAGCTTGATTTCAGGCAGGTGGCCACGTTATAGACGGTCCTGTCTTCGGTTGACTCTTCATGTTCAAAGGGAAGGATGATGAGATTGTAGACCGGCTTATCGACGTAGCGCTCCTTTATCTGCTGCGTCATGACCGATATCGCGCCGGAGCCGGTACCGCCCGCCGAGCCGGCAATCAACAGGAAGGCGTCTGTTTCCTGGAAATGCCTGGAGTTCCTTATTGTCTCGATGACTTTGTCGGAGTCTTCCCGGGCAATCTCGGCGCCCAGCTCGTTAATTTTACCGACGCCATGGCCGCCGGTTTTTCTGTTGCCAATGAGGATGCGGTGGTCGTAATCTGACTTTATGGTGGTCAGCCCGCTAAGGTCAGCGCGGTCGGTATTAACCGCATAGGCGCCGGTAACAATATGTAGCCCGCGTAGACCACGGGCTCTTCCGTTAAGGCGGGCAAACTCATCAGCTATTCTGCCGCCGCATTGTCCAAAGCCAACAACAACTAACTTCATAACTCACCGTAATCAGGCAGTTTTACTATTTTACGCAATTCCGCAATAGGTTGTCAATCAGTACTTATGTACGTGGTGTAAATTATTTTTTTAATTATCCTTCTACAGCCCCCTGGAGGCCATGTAAACGGCCAGGTCGCCGAGGCGGCAGCTATAGCCCCATTCGTTATCGTACCAGGCCAGTATCTTGACCATGTTGCCGCCGATGACCATGGTACCGGGGCCATCGATGATGGAGCTGTGGGGATTGCCCTTGAAGTCCATGCTGACCAGTTCTTCTTCACAGTATTCCAGGATACCCTTAAGCGGTCCGCTGGCGGCTGTCTTTAATGCCTGGTTGACCTGCTCCACCGTGACCTCTTTTTCCAGGTCGCAGACAAAGTCGATTACCGAGACGGTGGGCGTCGGCACGCGGAAGGCCAGGCCGTGAATCCTGCCCTGGAGGGTGGGGATAACCTGGGTCACGGCCTTGGCGGCGCCGGTGGTGGTGGGAATCATGTTCAGGGCGGCGGCACGCGCCCGGCGCGGGTCCTTGTGAATGGTGTCCAGTACTACCTGGTCGTTGGTGTAGGAATGGATGGTGGTCATCAGTCCCTTGCTTACGCCGAAGCTATCGTTTAGCACCTTGACGGGTGGGGCGATGCCGTTGGTGGTGCAGGAAGCGTTGGAAATAACATTGTGTTTGGCGGGGTCGTAGTCCTTTTCGTTGACGCCGAGGACGATGATGATGTCCTCGTTCTTGGCGGGCGCCGAGATGATTACTTTCTTGGCGCCGCCGTTGCGATGGGCGACAGCTTTCGTGGCATCTGTGAAAAGACCGGTGGACTCGATAATGATATCGGCGCCGTAGTCCTTCCAGGCGATAGCACCGGGGTCGCGCTCCGATATTACTTTAATTTCCTGGCCGTCGACGACAATGGCTTTTTCGGTGGCGCCGACCTCGCCGGGATAGCGGCCGAAGATGCTGTCCCACTTCAGCAGGTGGGCATTGGTCTTGGTATCGGCCAGGTCATTGATAGCCACCACCTCAAGTTCGTTCTTGTGGTACTGTTTCATGGTCCTGAGGGTCAGCCGGCCGATGCGCCCGAAGCCGTTAATGCCGATTCTGGTTTTCATTTTCGCCTCCTGAATAAATTTTTATATTTATATTTTTAGTAGGTATTCCGAAAATCACTCTGCTTCCTGTAAGAATATGTTTTCAGGAACCTATCCCCCTGTTTCCCCCTTCCCCTGTCTTATTTTTTCAAACGTACTCCGGCTCCTCTGGAGCATGTCCAGGAAGGCCTCGACGCGTGTCTTGATATGGCTGTTCAGGAAGAAGTCGTCGTTGCCTTCCAGCGTGAGCATGGGAAGGTCGATGGCATCCCGGAAGATGATATCGCCGATGCCGCAGTCCATGCATACGCCGTAGATTCCCTTTATCCAGCTACAGCAGTTGAGGGGGAAGCCGGCCCTCTCGGCGATGGTGATGAGGCGTCCCGGATTGGGGTCGGAAACGAGGACGTTATTCAGGTCGATTGGCTGATAACCGGCGGCTATCAGAACCTCTACAGGCACGGTAGTGGTGATGCCGATTTTCTTCATCTGGACTTATTATATCAGTTTTGGCGGTAATATATAATACCGTTCCGGGGAAACCTGTCCAGCTTGCCCTCGGCGGCCATCATCTCCAGGTGGGCCAGCGTTTCAAAGGTGGCCATTCTTCTATGAAAGTCGGGCAGGTCATGCCACCGGGACTTAACTCCCCAGATTATCTCCCGGGCTATCTGGTAGGTCGTTCTGGCCTGGCCCCCCATCGTCGCCAGAATATCCCGGTTTCTCTGCTCGTGGTGCTGGAGAATCTCATCAATGCGCGACCGGAGTCCGGTGAAGGGCTGGTCATGGCCGGGCAGGATGAGTTCGGCGTCCAGTTGCCTCATCTCCTGGAGCGACTTTATATAATGGCCGAGGGGATTTTCGATGGACTGCGGGTGGACGCTGATATTGGGCGTGATTCTCGGCAGGATATGGTCTCCGGAGAGCAGGATTTTCTTCTCGGGCTCGTAGAGGCAGAGGTGTCCCGACGAGTGACCCGGTG